>Ga0310696_10004163_pt1 | contig 17817 bp, 11 predicted proteins | sample AusTroGonzalo_MG_4_FD_203885 | JGI IMG/M metagenome (GOLD analysis project Ga0310696, IMG submission 203885) | Bovine rumen microbial communities from tropical cattle in Woodstock, Queensland, Australia - Gonzalo_02 (v2) (version 2) | ecosystem: Host-associated > Mammals > Digestive system >...
ATCCACAAAGAAAATGCCAACATCATCAAATTCATAATCTGATTGGTTTGGGTGATGCGGTCATAAATTTTAGTAGCCATATCTCCCAAAGGTTTATAAAAGAACCCCAATAATTCGCCTTGCCAACACAACTTTGACTTAAATCCGCCGGTTTGCGCCGCTGCCTGCTCTTCTTGAGACATGGTTTCATATTTACTGTTTGTTGGATTACCGCCGTCAAGTGCATATTTTCCTTCGCAGGCCGTAAGCAAGAATATGACGCCGAAGGCGATACATAGCAATTTCAGTATTCTGTACAACTTTGTATTTTTCATATTCCGTTTCCTGTTTCTGTTCTCATTTTATCATAGTTTTTCACTCGTTACAATATGGTTAAGTCGCTTTTGATTTATTAACTAATCATATTGTTTTCGGGTTTCTTTTCCGTCTTTATCTGTATCAATCTCCGTTTTTAATTTTTGATCATCTCCATAGAATTTTTGATTGCTGCTGCCATCCTTGTTTCCGGTATATTCACTTTGTATATTGCCGTGCTCATCATTTATTCTTGAATAAGATGATCCATCCGCATTTTTCGTACCTTCTGCCTTTACGGATCCGTCATCATTATAAGACTTCCAAACTTCATTTCCATCTTTATCTTCGGTAGATTCACTTTGTATATTGCCGTGTTCGTCATTTATTCTTGCATAAGAAGATCCGTCTGCATTTCTGGCACCTTCCGCCTTTATGGAACCATCATCATTATAAGATTTCCAAACCTCATTTCCATCTTTATCTTTGGTAGACTCGGTCTGAAGTTTACCGTCATCATCATATCTTTTTTCGGTTGTAGTTCCATCATCATTTTGAGTAACTTGAACATTCGGATCATTTGTATCCGGATTATTATTCGCATCATTCGTATCCGGATTGTTATTCGTATCATTCGTATCCGGATTGTTATTCGTATCATTAGGATTCGGATTGTTATTCGTATCATTAGGATTCGGATTATTATTCGGTCCGTTCGGATCATTCGGATTATTCGGATTGTTGTTAGTCGGATTATTCGATGAATTGTCAGGTTTTCCGGAACCGGTCTGCTGATTTTGGTACTTTCCGAGACCAAACGCCTGTCCGGTTTTCGCCCATCCTTTCTGCCAACCGCCTTTAATTTTATCGGCACCTTTATTGACAAGAGCCGTAGCACCGGTCGCATCGGCTATATGTTTGCCAGCAGATCCGGCAACACGACCACCGGTTTTCAGTGCGCCCTTAGCCATATTGGTCATAGTACCCATAGCTACACCGCCCATCTTGGCACCGATACTAGAACCTGAACCTTTAGAGAACTGATCGGCCAAATTATCGGTTTTGCTGATGAGTTTCAAAGCAAAATAAGCACAAGAAAACAGAACCAACAAATGAAATCCGCCAAGCGAACTCATTTTTTCGAGAGCTTCCAAATCGTTATTATCTATGGCGACCATTAAATCATTAATATTGCTTCCGTCCGCCGTAACTGCCTGAGTGGTAATAATAGTACCCAATAACAATACAATTCCCAACATCACATACGAGAAGAAAGAATTCATCAGCATCTTACAACCTTTGAAGGTGTAAGCTTCGGTCAGTTTAAACGGCCAGCATGCCACCAATAGCGGAACCAAACCGCTCAGCATTCCTATTTGTACGGTACAGTCTATCATATAAAATGAAATTGCCAACCATATCATTATACCGAAAATATAAAGTAATAACCCCGATACCCACATACTTAAACTCGGTAATCCGAAATCGCCGGCATACCATGCATTACAGGTTAATCCTCGACCGATTGCCGGCATGGTTGCCGCCGACTTACCGAAAGATCTTACCGTGGATAAAACCGCATCATAAACCGAAGAATCAAAAGTATCAGAAGACACGTCAATCTTATCGGTTATCGCTAAATGTCCGCCTGTACCGGAAGCATTGGCAATGGTAACTCCCATGTTGAGACCGCCCTCAATAACCGGCGACAAAAAGTATCCGTATATATATTTAGGCGAGCTTAACAGCAGTATCGTTATAGCTATTTTTCCTACCAACAATACAACATTTTTAGCCAATGATGATATCTTACTTCCCGATGGTGCAACCACGGCTTTTAAAACTTCAAAAGCCAATAACACTAAGAAGAATATCTTAACCACATTAGCCAAAGGATCGGCAACCGCATTCCATGCGGCAGATGAAACCGTGGCTATTGTCGTCAATATCACGGTAAATATATTGCAAAGCGGACATTTATCTCCCAATTCGGCCTGATATTCCGAAAAAGACTTGCAAGATCCTTTATTTTGCAATTCTTCGGCCGTTCCGTCTACTGTCTGACAGATTATATTGCCATGATTTTCATCGCAGGTACAGGCGGTATTGTTAATATTCAGCGACGCATACACTCTAGCATACGCTTTGTTATTTGTTTTTTCAAAATCAACCTGAGCGGCTTTTACGGCATCAAGCAAAGCTTTGCAATCGCCGCCATTCTTGGATTTAGCAGGGGCTACTTCTTGCTGCCAGTTATACGCGGTATATTTCCAATTAACCATATCTCCGTAACTGACACCCAAAATTCTGGCTTTAGCCGATATTCTGGATACCGGTCTCCATGCCCCTTTCTTTTTTCGTTCAGGCTCCTTACAATTATCAATATACTTCTGTGCGGCCGTATTAAACGGAGTTACTTTAGTCATAAAATCTTGCAGAGCTTTTTTGGCTTCGCCGTCCACGGCCTCTTGTCCCTGCTTAATCGCATCAATATCGCAAACATACGCATTTGAAACCGCCGGATAAGCGGTGAAAGCTATCCATAACGAGAAAAAAATGATTTTAATGTATCTTTTAATCACCATCATTCTCTTCCTTTTGTTGTTCGCTCACATTTTCTCCCGTGTTTTCACTGTCGGTACTAACGGTTGAATGTTTGGGTTTATAAATAAACGATGCGAATATTCCGCACAATATAACTACGGCCAATACCCCGTATGATACGTAATCAAACCATTTTTCACTTACCACGGCCAATACATCGCTTTTTGCGAACAAAAAAACGCCGATAAAGATAAGTATACTTAAAAAAATCGATTTCATACCATCATACTCCGCTACTTACTTTCCTCGTTTATTTCCTCCGTTTTGACCTATTTTTTGAAGCTGGCACCGCCTGACTTCGGTTTAGCTCCTAATGCGTTCTTGACGTTCTCTTTACCGGCTTTCGCTGCACCCTTCAAACCTGAAGCCTCTGCCGCTGAACCGGCCGCACCGCCGATTGCTCTCTTGGCTAAGCCCACAGCTCCGCCCACTCCTTGCTTTTGACCATCAGGCCCAGCCTGTCCCATATTACCGATAGCCCCTTTGGTAACCGCATCACCGGCCAAACCGGCCAAATCGCTACCCATTTTGATTTGAGCACCACCGGCAAATTTATTGGCCAAATTACCGGATTCTCTGCTGAGCTTCATGCTTATCAAGCAACAAACAACCAAAACAACTATTTCCAGACCGATAATTTCCAACTGGTCATTTATGCTCTCGACATTGTCTTCATTAATATCTCCGACGATATTAGACGGTAACGCCTGTACTATTAACTGAACAATCGTTACAATTACCACGCTCATCATTACAAAGTTAAAGAAGACATTCAGCAACATATTCCAACCGACTTTTACATATGAACTGGTCAACTTGAACGGCCAACATGCCACAAAGAAGGACATCATGGCGGCAACAATTCCCAATTCCAAACAACAATCCAATATGTAAAATCCGATTGCCAACCATATCATTACTCCGAACACCAGGAGTATAACACCGGTTACCAACATATTTATACGAGGAATCACGCAAAGACGTTCCCACGTACACAGATTATGCATGGCGTTACATATCAGGCATTGTCCCAAAGCAGGTATCATCGCCGCTTCCTTAGAGAAATTCGCATTGGCTCCCACTAATTTTTCCAACGTACTGAATGACAAATAATTACTTTGTGCATCAAATCCGGCCTTAGCCGTATATTCAGCACCGGCTTCTTTAATTTTTTGCGAAATGGTATTATCCATACTGCCTGTTTCAGACTGGTCGGACTTAATATTGGAAAAGGCCAAGCCGAAATCAACACCGCTTTCCAAAATCGGATTAACGACATAACTGTATAGAGCTTTCGGATTGGTCAAAATCAACACGGCGATTGCCACTTTGGCTCCCTGAATGAATAATTTACCGGCAAATTGGCTGAGTTTTTGAGCTTCAGGAGAAATAACGGTTATTAAAACCAAATATGCCACATATAAAAGAAAGGCAATGGCCAATAATTTTACCAAATCATGATTCAAAACTTCAAAAGCATTGGCTGAAATTTTTTGCACTCCGGCCAAGATTTTAGCCATTAAACCGCAAGTAAGGCAAACTTTTGCCAATTTAGCCTGATATTGAGCGGCAGATAAACAGCCATAATCCAAATTCTGTTCTACGAAACCGGCATTGTTAACTATACACCGAGTTATCTTATCGGTCAATTTACCTTCTTCATTCACTTCACAGCAACATTGAGTTTCCGCCCCACCTAAAGCCGACAGAGCTTTGGATGCTTTTGCGCGCTCCGGAATAAAGGTATTTTCGCGCAAGTCATATGCCGTTCTCAATTTCTCCAGGCATTTTGTTGTCCCTTTATCTCCTTGCAGCATCTTCTTTTTGAAATCACTAATCGAAGGAAACGTATAACCTATATATCTGTCATCATACTTATAAGAGCACGGAAATCTGATCTTTTTATACTTCCCGCCGTCCGGATAAAAAGTGTTGCACATACCGTTACCCTCATAATTACATCTTTTTGCATTTTCAGAGCCACAATTCATCGTCTTACCGTTGTATGTACCCTCTAAATAAACCCCGGCCTTATCCACACATACTAATGAACTACCTTTTTTGAAAATTTTATCACAATCATTCTCGGTTATCTTTCTGTTACAACCACCCACCGCATCGCAGATGTCATCACTGGCTTCATCCGACATATCGATGTAGTCTCCGTTCTTTGCCTTCTCAAACCATGAAACCACGTTGTTCAAGGATGAGTTTCCTTTTTCGGCCTCATCAATCATTTTACCGATATGCCAGTCCGTATAATCCTTAAAAGTCGGGACTCTCCGACCTTCAACCTCACCGGAAATAAGATACATCATATCCCGACAGGTCGGCTTCATTTTCTGCTTATACTTACCGCTGTCGACTTCTCGTGCGCCACCCCAATCAGCTTGGGTCCACCTCAATTCGCTGGCACTTTCGGTTCCTCCCCAAAAGCCTCTATGTTTCCAAGCATTATACATATCATGGCAGGTACCATCATCTGCCTCATAATCTTTTTGCAGTATTATAACATATTTTCTGAAGGCTTCTTTAGCATTATATAAGGCGGTATATGCGGTTTGTGCCAATACTCTTTTATAGCTGTCGTTAAGCTCGCAACCATTGCCGCAAAATTCTTCGGCACGAACGGACAAAGGCCATAATAACAGTGATATTACGGGAATTAGCATAAATATGATTAAACGCTTCAAAGTCATACACAAAGTCCTTAACCGCACGTATGGTCATTCTATCTTATATTTAAAAACTTTTCAATATTCTATAACCAAATAAGTTAAAGATTGGTAACCTACATTCGGTGTTGATGCATATTTACCAAAACTTTAGCCTGTTTTAGCTTATAGTATTACAGACATTTTATCATATTTTTTTTGATATTATTATGAACTTTGTGTGAATTTTTCCCCTGACCGAGTGTTATAGTCCGGCAAAAATCATACCTTGCACATCTTCGCCGTTTTCTTTTCTTAAGACTAAAGATGTCTCTTTTATGGTAGTGTATCCGGCCTCTTGCAAAATTTGTTTCACATACTGAGGATTATGTTTATAACGCCCGTTTGGCTGTAAAAAATATTTATCGCAATTTTCATCACTCTCAATCGAAAAAATTATCGGCACCGGATAAACGGCTTTGATGATTTTTTCTAAATCACCGAAGTAGCAAAAAACATCGGCCGCTGTAATATAATTAAATTCATGCCGATTTGTCTGCAAAAATTCCTCAATATCCTGGTTATATAAATCGGTATAAATCCCCTTCTCTGCGGCAATACCCAACATCTCCGTCGAGATATCGACACCGAAAATCTGATTTTCTGCGCTTTTGATTTTTTCACCCAGCAAACCGGTACCGCAACCCAAATCTAAAATCTTACCTTTTAACGGAGCATAAATTTCCGCAATTTTATCGGCAACGTCGTAATTAATATTTTTCAGAGTTTTTTCATACGTCGGAGCAAACTTATCAAACAATAAACGATTATACTCCTTTTCCTCTTTGTCCGATTGTTTATTAAGAGTAGCCCACAGATGTTTAACCACTATATTATCCGGCATTTTTTCATACCAGTTTTCACATATTTTTTTAGCCTTCTGAGGAGCCTTTTCGTTAAACATTATCAGAGTTTCGGCAATATTTAAGCTCCAATCTTCATGAAACGGAGCAAGATAGAAAGCGTGAAACATTAAATCAAGAGCAGATTCATACTCTTCCAAACTTTTCAAAATCAACGACAAATTATAACTTAATTCCGGAGATTGCGGAGATATGATTACTGCTTTACGATATTCTTCCAAAGCTTCCAAGGTGCGTTTGTTTTGACACAACATATTGGCATAATTGGTGTGCGCCCGCAGATTATTTTCATCAATTTCTATCGTTTTTTTATAGTACTTTTCGGCTTCGGCAAAATTGCCGTTTAACGCTTCCATATCAGCAACATTTATCAGGGCGTTCACATTATGTTTGTTAATTTGCAAAGCCTGATAAAACTTTTGTAAAGCCGGAGCCGATTTATTTTGATTTAGCAAAGTTTCACCGAGCATGGTTTTAATTTCATCATCGTCAATCAGCTCATCGGCTTGTTGCAAATAAAACTCCGCCTGAGCAAAATCTCTTTCGTTAAACGAACGTCTGCCCAAATAATATAAAGCCTGCGGATTATTCGCGCTTATGCTTTTTAAGGTATCCGTATCATCGCCGAGTTCAGCCAAATTGGTTTTGGCTTCGACATAATCAGCATCAATGGTCAGTGCTTTCGCAAAAGATTGCTCGGCTTCTTCATTTTTATTTTGAGCCCAATAAATATTGCCCAAACCCAAATATGCCTCTTTACAGCGGTCATTAATTTCCAATACTTTACGATAAGCTTCAACGGCTTCCGTATAATGTCCGAGTGCTCCGAGTGAAATCGCCAAATTAAAGTATATCGGAAAATGTTTCGGAGCATTTTTAATTGCCTTGTAAAAGTAATTAACCGCCTCGTTATGAATACCTCTGCTCTGAGCTATCAAACCGAGCAAATTAAGTACATCGGCATTTTCCGGAGCCGTTTGTAAAATCTGTCGATATATCTGTTCGGCTTCATTCAGTGCCCCTTTTTGCTGTAATTCCACGGCTTTTTGAAACATTAACTGATAAGACATTTTTTATCCTTTCTTGACCGTATAATAACCTTGCGATATTAAAAATATGTTTAATTTACCTATGATATCTGTTTTATATTTATCTAAAATTTACAATTTTCGCCTATAAAAAGATTAAAATATTTTTTGCTGGAAGGAGAAATATCATGGCAAATGAAAATAAAACAAAGAAAAAATGGGGATATAAAATATTTAAATGGCTGATTCTGACAATTTTAGGACTGATAATTTTAATAACCGGCGGAGTTTACTACATATACAACTATTATGACTGGAAATCGCTCGTTCGCAATATTGTGCATGAGCAAGGCTCCGCCGCCGTGGGTACCGATGTTAATATCGGCAATATAGAACTTTCATTGAAAGACGGTCATGGCAGTGTAAGTAATATTACGGTTGCCAATCCGAAAGGATACAGTCAAAAATATATTATAAAATTAGGTGGCATCGCTGTCAGCGTTGACAAAGAATCTGTTATTAAATTAGCCAAAGAAACCGCACAAAAAAGCGGTCCTAAAGTAAAAACCGTAATTATAAATGAAATCAGAATTGATAAACCGGAAGTCGCTTATGAATTGATGAGCTTAAAACAAAATAATGCCGATGATATTTTGGCAAGTATCAAGAAAAACACGGCTACTCCGGCAAAATCACCTCAAACCGAAACAAAATCGGATACCGAATATAAAGTAGCTATCAAAAAAGTGGTAGTAGCTAACGGAGTAGCCACGGTTGCCGCTAATTTACTCGGTTCCTCAAAGTCATTGAGCTTGAATTTACCGAATATCACAATCAGTAACCTTGGTACCGAAAAACAAGGCATAACCATTGAAGACGGCTTGGCACGTATTTTTCAGGAAATTTTGAAAACCACGACTTCGGTTGTGGCCAAAGCAGACTTAAGCAACGTCCTCAGCGGAGTGAGTGATTTGGCGAACACCGCCAAAGACACTGCCGGAAAAGCCGCCGGTGTTGCCGTTGACACCGCAGGCAAGGCTGCCGGAGCGGCTACCGAGAGCCTGAGTAAGGGGGTAAAAGGATTAAGCGACAGCGTCGGAAGTTTGTTCTGATGTATATTCAATAAAAAAGAGTGCTCCGGCACTCTTTTTTTATTCCGTTTCTTGATTTTTTAACTATTTTATGCTACCTATTCTAACAAGACTTTCTGCGGGAGATTGTAAATGAAAAAATATATCGCGATTTTATTGTTTTTATCTGCTTTGGGCGGCAACAATACATATGCCGATAATGTAATATTATCAGACGCCAAAGATATGACCTTCAAAACGGAAAACGGCGAAGAACTGGTTTATGACAAAGACGGCAATTTGTATTCCGGTGCCGTAGTGTTGCCGGACGAAGAAAATCGACAGGTAACTTATTTCTATCAAAACGGCAAGAAACACGGGGTTGCTTTTTCACGCTTTGTTTCCGGAAATATCGAGATTGAAACTTCCTATATGAACGGCAAAAAAAACGGGGAAGAACTTTTGTTTTATCCCAATAATAACCCGCAATATAAACGAAGCTATAAAGACGATATTATCAATGGGGAAGAAATTATATTTTATCAAAACGGTAAACCGCAAAAGAAGAGTTATTACAAAGACGGTAAACTGGACGGAGAAGTCAATTATTTTAATGAAAAAGGCGAAATTACCAGAATCGAGACATATAAAGATGATGTAAAAGACGGCATGGAACGAATTATCGAAAATAATACGTTACGTGAGGAAAATATTTATCGCGACGGAAAATTGAACGGTACTTCCAAAAGATATGATGAAAAATATCTGACCGATGAAATACAGTACGTTAACGACAAACGTGAAGGAATACATAAGACCTACGGCGAAAACGGAACTTGGCGTGAAATTCCTTACAAGAACGATATTAAAGAAGGCGAAGGCAAGATTTTCTATCCCAATAAAGCAATCGCCGAAAGCATTACATATATTAATGATAAGCGTAACGGCCTGTATCAAAAATTTACCATTGACGGTAAGTTGACTTTTGCCGAAAATTATAAAGACGATAAAAAAGACGGAATATCTCGTGTTTTCAATGATAAGGGAGAATTATTATCCGTAAGTTATTATATTGATGACATCGGATTAACCACCGTTGATATAAGCAAGCGTCAGGATATAGGAGCAATTCAGGATGCGTATTTGAGCGGGCAACTGAATAAATACAGTAATAAACGGAATTTATGGTACAAGATTTTATGGTTAGGCCTCAATCTCAACCAACCTGAGATATTGGAGATTCTGGAAAAAGATATGAAAATGTACGCCGTTGATATTGATGATATGAGAATATATCAGAGATACAGCGGCGGCCAGTTTGAAGGCGAAAAAAGCCAACTTTTCTTCGGACTGCCACCGCTTGATTATGCAATCAATATTGATGCACCCATCGAAATCATGCAAAAATTTATAAGTCAGATAAATGAGAAAAACTCACGCGGATACACCCCTTTACGTGATGCTGTTCGCTTGAATAAAACGGATGGAGTAAAATTCTTGCTCTTTAAGGGAGCTGATTTAAATGAAAAAGATAAAGAGGGAAATGATATTCTGCTCTATGCCATAATAACCGAGGCCCCATATGAAATGATAGAAAGTATTATAAAATCCGGAGCCGACGTAAACACTAAGAATAATGCGGGACAAACTCCGATTATGATTGCTTTGGCACAAAAGAATGCCGACTTACTTAAATTATTAATCAAGTCGGGAGCAAACACACAAAATGTGTCGGAAGGATTAAGTTTACTTTATTATGCTTATAATAAAAAAGCTCCGAGCGAAATCATGGAAATATTGCTTGCCAACGGTGAAAACGTCAATTCTACCGACAATGAGGGGAACAACCTGCTTCTTCGTGCCTTAAAAGATAATGATGAAGCAACGGCAATGTTTGCCTTAAATAAAGGTGCTGATATAAACCAAAAAGATAACGAAGGAGAAACTCCTCTGAGCTTTGTTTTACAAAATAAGACATCACCTCAAATTACGGATGCCATATTTGAAAAAGATTATGACTACACTAATAAATTAGGAAAGACCGATAAAGTGCTATGGCAAATCTTAATGGAACAAAATCAACTTGAAAAATTGAAAGAAGTCTGGGATAAAATGCCTGACATAGCTACGGTTCCGGATGCCACAGAAAAACTTCCTTTATCAGTAGCTCTGAATGTAACCGACAATCAAAAATTGCATGATTTAGCCATGACATATGTCAAAAAAGCTGATGATGAAATGATTTGGAATGCACTCAAAAATAAGAATCTCAATTTATTTAAAGTGTTACTGGCAAAAGATGCCGACGTGAATGCCAAGAATACCGAAGGCGATACTCTGCTGATATATATGATTAAGAATAATTACGACAGAGAATATATTGATTTAATAAAATCAGATAAACTGATTATCGATGCAACAGATGCCGACAATCAAACCGCTTTGGATATTGCGCTTGTCAATAATGATTTGGAAACTGCCGAATATTTACTCGAATCCGGAGCAAAACCGGAAAGAAGCAGTAGCGGAAAATCGTATATAGCAGATGCCAAACCGTCACAAGCGGAAATCGTGAAACTTTTGCTGAAATACACCGATAATATCACCGAAAGCCCTACCGACAAAGAGCCTTTATTAATGAGTGCCGTCAAAAATCTCAATCTTCCTTTATTTGAAAAGTTGGCACAGCAGGAAAATGTTGACTTCAATGTAAAAGATGATAACGGTAATTCTTTATTGTTAAATTCGTCTGAATATTTTGCAGTTAAAAATGAAAATGACGATGTGAATTTATTGAAAGATAATTTTCTGGCAATATCAAAAATATTACTGGATAAAGGTTTGGATATAAACGCTCGTAACGGTAACGGCGAAACCTTATTGATTAAGTTGGCTAAATATTGCGATGACGAATATGATGAATTGGCTAAGTTCTTAGTTGATAACGGAGCTGATATTGAACCGAAAGATCAATATAATAAAAAAGCCGATGATTATCGTCGAGAGAAATTATAACATATTGTAATTACGTAAAATAAAATAAAATATGCAAAAAAAATAAAATAATACTTGCATTTAATTATGTTTTGTTTTATTAACGTATTTGCTGATGCGCCCGTAGCTTAATTGGATAGAGCATCTGACTACGGATCAGAAGGTTGTGAGTTCGAGTCCCGCCGGGCGCGCCAATAAAATAAACTCCTCGTTATGAGGAGTTTTTTTGTGCCCAAGAGCTCGAACGAACGTAGTAACAGTTTTTTTTGTATCGATTGATACATAAATAATTACATAAAATAAAGAGGCGTTTCAAACTGAAACACCTCCTTACCGTAAGACAGGTTAAGACAAGTCTATTTTGCCATACCTTGTTTCATACAATTCCTTAACACGCATGAATCTGTCATCTTCGGCAATAACCTTTTTGATTTCCGCTTCCAGGTCCCAAGACTTCAGGTAGTGACACAGAAGGTTTTTACAATTCGGATGATAACTGTCAACAATAGTATTATGCACTATGCTGGCTAAGTTTTTCTGCAATTCCGAATTGTGTTCGGCATTACCCAGATGTTTCATAAATCTTGAAACCAGGTGGTTATATTTGGAGATGTAGGCCAAAAATTCAGGATGCTCGCAAAAATCTGCGACATGATTATTAAACCACACATCCAGCTCATTCTGTTCACGATAATTCGGGTTGGTTGTATCAACTTTTTCCAAATTTGCGTACATTTCCGCCAACTGACTGTCCTTTTCCCAGGCAAAATTACCGCCGTTACGTTCAAAGACATATCCTTCGGGCCATCCGGAAGCAACTTTCACCGGTTTAACTTCTGCTTCTGTCTCCGCTTCGGTTTCGGGCTTCGATTCCGGTTCAGGTTCAGTTTCAGGTCCTGTTTCCGTGTTCAATTCAGCCTGAAACTTAGCTTCATTTCTTTTTTCCCACACGGCTAAAGCAAATCCGCCGATAACAGTCAAAACACCTATGATTCCGGCTGTCACAAAAAACAATAAATTTCCCATAATCAATAATATTTTAGTTTTACAATAATTTTCATATTCCTAATATTGATGAAAGGGATTATATATTTGCCGAATTAAAATGCAAGCAAAATATCGATTATTCGTTTATGCCGTAATTACCGCTTACCAAAACCACCAGCATTGCTAAAAAGAAAATCATGGCAAATCCGGCTTCAAGCGAAACGGTATCGCTTATTTTATAATGACGATTCAAGGCGTATATAAATAAAGGTGCTATCAAAAGTAATGCCGTTACATATCCGGGATTGGGAGCTATGCGCAAAGCCATGGTTTTAGCAATAATCAAAATAGAACTGAAAGCCACCAAATATGCACCTATTTTCAGCATTTTAATTGATAAAATCGGTTGCTTTGTTTTTTGCACACAATACCAACTCATATTGTAAAGTCCGCTGACAAAAGTCGAAATCGTCAGATAACAAATCAACCCTTGCCATAATGAATTACCTTCCGTGGCAATATATTTGGTAATTATACTCATTGCGGCAAGCGCCAAGACCGCCGGCATGGTATAAGTCGCCGTTGCTTTGGAAACTTTACTTTTGAGCATTTGCCAATAGCAAAAACTGAAACCGCACAACACCAACATCAAGGTAACAAGCATATTACCCTGCGCAAACAACTGCCAAAATTTTTGCGGAGTTAAAAACCACCAGGCAAATGTAGTCAATAAAACCGTAACCGACATAAAGCGTGATGTTGCTCCGGCTCCGTACCTTGCCGATGCAAAAAATATCCGCGAATCGTAGATACCGATACAAATTCCCTGCGCAATCAATAGTCCCCAATATCTCCAATCCGTCGGAATTTTAATAAAAAACAAGAAAGGCAGAAACAACAGACAGATGCCGAAACCGCGCCAAATTCCCAATACATAGCCGTTTAATTTATAATGCTGATTAAACAACATATAAACAGCCGTAAAGAAACCGTATATCAAACCGTTGATAACCCATAACATAAATGAGAAAATAATATTAATTGTTTATTTTTCAAGCATTGTCGGAAATTTCTTCGGCTTTAAGCTGAATTTCCAACCATTGATTTTCTTTTTCGCCGATCAGTTCTTTATTTTGAGCAAATTTGGTTGTCAGCTCGGTAAATTTCTGCGGGTCATCGGTATACAAATTTGGATTACCCAAAGCAATTTCAATAGCCTTGTTTTGCTCTTCCAATTCAGCTATCTCCGTCGGTAAGTTATCTAAAAGATATTGTTCTTTATAGCTTAACTTGACGGTTTTATTTTTCTCTCGCGATTTATTATTTTCTTTAGGTGTCGCTTTTTTATCTTTATTGTCTTGCGGCTTGTTCTTCAGTTTCTCCAACAGTTCGGTATACGATCCGACATGTTCGTAAATCGTACCATCACCCTTCATATATAACAATGAAGTGGCTACCTTATCCATAAAATCACGATCATGGCTGACGATAATAACCGTCCCCTCGTATTCATCAAGAACTTCCTGTAACAAATCGAGAGTATCCATATCCAAATCATTTGTAGGTTCGTCCAACACCAAAAAATTAGACGGACGAGCCAATGCCAAAGCCAACATCAGGCGATTTTTTTCTCCGCCGGAAAGTGCAGATACCGGACATTGAGCCTGTTCCGGTTTGAATAAGAAATCTTTCAAATATGCCACCACATGGCGAAAATGACCGCGCACCCAAATATGGTCGCCTTCATTACATAAGGTTTTCCATAAAGTTTTTTTAGGGTCTAATATTTCACGATTTTGGTCAAAGTACGCCTCTTCCAAATTTTTACCGATACGAATAAATCCGGAATCCGGCTCCAGACGTTTGCTCAACAATTTAACCAAGGTAGTTTTACCCGAACCGTTCGGTCCGACTATCCCGAGTTTATTACCTTTTATAACCCGCAGAGAAAAATCTTTGACTATCTGTCTGTCGCCAAAACTCTTATACACATGTTTGGCTTCGATTACCATTTTAGAACGCAATTCGGCAGTTTGTGCTTCCATTTCGACGGAACCGGTCATTTTAATTTGTTCGCGCCGTTCGGCTCGAAGTTGTTGCAAACGACGCAGACGCCCCATATTACGTTTACGACGCGCCGTAACTCCTTTGTGTAACCACTCGGTTTCTTCGGCAATTTTTTTATTTAAAGCTTTTTGCTCGATTATCTCTTGGTCAATAACCTTATTTTCCCATTCTTCAAAGAAGCTGAATCCCTTATTGTTGCGGCGTAAAATTCCTCTGTCCAACCAAAAAGTGGTTTGCGAAACATTTTGCAAAAAAGAACGATCGTGGCTGATAACTATTACAGCGCCGGAAAATTTTTTGATTATATCTTCCAATTTTTCGATGGCGGCAATATCCAAATGGTTGGTCGGTTCATCTAAAAGCAAGATATCCGGCTCATCAATCAAAGCAGCCGCCAATGCGGCTTTTCGCCTTTCTCCGCCGGAAGATTCCTCCGGTTTTTGCTCGGCCTTGATATCAAAATATTCTATCAATTTATCGGCCAAATATTTTTTATTCTCGTCCGATTTGGCAAGACCGCTTTCAACAACCGCCCGCAAATCAGAAAATCCTTCAAATATCGGCTCTTGCGGCATATAACCGATGCGAACTCCCGGTTGTATAAAAAATTCTCCGTCATCGGCCTCTATTTGTCCGGCGATTACTTTAAGCAAAGTAGATTTACCGCAACCGTTACGCCCGACCAAACATATTTTATCGCCACGATTGATATACAAATCAACTCCGGTAAAAAGCGCATTTAAACCAAAACTGAGTTTGGCATCTTTTATAGTATAAATCGGAGCTTCAACTTGCATATTCTTACCTTTCGTTGCTGTTTTATAACAATTATATAAATATTACAAGATATTTATTTTTTGCCTTGCAACCTAATACTTTTCGTACTAATATCACTTGGAAATATTTGGGAGACGGGAAATGAAAAAACTTTTCTTGATACTGGGTCTGTGTTTAATGCCTATTGTATCGGCAAATGCCGAAGATTTTGATTTACTTTCGGAAGAAATGTTGTTGAATGAAGAAACATCCGAAAGTACAGCTGATAAAGGAGAAGTTTCATCTCAAGAAAGTCAAGATACCGAAGAGCAAAAAGAATCTTTTTTCGGTTTCATAATCCAGCCTCTTTCAAATTTATTTAAATCCGATAAAAACCTATCTGATGCTACCGAAAGCAAAGAATCATTCTTGGATAGGAGTATTAAGGCGGCCGACGAAGGAAGTCTTGAAGACCAAATGAATCTTGCATATATGTATTTGTATGGAGCAAACGGAGTTAAAGCAGACTTTACAAAGGCTTTCAAATATTATGATATGGCAGCGCAACAAAATGATCCGATTGCATTGAATAATTTGGGGAGTCTGTATTTCAGCGGTATCGGTACCGAAAAAAACAATAATGCCGCCCTGCTTTGTTTCCAAAAAGCTTCGGATTTGGGAAATGATAATGCGGCTCTGAATTTGGCCTTTATCTATTTGGCCGGAGGAGCTAAAGATAAAAGTCGTAATCAAAAAGCTTTTGAACTGTTTGAAAAGTCACAAAAAGCCGGAAATAAAATTGCCGAATTTATGTTGGGATATGCTTATTATAAAGGATTTGTGGTACAGCCTGATTATACCAAAGCATATGAGTTAATTAAAGGCTCAGCCAACGGAAAGTCTAAAATCGACGAAGCTCAGTTGGTATTGGCAAAAATGTACGAAGAAGGAGCCGGAACCGTACAAAATTATGTGAGTGCCATAACCGCTTATCGGGAAGCTGTTTCCCAAGGCAATATGGAAGCTATTTTATTATTGGCAAATATTTATTCCGAAGGTAAAATCACCCCTAAAAACTTGGTATTGGCTCATGCACTTTATAATATTGCGGCCTCGCACGGAATAAACAATGCCGCTCAAAAGAGAGATGAGCTGAACGATGAAATGGATTTGGAATCTTTGACTAAGGCTCAGGATATTGCTCAAAACTTTAAGGCTCAACCTTCGGAACTAACCGTTTATATCCGCCAAACGTACGGTCATAACATTCGTAATTATATTGATATAAACATGCCGAATTATAACAAAAAAGAGAAGTAAAAAATGGATAAAAGAAAACAAAAACGTCTTCTTAGAAAAGTTATTTCATGGTTGGGATTATTCTTTTTCGGTTTCGCCGCATTTATGATATATCGCCAACTGTCTAGGTATACATTAGAAGAAATTGAAGATGCCATAATAGCCGTACCCAACAAAAATATAGTTTTAGCCTGCATTGCTTCTTTCTGCGGATATCTGGCGCTTTCTTCTTATGATTATTTGGCTTTGAAATACATCAGACATAAATTAGCCACCTGGAAATGGATGTTTGCCGGATTTATCGGATTTGCCGTGAGTAATAATGCCGGACATGCCATTGTATCGGGCGGGGCCATACGTTATCGTCTGTATACCAGATGGCGAGTACCGGCCTCGGATATTGTGAAAATGGTTACATTTTCCGGTTTTACCTATTTGGTTGCTTGTTTCTTTTTGGTAATCATCGGTTTTGTGTGTTCTCCCGAACATGTATTATCAACCGTATCATCTCCGTATATAAATTGGGCAATCATACTGTTTTCGATTGGCGGATTATTGTTTTATTTGTGGGGATGCGCCTTTTATAAAAAGCCGATTGTAATCAAAGAAGTGGAATTTGAAGCGCCGAGTCTGAAAATGGCACTGGCACAGATAATCATCGGCAGTATCGATATTTTAATGGCTTCGTTGGTATTATATTTTGTAATGGAAAGTTATATTGATATACCTTTCTTTACCTTTATCGGTGCGTTTATCATTGCTCAGGTTCTAGGTGTATACAGCCAAGTTCCCGGCGGATTGGGCGTTTTTGAACTCGTATTCACCAATTTGTTGCCGGAAGATGAAAATCAGGCCACATTATTTGCCATTTTAATACTTTATCGCATAATATACTATTTATTACCTTTAGTATTATCCGGAATTGCATTATTTACTTATGAGTTTCATCTGGCTGAAAATAAAAGACAATTTTTGCTTCAACGCAGAAAGAAAGCAGATTCATAAAAAAGTTATTGACAAGTCGATTTATAAATAGTAATAATCATTTTGCTTTGGCGGGGTAGCTCAGTTGGTTAGAGCAGCGGAATCATAATCCGCGTGTCGTTGGTTCGAATCCGACCCTCGCTACCAATAATAAAAA
>Ga0310696_10004165_pt1 | contig 17807 bp, 16 predicted proteins | sample AusTroGonzalo_MG_4_FD_203885 | JGI IMG/M metagenome (GOLD analysis project Ga0310696, IMG submission 203885) | Bovine rumen microbial communities from tropical cattle in Woodstock, Queensland, Australia - Gonzalo_02 (v2) (version 2) | ecosystem: Host-associated > Mammals > Digestive system >...
CTGGGGTGTGGGCCGAGGCTTGTCGGCCGCGGGCGGCTGGGGCTTGGGCCGAGGCTTGTCGGCCGCGGGCGGCTGGGGCTTGGGCTGAGGCTTGTCGGCCGCGGACGGCTGGGGTGTGGGCCGAGGCTTGTCGGCCGCGGGCGGCTGGGGCTTGGGCTGAGGCTTGTCGGCCGCGGGCGGCTGGGGCTTGGGCTGAGGCTTGTCGGCCGCGGGCGGCTGGGGATTTCCATCGGGTCCTTTCTGTGAAGTCTGCGCTCCCGATGCCGGGAGGACCGCCGGGCCGTCGGGCGTCGGAACGCGGCCCTGGTTTACGGCGATCTCCCGGATGTCGGCGGGGCGTCTCTGCATGAGAAGCAGAGGCGTGCCTGCGACGATGATCGTCACGACGGCCAGGAGAAGGTAGAAAAATGCGGGTTTGCGCTGGAAGAACTCCGACGCCGCGGTCCCCCCGGGCACACGGCGCAGAACGCCGCTGCAGGAGAGGAGGAGTCTGCGCACGAACCGGGTGGAGGCCGGACCGCCCGTAACGGAGGTGGCGGAGCCGGGCGAATAGTTGCCCGCTCCGGAGCTTTCCAGAAGCTCCCGGATGCTTTGCTGGGGATCCAGGTCCGGCGGCAGAACGTTCAGCGCGCGGAGCTCGCGCAGGAGCACGTTCGGCGTGGCGGGCCGCTGTTTCGCCTCTTTGGCGAGCATGCGCATGACCAGTTTCGCCGTCTGGGGCGAGACCGTGTCGGTGAGGTTGCGGGGGTCGGGAACGGGGGCCGACACCAGTTTCGCCAGAATATCGTACGTGCTCTTGCCCGGATAGGGGATCGAGCCCGTGAGCATCTCGTAAGCGGTCGCGCCCAAGCTGTAGATGTCCGCGCGCACGTCCACGGAGTGGGCGTCCATGGCCTGTTCGGGGGCCAGGTAGGCCGGAGTCCCCATCATGACATGGGACTTGGTCAGCTGGACGTTTTCCTCGTTGTTTTTCGCGATGCCCAGATCCGCCAGTTTGACTTCGCCCCGGCGGGTGAGCATGATGTTGTCCGGCTTGATGTCCCGGTGGACGATCTTCTGCTGCGCGGCCGCGGCCAGAGCGCTCGCGACGGCTTCGGCGATGATGACGGCGTGGACTTCGCTGAGCTTCGGGACGCTGCGCAGGACGTCGCGGACGGTCCCGCCGTCCACGTATTCCATGATGAGCCAGCAAATGCCCCGTTCGCGGTCCTCGCCCACGTCCAGCACGTTGACCACGTTGGGATGATTGATGGAACAGGCCAGTCTGGCCTCCCGGATGAAGCGGTCGACGAACTCGCCGCCCCGGAGATAGAGAGCGCCCGACAGCACCTTGGCCGCGCGGAACACCCGCAACGTCTCGTGCCGGACCAGGTAGACGCTGCCCATGCCGCCCTGTCCCAGTTTGCGGACGACGGTGTAACGGTCGATGTGGTCGCCGGGCTGGAAATCCCCCGTGGCGACGGTCCCGACGCGGGTCGAGACCGGGGTCTGCTGCAGGAGGACGGTGGCGCTCGTTTCGGTCCCGGGGGCGTCGTCCGCGGGGGCTTCCGACGCGGGAGCTTCCGTCCCGGGTGTTTCCGCCGGGGCGGCGGAGGCGTCCTCCCGTTTCTCTCCGGTCTTCTCCTCGTCTTCCTGCACGATGGTGAGCGCCGTTTCGTATGCGGAGGCGTTCAAATCTTCAGAAGGGTCTTTGTCGTTCATGATCTCTCCTGCTCTCCCTCTGTCAGTTCTCCCCAGGCGAACCCGGTGAGGGCCGTATCCTTGCGCCAATACTGGAGCAGAATGCGCTTTCCGCTCCGTTCCCAAAGTTCCAGTGATTTCCGGTTGACCCGGTCCAATTCCACAGTTCTGATCTTCCGCCATCCCTGCCGGCGCAGCGCCAGGTCGAAACGGCTCAGCGCCGCCGCGTAAGTCAGCGGGATCGTTCCGCATTGACGCCAGGAGTTCCGGACGTCCGGAAGCGCCTCCGGGCAGGCCTCACGCGGCAGGACCAGCTCCGTCCCGGAGAGGATCCCGCACACCGCGGCCGCGAACAACAGAAACATGATCTTCATTCTCTTACGCATCCTCTCCTTCACAGGCTCCATGTGTCGAACTGGGGAAAACGGGTGAATTCCTCCGCCGGGCAGACGCTGCCGGGACTCCCCGGAACATCGCTCAAACCGCCCTCGCGGGAGAGGTAAGGCGTGGCGTACTCCGCATACCACGTGCGGGAAAGCTTCTGAGGCGTCTCTTCCCGTTTTTCGTAGTCCGTGCGGGCCAGGACCGAATGGGTCGGATCGCCGCCGGTCTCCCGGGCCCTGAAGGAAACATTGTCCCACATGTTCTTGTCGGGCCCGTCATCGCCCAGCAGAACGATCCCGCCCTTGCGGGTCCCGGAGGCCCACACGGGCAGCTCCATTTTCAGCTCTGCGCTGCCCTGGAAGAGCCCGTACCACCCGGCGGTGTTCCGCTGCGACCGGAATCCTCCGATCGCCGTGCCGTCGGCAAACGCGCCGTCCCGGAAGAAGGCCGAGGACATTTCGGATCCGGCCGAGTCGTCATCCGCTCCGGCGAGGCGGCAGGCGCGGAACCACAGGGCGCAGCGGTCGGCGGCGGTGAGCCGGCTGCGGCCCAGCTCCAGCTCTCCCAGAACGAGGATCCCGCTGAAAAAAGCGATGAAAAGGGGGATCACGAGGATCGTCTCCAGCAGGACCGATCCTTTTTCGCCGCGCATGATTTTCGGAAGATCCGTCATCTCAATTCCCCAGCCGTTCCACCTTTTCACCGTGCATGTAGTCGGAGAAGACTTCGCCGACCACCTTGTCGTCTTTTTCCGCCTGCCGGAACTGTTCGAGCCCCTCGCTCAACTGCTCCTGCGGATAGCCGGACATGGCGTAGGAGACCAGCGCGAACTGCCTGGCCACCGACCGGGAGAAGGCGATGACCATCATCACGGAGGCCGCCGCCAGCATGACGCACAGCAGCACGTACTCCATGGTGACCGCGCCGTCGCACTCTTTCCAGAGGTCCCGCATCCGTCCGAAAAACGCCATTTTGCCTGTCCCGCTTCTTCGTCTCAACGCCTGAACTGTCTCCGCCAGCCCCATGCGGCGCTCCCGCCGATATCCATCATCAGCGCGCCGAATTTTTCCACGCTCTGACCGGCCTGGATGGCTTTCTGCTTCTCGCTGCCGGACATCCGCGTTATGGCATCGTAGGTGTGCTTGCCCAGTTCGTAGAGGATCGTGGTGCAGTCGGCCTCGTTGGTGAGACGCCAGCCGAGCAGTTTCTCAGAAGCGCCGCCGAAAAGCTCGGCGGTCTCGACGTACTCCGTCGGCAGATATTTCCGCAGCCGCATGGCGAACTCCTTGGCGAACTTCGCCCGGTTGGTCTGCAGTCCCAGCTGGATCAGATCCCAGCAGATGGAGGCCGCAAGTTCGGAGTTGGAGATGATGCCCGTCACTTTTTTGAAGGCGGCCACGCCTTTCGGACTGAGTTTTTTGAGATTGTCCTCGAGGGCCTCTTCTCCGGCTTTTTTGACTTTCTGCCGCACGAGTTTTTTCAGGAACTCGGCGGCTTCCTCCTTGGTCATTTCGGCCCGCAGGGCTCCCGGAAAGATCAGCGCGGCGCAGAGGAGGGAAAAAACGATTCTTTTTTTCATCACTGACAGACTCCCTGTATGAAGATCACTTGACATCGCAGACGAATTTTTCGCTCAGAGGCAGGAAGATGAAGAGGGGCTTGCCCTGAGCCCGGAACTTGACCAGCACCAGCATTTCCGGCAGCACCCGGGAAGCGAACCCGAGGAGCGTCTCCTGCTTCTTGTCTTTGAAATAGAGCACCGGCAGCATGCCCTGTTTCACCCGGGCGGGCAGCGCCGCATAGACCTTCGCGGGATAGGCGTCGTCGGCGGGAAAGGAGAAAAAGTCCTTCAGCGCTTTTTCCTCGCCCTTCCACAGCAGAAGAGCGGCCTCGCCGGCTTTCAGGGTGTCCGCTTGGGCCTCGTCCTTGACGAAGCGGCGCAGCAGCGCCAGTCTGAGGAAGGCGTTGGCGCAGACCTGTTCCGGGTCGTCGGCCGCGGAGAGAGAGGCCAGCGAGAAGTTTTTTTCGGAGTCGGGGAACATCTTGTGGAATCTGGCCGCCACGGCGGAAACATTCTTTTGGAGAACGGCGTCAAGATCTTCCCGCGTGGGGGCGACGGCCTGGGGGTATTCGCCCTTTTTCGGCGTCTCGCCCCGGAACCGGCCGCCCGTCATGAAGACGAAGTCCTCGATCCGGGGAACGCGGTCGACATTGTCCGTCTGAAAGAGAAAGAGATTATCCTGCAGGGGATTGTAAAAAGCGTAGATGCCGCTCTGGGCCGTCTGCGGCCCTTTGAGCAGCAGGGCGTGCGCGAAGAAATCCTCGAGGAGAGGACCCGAGCCGTCCGCTTTGTTCAGCGGACCGAACGTGTCGTTCCAGCGGTTGAAGGCGCCGGCGGTCATCCAGTCCTTGAGGGCCTTGCCCGGCATGGCGGCCGCGACCAGACGGGCGGCGGCGACCCGTTCCGTGGGGGTCATGACCCGCTTTTCGGCTTTTCCCTCCGGGGCGCCGTGAACGGCGACGGCTCCCAGAAACAGTGCGGGAACGAGCGCCCGCAAGATTTGTTTTTTCATTTTTCCGATCCTTTTTTTCATACGGTATATCAATGGTGCAAGTGACGCCTTGCACTGTTCAGTTCGAGATTCGAGTACCCGGAGAAGTGGTTTCTTCCCGCGAACTGCCGGGTGGCGCCCAGTTTTCCGGCCAGGGAGCTCAGCAGATCTCCCCGGGCGGCGTCGTTTTCCCGGAGCGGCAGGAACATGGCGTCCCAGTCGGTGATGCGGAGATTTTCCCGGTCGGGGATGGCGTTCCTGTTGCGGTATTCCCCTTTGTTCCAGTCCGTCTGGTGATAACCGGCGCGGGCGCCCGAGACGGCCCACATGGTCTGCCCCCCGCCGCCCACGTTGAAGGCGGAGAAGATCCCGGCCTGTTCCCCGCCGCCGAAGATGAAGGCGAAGGGATTGTTGAGGGGGCGGGAGACGCCCACCACCAGCGCGCCGTCCGGCTGGAAGAAATTCTGTTTCAGGATCTTGGGTTTTGCTGCGACGCCGGTGAAAAAAGCGTCCTGCGCCATGGCGCCCGTGACGGGAGCGGCCGGCAGCACGTGGATCCCGGCGAAAACGCAGCCGTGCTTGGAGTGCCACCAGATCTGATTGTAGGTGTACCACATGGCGCTCAGGGAGTTCCCCGACTGTTCGTAATCGCGCTGGAACCCTTCTCCCCCTTTCAGCTGGAGCCACACGTCCGCGCCCCGGCCCAGGATGCTCTGGGCGGTGCCCGTGAATTCGCCGAAGCCGAAGAAGCGCTGTTCGTCCCGGCTCAGCGTCTCGAAATAGGTCCGGGCTTCCTGCAGATCATGGATGTGCCAGCGGATATCCCGTCTGTTCTTCACGCTTTTGTCGTTGTCCGTCAGGGAGACATCGGCCCTGACGGCGAACTCGACGGCGTTTTCGATGCGTTTTTTCAGGCCGGAGATCAGGTTTTCCTCGGCCTTGTTCATGGAGACGATGCAGTCCCTGAGCGAAGACAGGATCCCCGCCGGATTGCGCGCCCCGCCCGCGGTGCGGCCCGCTTCCAGCACGGGGATGAAAACATCCTGCGACCCGTTGAGGCGGATCAGCTGATGGACGACCTCTCCTCCGCCGCCGCCCGGGGAGACGCCCACGCGCCAGTTGGCGCCCTCGCTCCGGGGATGGCAGGCGCAGACGTTCTGATAAGCCTGCGTGGCGGCCCGGGAGTTGTTCCACTGTTCGAGAACTTTGTTCAGCCACATTTCCACGATATGGTCCATCTGGCGCCGGGTCATCATCACGTAGTTCCACGCCATGGCCCGGTTGATGACGGCGATGCGGCTGATCGTGTCGGCCTGGACCAGGGCGGCCGAGTACGCGGCGGCGTCGGCGGCGTTCTGCAGTTCGATCCGCTGGCGGACCGTTTCGCCGCAGGCGTAGACGGCGAAGCCGAAAAGGAAGACGATGAGCGCTGCCGTCACCGTGAAGGCGAAGGCAACGCCGCTGTCGTCGCGGGTCAGTCCGCACAGCCGCTGTTTCAAAATGGCCGTCATTCTTTCACCTTGTAGGGCTTCACCAGACTCATGCGTTCATGAAAAACCAGATGGGGACCGCTGAATTCGTCCCCGAAGCGCCGCGTCGAGATGTGTTCCCCCGTTTCCCCCTTTGTGAACGTCACGGGATCGAGGCGGCAACCGATGATCTGCGAGGCGAAGGGGATGACCAGCGGGAAAGCGAATTTCAGTTCGGCGTCGCATCTCCAGTTGTCTTCGGTGACCTTGAATTCGAGGAGCCTGTCCTTGACGTATTTCGCCTCGGGATCCGGCATGAGCACGCCCTCGCGGACCCCGTCGGGCGCGGCGGCCAGCCAGGCCAGGACCCGCAGGGCCGCCTTCCGGCCCTCCTCCTCGATCCGGCCCTCGGGCTGAGAAAGCGCCGCCCGGGCGGCGGCGTAAGCCGCGTAGGATGCGATCTGCCGGGCCGTGTGGATATGGGCGATTTGGAGCGCGCCGAAGGTCAACGCCAGCAGAAGAGGCATGGCGATCACCGTTTCCATGAGCATGGATCCCGATTCGTTCGTCATTTGAGATTTTCTCCGATCACGCGCAGCAGAAGGGTCGTCCAGACGCCGACGGCGATGGCCACGCCGAAGGGTACGCGGCATTTTTCGTCGGATCCCGGCGGCAGGTTCTTCCGTCCTTCGGCCCGGTCGTAGCGCCAGTCGAAAGCGCATCTGAAAAAATGTTTCAGCCGGGCGGGGTCGGTCAGGCCCGCGATCTGCATGCCGATCCCGAGGAGCAGTCCGAAGACCGAGGTCAGGAGAAGCATGGGAAAGACCGCCGGCCATCCCGTCAGCAGGCCCCCCGCGAAGAGGAACTTCAGATCTCCGGCGCCCGCGGCCCGCAGCAGGAAGGGGATCAGCAGGACCCCCCCCGCGACGGCGCCGCCCAGAAGTCCGTTGAGGACCCGGGGCAGGCCGCCCGCGAGGAACAGAAAGACCAGAATGACGACACTGCCCCCCAGAGTCAGATGATTGGGGAGCTTCCGGGTCTTCCAGTCGCTTCTGCCCAGCACGAAGAGCCACGGCGTCGCCGCTGCGATCGCGTAAACGGTGGACGTTATCTGCATCCGGGCGCGTGACGGGCTCTTACTTGTGCATGCTGTCGTGGAATTCGGAGGCCTTGGAGGCGTCCTGGGACTGCGTCTGCTGGGTCTGATCGAGAGACGTCTTGGCGCCGGAGTGGTCGCCGGTGGCTCCCTTGGCCGCCACGTCGAACATGCCCACGATGGTCTTGCCGAACATGGCAACGGCCACGACGCAGGCCGCCGCGATGAGGACGGCGACGATGACGTACTCCATCATGACCGCGCCCTTCTCTTCACCGAAAAGTCTGCGGAGAGTTCTTCCTGCGAACGACTTGTGCCAGCGGTTGAACGATCTGATCTTCATTTTGGACCTTTCCCGTATTTCAGGCCGGCGGCGCCGCAGACCGTCTGCGTGCTCCTCCGGCCGTGTTGTTCCGCGGAGGAAAGTGTGCAACTTCCTGTATTTTCAGAGCGTTGCAAAAATCCTCCAAGGACATAATATGCCACCGATTTCCCAAAATGCAAGGCCATCCGGGCCGGGATCGCGAAAAAAAAACCGGGACCGCAAGGACCGCTTGAAAAGGATGTTGCGCAGGGATATTCTCTGGCGTGGAGCCCGGACGCCGTCTGTTCCGGGAAAAAGCGGGTCTCACTTCTCCCGGTCGTCGTATATCCAGCCCGTGGAGAGGGCGGAGGGGGCGTCGAGCCTCCTCCCTTCGGGCTTCGGAGACCGCTTCGGCTGCGCCTCCGCTCCGCCGGAGCCGCGCGGCGTTTCGCCGTTGCCGGCGGGGGGGCGCGGCATCGCCGTCCCGCAGGAAGACCTTCTTCTTCAGGAAGTACTTCAGGCATTCCGGAAGCTGGCTGTGGGCGGCGTCCGCGATCCGGAGATAGTCTTCCGGGGCGGAGAGGATCAGCCTCCACTCGCATCTTTCCTTTTCTGGGAGCGTCCCGACGAGTTCGCCGAAATAGCGGAGCTTTTCCGGGTCGTTCTTTTCCCATTCTGCGATCGGGCGCAGCATCCCGGCGAGGAACGCCCAGTCCCCGGCCTCCTGGGCCACACGGAGCGAAGCGACGTGCCGGAACGTAGCCGTGAGGCGGAGTGGAGGCAACCACCCCGCAAGCACAGGAGGCGCGCGATGGCGGGTGGCCCGCCATCAGCGAAGCGGGGCCCGGCCTGTTTTTTTGTGCGAAAACAAAGTTTTCAGGCGCAAAAAAAGAGGCCGCGCCAAAGCGCGCCTCCGTTGTTTCGTCACTGGGGTCGCAGAAAAAAAGCCAATTTTGCGTACATCGGGGCGAGGACTCGAATCCCCATCGATACAGAAAAAATTAACTCGAAAAAACGCCTTTTTTATGCCCTCCTGCCTCAAAGTTCCGCAAAAATTAACTTTTTCAACCCCCCATGCAAAATTAAGCCGGATTTTGCCGTTTCCGAGGTCGTTCTGCCGAATCAACTTTATTCGCACCCCGCATAAAGTTAATTCTTGCCCAAAAACATGAGGTCACCACGACACTGAGCCTGTCCCCATTGGCCGATGAAAAACCGCGGAAGCCGTCGGGATGACCACTTTTTTCTGAAAATCCTGAAATAAAGCGCTTGCATATTTCACGATGTCGCGTTATCTTGAAATAATGACAATCTGTATTTCAACTTCGGAAGAGTGATATGAAGCGTGGTCTGCAAGGACACTATGAGACTGTCAGCACGGTAGGCGAGGAGGTAAAAGCCTTCATCCCCGACTCGTTGCCGCCGTTCCCGGCACTGGAGATAACCGGAGATCTGCAGAAAAAACTGGATGAGGCGGCTTTCCTTCTGGGAAAACTCGACGGCGTGGTCGATATGCTCCCCGATGTCGGGATATTCCTATATATGTTCATCCGGAAAGAGGCGGTGCTGTCTTCCCAAATCGAAGGCACCCAGTCATCGCTCTCCGACCTGCTGTTGTTCGAACTCAAGGAAAAACCGGGTGTCCCGGTGGATGATGTTCAGGAGGTCAGCAACTACGTCGCCGCCATGACTTATGGACTGAAACGGCTGGGAGAGGGATTCCCGCTTTCACTGCGTCTGCTCCGTGAGATCCATGCTGAACTGCTTGCCAAAGGACGCGGGAGCGGCAAAAATCCGGGAGAATTCCGGCACAGCCAGAACTGGATCGGCGGCACCCGTCCGGGGAATGCGTTTTTCGTGCCGCCTCCGCCGGAAGAGGCGGCAAAGTGCATGGGTGAACTGGAAAAATTTCTGCATGACGAAAGCGTCCCGCTTCTGGTGAAAGCGGCGTTGAGCCACGTCCAGTTCGAGACGATACACCCGTTCCTCGACGGCAACGGCAGAGTCGGGCGACTGCTTATCACTCTGCTGCTCTGCAACGGCGGGGTGCTGAAACAACCGCTCTTGTACCTGAGTTACTATTTCAAGTCGCATCGCCAATACTACTATGACTTGCTGAACGGCGTCCGGGAAAACGGCGATTGGGAGCGCTGGCTGGATTTCTTCCTCGACGCTGTCATCGAAACGTCGAAAGAGAGTTACGAAATCATCCTGACGCTGAACAGCCAAATCCAAAGCGACCGGGAAAAAATCGCCTCACTCGGCAGAGCCGCAACTTCGACGCTTGCCGTGCATCAGGCAATGCTTCGACATCCGATATCGGATACCATCAAGCTTAAAGAGCTGACCGGGCTCGCCAATGCCACCATCGGAAGTGCTCTCGCTCGTCTGCTGGATTTAGGTCTCATCGAAGAAACCACAGGGAACAAACGCAATCGGCTGTTCTGCTATAAAGGGTATATTGACACTTTGGAATAAACATATTGAGCAGGAAAAGCGAACCAGAAAGAAATTTTTCGCATATAAATTGGCTCCTTGGAGGAAAGGAAATGGATATTACTCTTGTTATCGGCAATGGCTTTGACAAAGCCCTTGGACTGAAAACCGGATATTATGACTTTTACGACTGGTTGAATAATCAGCAGTTGGATGATAATTACATCCGTATAATGAAAGAAAGAATCCAAAGAGATAAAAATAAAAACAGGATCAAAGATATTTGGTCTGATTTTGAAAAAGGAATTGGGCAATTTGTAACTCGCATTATCAAGGATGATTTGCCGGATGATTTTAGTCCATGGAAATCAGGGACAGACAATTTTTTGGTGAAATATCTGAGTAGTCTTGATACATCGGCAAAAGTTAGAGCGATCTTACAATCAAATAAAAATATGCAGCGATGCCATGATTATATTCAAGGTTTTATCCTGTCGATGAAACTCCTGAAATCCGAACTGTTTTCCGACATTGATGAGACAGTGCAGGGACATATGATTTCCTTGAATTATACAGATTCATTAGATCAAATTGCGGGCAATATGCAGATAATGAATAATTCAATGCTTCAAATTGATTCAGGTGTGTTGCATCCGCACGGTCAATTGTCCACAGGCGTCATTTTGGGAGTAAACGATGTATCCCAAATCAACAATGTAAATATTCAGCAGGATGTTAGCTACAGCAGCATGATGGTGAAATCTGCTCAAATTAAAGCACTATATCAGGACGTTAAGGATGAGGCCATCAATTATATCAAGAAGAGTACGATCATTTGTCTCTATGGCGTGTCCTTGGGGGAAACCGATAAAGATTGGTGGCAATTGCTTGGAGACTGGCTACAAAATGATAAGAAGCATCTTCTGATAGTCTTTTGGTATGTGCCCAAAGGGAAGGAGACAAAAAAAGATTTAAGCTTTATCCAAAAGACATTTGTGAACCGACCGGATTTCCAAGAGGAAGATCGAATAGAAATTTATAAACGACTGATTGTTTTTAGTCACAACAGAGAATTCCTTTTTTCTCAACAAGCCCGGCGTGTTTTTTCATTAGGGAATGGTATTGATTTGCCCATGATTCTGGTAGAAGCCGGAAGTTTTACTATGAGCAAAAAAGATGGCGAGAATGAGGCAAGTGAAAGAGAGCATAACGCGGAACTGACAAGGGATTTTTATATAGGAGAAACGCAAGTCACACAAGAGCAATATATTGCCATCGCAGGTAACAATCCGTCGAAATTTAATTCCGGGAAAAATCTCCCCGTGGAGCAAGTGACGTGGTATGAGGCAATGGATTTTTGCGCCAAGCTAAACGAGAAAAAACTTGCTCCTACTGGCTATCATTTTTCATTGCCAACAGAAACACAGTGGGAATATGCCGCAAGAGGCGGGAAAGAAAGTAAAGGGTACAAATTTAGTGGGAGTAACAATATTGATGAAGTGGCGTGGTATAACGAAAATTCTGTTGGAAAGACCCATGAAGTAAAAACGAAAAAGCCAAACGAGCTTGGAATTTACGATATGAGTGGGAATGTATGGGAGTGGTGCTTGGACGATTATATAGATGACAGCAGTAAAATGAAACCGGAATTCATTCGAGAGAATGATAAAAGCACAAAACAAAGAGTGGATCGCGGCGGAGCCTGGGATTACAAAGCACGTGTCGCGTTAAGGAGTAAGCACGAACCGACAGGCCGCCGTCTTAGCATTGGTTTTCGTGTTGCGCTTGTTCCCGATCAATACTGACAATCATTTGATTTAGTCATTTTTTGCGGAAAAATATTTCGTCGCTGCTCCTCCGTTTCCGATGTGCGGGGCTATTCCCCCGCCATCACCCAATGTGGTTGGCGGCGTTCCTCCTGACGGACGACCTTGCCGTCGGCGAAAGTCAGGATATACGAATGCCATCGCCCGTCTTTGTCCAAGTGGTAAAAGACCTGCCACTCCTCGGATTCGACGGCGGGAGGCACGAGCAGCCATTTCGCGTCGTCGAACCGGTGGGCGACGAGCTGACCCTTTTCGCTCAAGCAGAAAGCGACGGGTATCATACCCTTTCGGGTCCTCGGCGCACGTTCCAGGAACGCCGCGACCTCCGCCCGCGTCATGCCGACGAAATCCGTCTCCCGGTCGCAGAGACCGGAGCAGCCGACGAGAAGCGGAAAAAGCAGCAAACCGGAAAATATCTTCGTCATTTCAACGACTCCGTCTTCCGTCATGACCTCAATACGAATATGACTTCGTTACCAGAAAAAACAAAAACAGCAGAATGATGAACAGATATTCCGCCGCGTTCATCTTTCGCTCCGCGGCGATAAGACGCTCCGCGCGTTCCCGGTCGAACTTGAGCAGCACTTCGTTGCGCTTCTGAATGAATGTTTTCTCCATTTTCGCCCACGGCACATCCGCGGACAGGACTGGTCGATGCCATACGTAATTGATCACGGCTTTATCGTCCTCGGGCAGGAAACGACAGAAAAACTCCTTCGCCTTCCAGTGGATCACGAAAAAACGGGCCCAATACACAAAGACCGCCAACAGCAGGATGCCCATGGCGACTTTAAAAAAGATCATTTCGCACCTTCTTCCGTATTGCCGCGCGAGATGTCGAGCAGGAATTTCCGGTACGCTTCGTCCATCTTCGCCTCCGGCGGGATGGCAAGGACAGAGAATCGAGATGGGGTGGTAGAAGGGACTCGAACCCTCGGCCTCCTGGGCCACAACCAGGCGCTCTAACCAACTGAGCTACAACCACCACAAAAAAAGAAATGGTAGCGGGTCACAGATTCGAACTGTGGACCTGCGGATTATGATTCCGACGCTCTAACCAGCTGAGCTAACCCGCCGCCAAGCGTATAATATACCTCTTTTTTTCGATTTGTCAACCGCAAAACGCAAAAAACGCGTCAAAAACCGCTTTGTTTCGCGGAAAAAGCGGCGGAAAGGGGACGGAGCGTGTTGCATTTGCCGCGGGGAGGTGCTACATTGTGTCGGCAAAAGGTGAAGAGGGGACAGACAAGGGGGACTTGAATTTGAAAATATCCCGATACGTGCCGCAGGGACTGTTTTTCCTCTACGTCGTCGAGGCGGCGGTGCTGGGCATTGCTCCGGTCGACCGCGGGGTGTGGTGGGCGGAGAACATCACGGTGTGGATCCCCGTGGCCGCGCTGCTGGTCATGTACGCGAAAGGGATCCGGTTTTCGAACACGGCCTGTTTCCTCATGTTCCTCTTCTTCGCGATGCACACCGTCGGGGGACATTACACCTTCGAGCACGTGCCCATGGGACCGGTCACGGACTTTTTCGGTTTCCGGCGCAATCACTTCGACCGGGTCTGTCACTTTCTCGTCGGGGTTTTCGCCTTCCCCGTGCTGGAGTATTTCGAGCGGGAAAAGCTGGTGAAGGGCCGGCGTCTGCTGTGTTTTCTCGTCGTGATGTGCATTTTCGGGTTCGCGGCGATTTTCGAGCTGGCCGAATGGGCCTACGCGGAGCTGGCGGATCCGCAGTCGGGCACGCTGTTCCTCGGGTCCCAGGGCGACGTCTGGGATGCGCAGAAGGACATGCTCTGCGACGGGCTGGGTGCGATCGTCACGACATTTTTCTACTGTCTCCTGCGGCCCCTTCCGCCCGACGCCAGGAACATGCTCAAAAAAGCGGCTGCCTCTGACGGGGCCGCAAACTTTAAGGAGAGGATACGATGAAAAAACTGTTTCTTCAGATGACGGCGGTCTTCGCCGCCGTTCTCGCGGCCGCGCCGGTCCCCGATGCGGGGGCGAGACAGCTGCTGAAAAAATATGCCGAAGCCGGAAAAAACTATGCGCCCCGGTCCGGCAGATCCGCCTTCTTCGCCCGCGCCCAGCTGAAGTACGGACTGGAACGCACGGACTATCTCCGCCGCTGGACCGATTTCCCCCTGCTCCAAAATACCGATCTTGCCAAAAGCGGCGACCGCAGTTTCATCAATCCCGGCGCGTGGAAGATCATGGCCAAAACCGTCGGCGACTACGGCATCGACGGCTTCGCCTTCTTCCCCTCCACCCGGGGGCGGGCGGATCTTTTCAACAAGGCCGTGACGCCGGGCGCGTCCGTCGCCATCCTGCCGGAACTGATCGAAAAAGTGGGGCTGGAGACGGTCTCCCCCCTGATGGAGACCGCGCTGGCCAACAAAAGCGTCTACCGGCTGGAGGGAAAGGTCGTGCTCACCACCTATCCCGGGGTCACCGATCCCAAGTTCTGGACGGGAGTGAAGAGGGGGCTGACCGAAAAGTACGGCGACAAATTCCTGCTGATGCCCATGCACACGCTGCCCCGGGATCTCATCGGCGCGGGCGTCCCGACGATCACGGCCGAAGGCGTGGAAAAGCTCGCCGGGATCATCCGCGACTGGCTGCGGCACTTCGACGGCTACTATTACAACCAGCCGCCGCTCAACGAATTCCGCCGCTACGACTCTTCTTTCGACCGAGACGTGATGATCCCCCTGCTGCGGGGGATCCTCTCGGAGCCGGAATTCCGGAACAAATACCTGGCCTGGGGCACCAAGGTCGGGCACGAGAACCATTACGAAAAGGGCGCTTACACCTTCAACTGCGGCGGCACCTCGATGCTCCGGGGCTCCGTGGGCAGCGCCGTGAAAGCCGGGGCCGACGTCATCAATCTGGTGGAGTGGGACGAGGAGAACGAAAACACCAGTTTCCGCCCCACCGTCGCCAACGGCTTTTCGACGGGCCGCATTATGCGGTATTTCACCGCGGCCGCCCGGGGGACGCTGCCTGCGCCGCTCCCCGGAGACGACACGGCGATCCCCAACGTGATCCTCTCTTACCGCCGCAGTCTGCCCGCCGGGGAGACGCTGACGCTGGAAGTCGTCAACGTGCCCGAGAAAGACCGTCCCGCGGCCGTTTTGCCGGTGCGCCTCACGCTCAAAAACATTTCGGGCGCCGCCGTGAAGACCTTCGAGGGGAAGCTCGACGGAGCCAAGCTGGACGAACTGCGCTTCAATGTGAAAGTCGCCGACGTTCTCGACGAACAGGTCCTGACGCCTGAGCTGACCGTGGAGGGAAGGACCTTCACGGGATTCACCCCCGCGGAACTGCGGGCCAACTACAACGCCGACTGCAAGTGGGTCAAACAGCCCCTGCGGGATCTGGCAAATTGCTCCGCCACCCTCGAGATCGCCGAAAAATACGCCGACGGACGGGGCAGGATCGAGGCGAACATCACGTCGAAGACGCCGCTCCATCACGTCGCGCTGATCGACAGCGGTTCGCGGGTCTACGTCCACAACACGCCCGAGGCCTTCCACGAGACGCCCGACAGGGTCGTCATAAGAGTGATCGTCGCGGCCAAGCCCCGGGCGAAGATCGCCCCGAAGGGGACGATCCGCGTCCGCGGCGCCAAAAACCTGGTCTGCGGCGATTTCACCGGGCGGGACAAACGGTTCGTCGTCACCCGTCCCGACGGCTGGGATCTGCCGGGGGGCGTTTCTCCCGACAGCCGCAACATGATGCTGCTGGTCTGCTCCATGGACCGCGCCTCCGCGGCGGACGCCGTTTTCGAGATCTCCGCGGGCGTGGAGGCGCCGAAATTTTCCGCCCGGCTCTTCGACGGCAAAATTCCGGCGGCGGACATCCTGAAGAAGGAGATCTTCTCCGTCGCGAACAAGGGCATGAGTCTTCTGCTGCTGCACCACACCGATCTGCCCTTCGTTCTGCCGGGGCGCTTCGGCGGGAAAGAGGCGGTCTTCAGCGTGATCCGCGCGCCCTCTCTGCCCCAGTCGGTCTATTTCATCGAGGCCGTCGACGTGAACGGCAAGACCTTCCGCAGCGCCCCGGTGACGGTTTACAGGCCCTCCGGCAGGACCGCCGTCTTCTCCGCCTTCGACTTCTTCGGCAAGAAGCCGGTGGAGGTGCGCTGCGACGAAAACCTCTTGACCGTGCAGAAGATCGAGATCTCGCCCCGGCTCGGGACGGTGGTGAAAAATTCCGGCGGGAACGATCTCACCGGCATCGCCGGGAACTTGCCCTCGCTGGCCAACGGATTGCGCATGCAGGGGGAGACCGATTACTACAGCAGTCTCGTCATCAAGTACCTGCGCATCCTCAAGGACGATCTGGACGCGGCGCCCAAAGTCGTTCCCGCAGGGGAGGGCAGATACGCCTGGCGCTTCGACGGTTTCCAAACTGTTTCCTTCCCCGTGGCGATGCTCTACCCCTTCAGCGGGTTCGAACTCGTCATGGATGTTTCACCCGATGACCTGAAGGGGACGCAGACCCTCTTCACCAGCGGCAACGCGGGGTTCACGCTGGCCCTGCGGAACGGTCTCCCCCAGGCGCGGCTCTACCGGGGGAACCTCTGCGGCAAACCCGTGGTCACCGCCTCGGGACCGAAGCTCGCCGCGAAGAAGACTTCGCGGATCGTCGTCCGCTTCGATCAGAAAACGATGCGGATCTCCGTGGACGGCAGGGCGGGCCGCGCCGTGCCCTGTTCCGGATACCAGCTCTACCCGCGGGCCGTCTCCGTCGGAACGGGGGAGGCCGGAAACGGGTTCCGCGGCTTGGTCTCCCACCTGGAGCTCCGGCCCCTGTGACGGGGAAAACGGGGTAAAAAAAGGAGGATATTTCCCGTGAAAAAAACGATCGGACTGCCCCTCGGAACGGAGGCGGTGTACGACGCGGAGGACCGGCAGTTCACGCTGACTTCTCTCTGCGGCATGTCCTGCGGGCACAACGGACTGGAGGACGATTATTCCTGCTCCGGCTCCGCCGTCATCTGCGTGGACGACCGGCGGCTGGAGGGCGCGAAACTCGAGTGCGAACTCGCCGCCGTCACCGAAACGGAGCTGGAATTTTCCCTTTCCGACGCCGAAAAGACGGTCCGGATGGAGAATGTCTGGCACTTCGAGCCGGAGTTCGGCCTCATCTCCTGCCGTTCGGTCCTCGTCAACACTTCGGACCGGCAGGTGGTGATCCGGCGGGCGCTGCCCCGGTGGGTCTTTGCCCCCGGGGATTACACGGTACTCCACCAGATGAACCGCTGGGGAGCCGAAAATCAGGAGCAGCGCCATTTGCTCCGCGGCGCGGATCTGGTCCTCCACGCCCGGGCCGCCCGCTCCACCGTCGGGACGACGCCTTTCTGCGTTCTCCGCGACAACGAAACGGGGAAAGCCGCCGCCTTCCACGTGCTCCCCAAAGGAAACTGGGTCATCCAGGTGCATTCGGATATCCTGAGCAACGAATTTCCCTCTCCCGTCGTGGAGGCGGGACTGGCCGATACCGATCTCTTCTGGTCCCTCAATCCGGGGGAAAGGATCGAACTGCCCGAAGTGCTGATTCAGGAGGTCCCTTCCGACGGGCAGTCCGGGGCGCTGCTGCAGCGGTACATGATCCGCAAACGGCTCCCGAAAGAATTCCATCTGCCGCCCGTCATCTACAACAGCTGGCTTTACCGCTTCTCGAACTTCACGCACGAAGAGCTCAGCCGTCAGCTGGCGGCGGCGAAAGCGGCCGGATGCGAGGCTTTCGTCGTCGACGCGGGCTGGTTCGGTCCCGCGGTAGGCGACTGGCGCGAGAAGGAGGGACGGCCCTTCTTCGGCAACATGGCGGCCTTCGCCGATGAGGTCCGCGCCGCGGGGCTCAAGTTCGGCTTCTGGATGGAGCCCCAGCGCTGGGTGCCGGAGGCGCCGATTCGTGCGGAACACCCGGAGTGGTTCCCTGAGCACTCCATCCGGATCGACCTTCTCCAGAAGCCCGCCGCCGAGTACTTTTACCGGGTCCTCGCCGACAACATCCGCAAATTCGGCGCGGAATACATCAAAATAGATTTCAACGC
>Ga0310696_10004167_pt1 | contig 17798 bp, 14 predicted proteins | sample AusTroGonzalo_MG_4_FD_203885 | JGI IMG/M metagenome (GOLD analysis project Ga0310696, IMG submission 203885) | Bovine rumen microbial communities from tropical cattle in Woodstock, Queensland, Australia - Gonzalo_02 (v2) (version 2) | ecosystem: Host-associated > Mammals > Digestive system >...
TGCAGCACGGGAGTGGCATAGACGGGCTTGCAGAGATGCTTGCAGTAGGAGCCCAGGTGGCGTATGTGGTCGAGATGGTCGTGAGTTACGAGAATGGCGGAGAACGAGTCGTAGTCGTATCCCTTGGTGGCTAGCTCCTTCTTCAGGCGCCTCAGGCTCACTCCCGCGTCTATGATTATGCCGGCGGCGTGGGTCCCGTCCTCTTCCAGGGAGAGGAAGTAGCAGTTGCCGCAACTGCCGCTGGAGAGGCTGAAGAACTTGACCGTGCTATTGCTGCTCATCTTCGCAATACTTGGAAATGACGCTGTACGAGTCGGCGACTCCGAGCTCTCCCGCACGCGAGAGGTCGATGCAGCCTTTCTCCTTGTCCTTGAGGTAGATGAGCACGAGCCCCCGGTTGTAGTAGGCATCCCCCATGTAAGGATGGAGCGAGATGGCCCTGTCGTAGCTTTCTATGGCTTCCACGAGCCTGGACGACAGGCAGTAGAGGTTGCCCAGGTCGAAGTGGAAGTACGGGATGTCGGGGACTATCGAGACCGCCGCTTCGAGGTCCGCAATGGCCTCGGAATAGTCGTATGACTGGGTGATGCGGTCGCTCACTCGGGCACGGGTCGTGCCCTGGTCGTCCATCGTAAGTGTCTGGACATTGCTCTGTATCGAGGCTATGAAGTCGATCATGTCGGCGCGCAGCACTCCCCGGTTCAGCAGGTAGAAGGCGCTGTAGTACTCGGAGTACTGGTCCTGCGCCGTGTCGGCGGAGGACTCGCTTACGGCCTTGTCGAAACTCCCGAGCGCTGAGTTGTACTGCTTGTTCTGGAGGTCGTACAGGCCCCTGATGAAGTCGATGCGCGACTGGGTGATGCGCACAGTGCCCGCCCCGGCGCTGCTGTCGCCGTAGAGGGCGTTCTCAAGCCGTCCCTGCAGCGCCGGGGCGCCGGGGCCATCCACGTTGGAGATGCGCATGGGGACGGGGGAGTCCGCTATGAACTTGTCCAGCAGGGCGTTCTCGTAGCGGTTGGTCAGGGCGTAGGTGACGTTGTCGCGCTCTGAAGTCAGGCTGAACTTGTACAATGGCTTGAGCCTGATGTCCACGTCGCGGTGCTGGAGCAGCTCGTTGTCGAAGTCCTTCTTGGCGAAATCGGCATCCAGTGCCAGCAGGGAGCTGTATTTCTTGGTCGTGTCGGCGAAGGACCCGGCGTCCTTGGCATTGGTCTCGCGGTACTCCATGACCTTGCGCTGGGCGGTCTGGTAGTCCTCCCTGGACTTCTGCGCCATGCCCAGCATGTTCTCCACATATGAGCGGTTCATGTAGGCTTTGGCGAAGTCGGGATACAGCTCGATGGCTTTGTCGTAGTCTTCCAGGGCATCCCTCCAACGCTCCATCTCTATGAAGTACGAAGCCCTGTTGAAGTAGGCGAGGACGTTGCCAGGATTGATGTCTATGACGTGGTCCATGTCGGCGAGGGCTTCCTCGAAATTGCCCACCTGGGCGTGTATGAGGCTGCGGTTGTAGAGCGTGAGGGCGTTGCCCGGCTCGTCCTCGAGCACGCGGTTGAGGTCGCGCATCGCTGAGTTGAAGTCCTTGCGCTCGTAGTGCATCAGCGCACGGTTGAAGTAGGCGAAGGTATTGGTCGGGTCGAGCTCGATCGCGTGGTCCATGTCCGCGATGGCGTCCTCGAAATTGCCCTGCTCGGCATAGAGCCTGCCACGGCGGATGAAGCCTTCGGGCTCGAAGCGGTCGAGCTTGATGGCCCTGTTGTAGTCGTTCATCGCCTTGAGTGTGTCCCCTAGGAAGAGGTACGAGGCTCCTCTGTTGAGGTATGCAGCGGGATCCTTGGGCTCCTTCTTGATATAGCGGTCGAAATCCTTGACCGCCGGCTCGAACTGCTGGGCGAGGAAGTAGGTCACGCCGCGGCTGAAGTAGATGCCGATGTTGCCGGGGCGGAGCTTGATGGCGGTGTCGAAGTCCTCCAGGGCCTCGTCGTAGCGGCCGAAGCGGCTGAGCGTGATGGCGCGGTAGTGGAAGCCGTTGGTAAACACAGGGTTGATGCGCACCGAGGCGTCGAAGTCCTGCTGGGCGCCGCGGATGTCACCGAGGTTGTACTTGGCTATGCCCCTGAAGAAGAATGTCCAGTAGTCGGTGGTGTCCAGACGGACCAGGATGTTGAAGTTCTCTATGGCCTGGGCATACTTGCCGTCGGAAAGGGCGTTGCGCCCGCGGTAGTAGAATACGTCGCGGTCATACTGGGCCACTGCGGCCTGAAAACCGCAGAGGAGGAAGAGCAATATGACCAGGAGACGCTTCATAAATTTTCTTATGTGGCCAAGATTTTGTACATTTGGCTGTATTTTGCAAATATAATCATTTATTGTGCCTAAAGCTTGGAATTGAAGCGTTTTTTCTTATATATTTTGGCTGTTTCCTTACTGCTCGCGCCGTTGCCCTGCCGTGGCCAGCGCATTGATGCCGGCGGGGGGATGGCGGGACTTCTCCTTACGGAGGAGTCGCTCGGAAGAAGCGTCGAGTTCCTCTCCGACACCATATGCGCCGGACGTGCCACGGCCTCGGTCGGAGCGGTGGAGGCATCTTTCTGGCTGGCACGCAATTTCGAGCGTATGGGGCTCCTCGCTCCCGGCTCGCGCCGTGGCGCTCCGGCATACGTCCGCTCGTTCAGCGCATCCGGCAAGGCAGGGCACAATGTCATCGGCTTATGCCCCGCGCAGGGGTCCGACCGCTACGCAGTCGTGGCGGCGCATTATGACAATCTGGGAGTGCTGTCGGAGCGCATGTACCCCGGCGCCGACTCCAATGCTTCGGGCGTCGCGGCCATGCTGGGCCTCGCCCGCATATGCCGCAGCCTCTCAGTTCTCGGCCTCGGCCTGAGGCAGAACGTCCTTTTCGTCGCTCTCGACGCCAAGCAGCTCAGCATGGCTGGATCAATATCCTTGTACGACATGCTCTCCAACGGGTCCCTGCTGGACCCGCGCACCGGACGGCCCATACGCAAGGACCAGGTGAGCGTGATGGTCAACCTTGACATCATCGGCAGCACCCTCGAGCCGGTGAACAAGGGAAAGGAAGAGTACCTCATCATGCTCTCTGGCGACGACGCCCTCAAGCGGGCCCTCTCCGAGGCCAATTACAGCTCCCGGATGGGGCTCGACCTGTCGTTCGACTATTACAGGAGCAAGGACTTCACCGACCTCTTCCTGAACCGTATCGGCGACCAGAAAGTCTTCGTCGAAGGGGGAGTGCCTACGGTCCTTTTCACCTCCGGCATCACTATGAATACCAACAAAGTGGAGGATACGCCCGAGACTCTGGACCTGGCGGTCCTCCGTAAGCGTATCCTCCTTATTTTCAATTGGATGGACCTGGTCCTCCGCTAGGTCACTTCAGGTCTTTCAGGTGGGCGTCCATCCACGTCCATTTCTCAGTGAATCCCTGCTTGATGCGGTCCACCGCCTGCTGGAAGCTCATCTGTTCGTCGCCGTTCTCGTTCTGTGAGGCGGGGATGGGCCAGAGGGCGTGGTTGTACTCTTCCGAGAGGCGTATCTTCTCGGCCGTCTGGTCTATGTACTCGGTCAGCTTCAGGAAATCATTCTTCTTCAGATCCCAGAGCTCGAGCATGCGCGAGCGGAACTTCTCGTCCTTGTACAGTGCGGGATAATAGACCGTCCTCGTGGCTCCTGCCCACTGGCGGGCTAGGGAGGGGAGGAAGCCGTGGTAGTCGAAGTCCCAGACAGGGCCGGAGTACATCTTTCCCCCGCGTGCCTTGTATAGATAGACGCTGTGGGGACCGTTGGAAGGCCAGGTGTTGTAGAAGTCGGTGTTGGTGGCCAGCTCGTTGACGAACAGGAACCAGATCGCGCTGTCCACGTCCAGATACTCCTCATACTCGTGGTTCTGCACGCGCGACTGGTCCTTGAGCAGAGTCTCCAGGTCGCGGACGTAGCCCTGGATATACTTGAAAGCCGCGTCTGAGATGGCGTCCTCGTCCGGCTCCTTGACCTGGTAAGGGAGGTTGAAGTAGGGGGAATTGAACCTCATCGGCTCGTTGTAGTAGTCGTGATAGGTGTCCAGCTCCAGAAGATAGCCCCCGGTGATGAGCTCGGGGTCGGTCTCGAAGTCCTCCATTTCCTCGATGTCAACCCTGTTTTTGTCTATCTTTATCTGCTCGCAGAGGTAGTAGTTCCCGGCGTGCCTGCCGTTGAACTCCAGCTCGACGAACTGGCCGCGGACGGTGTAGGGGAGTCCGGTCTGGCGGGAGAGCCAGAACGCAGCCTCATTGCGCAGGAGCGTGCGGTCCTTCCAGTTGGCGAGGAGTATCCAGCGCTTGTGCTTCGGCATGCCGAGGACCTTGTCCTTCTTGTCCAGTTTCAGAGCGTAGGGCTTCTTGGGATAGCCCCAGGTGGAGTTGCCCCGGCCCTTGATGCTCATCGGACCCTCGTAGTCCACGGTGCCGTCGGGATTCTCGATGCGGAGAGTCGCTCCTTCCATCCAGGTGTCCTTGCTGGTGACGTCCCTCTTGCCCGGCGTGGTGATGCGGACGACGGGCAGGCCTGTGTTCCTGACTGTCAGGGTGTAAGTGGTCTCGTTCTTGCCGTTGCGCACGAGCAGTTTCACGGGCTCGGAGGCGTCCACGGGGGTCACTCCGCTGATCAGCTCAGTGTCCCCGGCGAACATTGTCTGACCATATATGAAGAAGGTCAGGACGACGGACGAGAAGTCGGTCATCGTGGGAAGCGTGGCGGTGAATGACATGGTCTCCCTGTCGAATTCCGGGGTCACGCCATTTACCATCAGCGAGGAGATCTCGGCCGGAGCGTAGGTCTCCGGCTCTTCATTTCCGCCGCAGGCGGCCAGGCACAGAAGCACCATGGCCGCCTGCAGGAAGCGGAGAAGTTTTGTGCGTCCGAGCATTATTCTCCGATGCGCTTGAGGATGGCAGCGGTCTGCTCCTCGAAGCCGGGCTTGCGGAGCAGGGCGAACATATTCTTCTTGTAAGCCTCGACTCCGGGCTGGTTGAACGGGTTGATACCCAGGGTGTAAGCGCTCACGCCGCAGGCGAACTCGAAGAAGTAGAAGATGCTGCCGAGGTTGTACTCGTCGATCTTCTCGACCGAGACTTCCATCTGCGGGACGCCGCCGTCGATGTGGGCGAGCTTGGTGCCGAGCTGGGCCATGGCGTTGCAGTGCTCGACGTGCTGTCCGGCGAGGTAGTTGAGGCAGTCGAGGTTCTGGGGATCGGACTCGATGACGACGCTGCGGCTGCTGGTGCGTGCGGTGACCACGGTCTCGAACAAGATGCGGGAGCCCTCCTGGATGAACTGACCCATGGAGTGGAGGTCGGCTGTATTGGTGACCGAGGCGGGGAAGATGCCCTTGAGCTCCTTGCCCTCGGACTCGCCGTAGAGCTGCTTCCACCACTCGGCCAGGAAGGTGAACTTAGGGTTGTAAGTGACGAGGATCTCGACGGACTTGCCGTAGCGGGCGTGGAGGACGTTGCGCATGGCGGCGTACTGCACGGCTTCATTGGCCTCGCCACGGACCTTCAGGGCCTCGCGGGCGTCGGCAGCGCCCTTGAGCATGGCGCGGACGTCGAAACCGGCGATGAGGATGGGAAGGAGTCCGACCGGGGTGAGCACGGAGAAGCGGCCGCCTACGTTGTCGGGAACGATGTAGCTCTTGTAGCCCTCCTGGGTGGAGAGGGTCTTGAGGGCGCCCCTCTTCGCGTCGGTGACGGCGACGATGCGCTCGGAAGCCTCCTTGCGGCCGTAGCGGTCCTCGATGTATTTCTTGACGATGCGGAAGGCGACGGCGGGCTCGGTGGTGGTGCCGGACTTGGAGATGACGATGCAGGCGCAGTTGCGCTCGGCCATCAGGTCCATGAGCTCGCTGATGTACTCTTCGGAGAGGTTGTTGCCTGCGAAGACGACCTCGGGGGCGTCGCCGGCCTTGCGGATCTGCCTGGCGAAATTGTGCGAGAGGGCCTCGATGGCGCAGCGGGCTCCGAGGTACGAGCCTCCGATGCCGATCACGACGGCGAGGTCCACGCCCTTGGCCTTCCAGTCGGCCTGGATGGCCTCGAACTCCTGGATCAGGCTCTCGGGCACGTCCACGGGCAGGGTCTTCCAGCCGAGGAAGTCGTTGCCGGCTCCGGTCTCGCTCTCAAGAACGTCGAATGCGTTCAGGGCTTTTTCTACATACTCCTTGTAATCAGCGTCTTTCACGAAGGATGCGCATCCTCCCAAATCAATTTTTACCATAATTTATCGAAAAGTTAACCGTTATTTCCTTTTTCTGCCGCCGTTTAGGGCGAAGTTCACAAAGATACTCATTTCCGTCCGGAAAATAAGAACTAAAGAAATATTTTAAATAAAATTTGCAGGTTTGAAAAAACTCCGTATCTTTGCAATCGCTTCCTACGGGAGCAGTTGAAATACTGGTGCGGTAGTTCAGCTGGTTAGAATGCCGGCCTGTCACGCCGGAGGTCGCGAGTTCGAGTCTCGTCCGCACCGCTTAAAACGCCTTTGCAGATTCCTGCGAGGCGTTTTTTGTTTCTAGTGCCCCAAATAATGCCCCAGTTTTAAGCTATAATAAGAAATCTGCACGTGTCTAAATATGTGTGCAGACTGTCGACTCCAACACCGGGATTCTTTTCTATTGACTCGGTTCGTATTCGTCACTTAATCAAGATTTTCGTAGATTTGTATTCGATAAATCGGAATTTACCATCATGATTCACGTATGAAAAGGATCGTCATCGCACTAAACTTGGTCGCCACGCTGCTGCTGGTAGCCTGCTCCCCGAAATCCGGAAACACCACTAAAGTTGTGGGCCAGTTCGCCGAAAATGCCCCCGAGACCATCGAAATCGAGATTCAGGGCGAGAAAACCGTCTTGGACACTACGGTTGCAGTAGTAGACGGTCGTTTTGAGGTTGAAATTCCCAAACTTGCCACAACGTGGTCGCTTTTCAAATCCGGCTCCAACATGATTACTTTCATTTCCGACGGCTCGACCATTACTATTGACCCGGAAGCCGGGACCGCCGTCTCCTCAGATGCGGATGGACCGCATTCCCGGAATATGGTTTTTAGCAACCGGTGGAACGACTATCAAACCAAAATAGCCGAGTGTGGTAACGACGTGGAAGCCATTGAGAAGTGTCGCAACGAGAACATCGGTGCGCTCACAGACTTTACGAAGGAAGCCGCTCAGAATAACCCTGACAATATCGTTGGTCTTCAGGCCCTTCAGATGCTTTACCTTTATCGACTTGATGTGAGCCCGGAGGAAATGCTCTCCATGGTCAATGGCCTTTCTGATGAGATGAAGAACTCGCCGGTTTCCTTCATGGTCTCCGAATTGTTGAATAGATTCGACGGCTTAGTCAAGAGCGCAGAAGGTAAACCTTTCGTGGACTTCACTGTCGTTCAGGACCCTGAGAATCCGGAAACATCGACGGTTAAACTCTCCGATTATGTCGGCAAAGGTAAATATCTGCTCGTCGATTTCTGGGCCTCCTGGTGCGTCCCCTGCCGGGCTGCGATGCCCTACCTTATCGACGTATACAACACCTACCACGATGACAAGTTCGACATGCTCAGCATCGCCATTGGAGATAAGGTTGAGGACACCGTCAAGGCAGCCTCGGAACTTGGAATCATCTGGAACCAAATCATCAACGCCCAGCAAATCCCGATAGACCCTTACGGAATCAGCGAAATCCCCACCCTCATCCTCTTTGGCCCCGACGGCACAATCCTCAAGCGGGGTATCGAAGTCGAGCAACTTGACGAGGTAGTGAAGGAGGCATTGGCAGTTTAATTCCAATTTATCGGTCGGTGTTTCGCCGTGAAAGAGAAAAGTCATCCGGGAGGGTGTCTATTTTCGTTTATCCTATGCTCCACAGAAATCCCTCTCAGAGCAGCCTGAGAGGGATTTTTCGTATTTTATATCCCAAAAAATATCCCATTTTCATCTCAAAACAAGTTCAAAAAGTTATGGACAGTTGTGTATAGGCACAGTGTGTCCGTTCAGCGCGGATTCTCCAGCGCATGTGAGCAATTTGGGAAGCCTTGTGGTGGGTTTCGACACGCTTGTAGTAGGATTCCACATTGGAGTTAAAGAATGGAAACATTATATTTGCAGACAAAGACATGCGAATTAATCTTATGAAGCAGTTCAATCTCTTCCCCACTCTCATCCTCGCGACCGTCATGATTCTCGCGATGGCCTGTTCCTCCACGCCCAAATGCACCATCCATGGTGTCGTCACATCGCAATTGGACAGCCTCTGGCTGATCGATATGGAAGGGAATCCTATCGATTCCTGCGCCGTGAAAGACGGGGCGTTCACCTTCAAGACCGACCGGAACACAAGTTCGTTCGTCATCATCATGAACAAGGACCAGTCGGCCCGGGCGATCGTCATTCCGGACGCCAAGGACGTCCAGGTGACCTTCGGCGACGGTCCGGCCGTCGTGACCGGCAGCCCCCTGTCGGAAGAGATGGCCGCGCTCCAGCAGTGGATCATGCAGCAGTTCAACGACGCCAACGAGAAAGCGATGGGCCTCTACGCGGACGGGAAGTCCGAAGAGGGCGCCGCCGTGATGGAAGAGATGCACAAGACCATGGCCGACCACTGCAAGGAAGTCTATCTCAAGCACTTGGAGGACCCGCTCGGCATCCAGGCGATGACCTTCCTGATCGACGCCGTGCCGGACGAGGAGTTTATCGAACTGTACAATATGGGCAGCGACCTCGTCAAGAACGACGCCAGCATCGGCGGGTATTATGAATCCCTGACGATGTCCGGCAACACCGTCGTCCAGCTCAAGGCCGACGGCACCTTCGCCCAGAAAGAAGGCTCCCTGGACGACTTCATCGGCCAAGGCAAGTATGTCCTGGTCGATTTCTGGGCCTCCTGGTGCGGCCCCTGCAAGGAAGAGACCCCGTCCGTGGTGAAGGCGTACAACGACTACAAGGACAAGGGCCTGGTCGTGCTGGGCATCCCCGTCCAGGACAAGATGGACGCCACTAAGAAGGCCATGGTGGAGCTGGGCATCTACTACCCGCAGCTCCTGGATCCGAAGCAGGAACTGGCCGATCGGTTCGATATCCATGCCATCCCGCACCTCTTCCTCTTCGACCCTGACGGCCAGATCGTCAAAGACGGCATGCACGGCGAAGAAATCGACGCGCTGCTGAAGACGGTTTTCCAGTAGTCGCCAGCGAAAAATGCACTATATTTGATTCTGTAAATCAGAATCTTGACGTTATATGAAAAAGCAGATTCTTATATCTTTCATCGTTTTGCTGACTTCCTGTGCCGAAAAAGCGCCAGAGAATGGGGCATTGATCCTAGGACAAGCCTCGGGATTGGACCCCGATGACATAATCACTGCCGTGTTGTTCCAGCATGAAGGTGGCGTAGGAAGAGGTATCCAGACCGATACTCTGAAAAACGGGCACTTTGTATTCCGGCTGGATTCCTTGGCGGAAGCAGATCATTATATGGTTTCTCTTCTTTGCCCAAGGGAGGGCTCTGTCGATGTCATCAATTACGGGCCGGAGATTTATCTGGAACCAAGGGCTGTTGTCCGCATTAAGGGAGAAGGAAAGCATTTCAGGACCGCCCGGATAGACAGTCCCGTCAAAGACCAGAGACTGCGTCAGCATTACTTGAAGAAAATGTCCCAAGAAGACTGGGATGCCTTGGACGACATTCAGGCGCACCGACAGCAAATCATCAATGAACTCTATTATAGCGATGGATTGAGTCAGGAGCAGAAAGATTCCTTAAGAAAGGTAGCGCAACAAGATTTGGATATTAGTCGTGAGATTAACGATCGGCTTTCCCAGCAGGAACTGAAACTGCTGGAGACGCAGGAAATCGGGGCTTTCGCTCTCCACAGAATCAACGGTCTGGCGTATAAAGTGTCTTCAGGGAAAAAGGAGTATCGCGAAGCAGTGCTACGTCTGTACGATCGGCTCACAGACGAGCAGAAGGCCTCCAGGGACGGGATGGAGATTCTTAACTATCTCAATCCCGTCGAAACATTGAGCATCGGGGCGTCTGTCCCGTCCTACGACTATGTCGACGGGAATGGCAAAACCGTTCGCATCTCTGAGGTTGCGGGGAAATGGATCCTAATGGATTTCTGGAGTATTGGTTGCGGCCCTTGTGTTAAATCCGTCCCTGAACTCGGCGCTATTAGCAAAGAATTCCCTGAGTCTATATCCGTTATCAGCATCAGCCTTGACAAAGAAAGCGTCTGGCGGGAAGCATCGAAAGAACACGGAATCTTCTGGAACGACTGGAACGACCCGAAAGGGACCTCCGGGAGTGTTAGGTCTTACGGGACGAACGGCATCCCCACGTTTGTTCTCGTGTCCCCCGAAGGCATTATCAACGACATTATCGTTGGCTACAGCGATGGCCTGCTGCGAAACGCAGTACAAAAGGCGATGAACTCAGCAAGCAATTGATGGTCGTTATCTCGACATTCCACCGCCACGACCACGATCAATTCTGTCGATTCTCCAGTCATACTGGCCATCGGCGATGTCTTTAACTTCCTTGTCGGCACGATATAGTTCCCGGTCATTGAAATGGTATAGTATGTTGGCCAACCATACAAGCCAGGCACCGATTTCCTGGAGAGTGGCCTGAAGTGCTTCAGCCAAAGACGCCATCACATTCTTGATGGTGCGAGCTTCTTCGTCCCAAAAGCAATCTCCGTGACGGCCACCACGGCATCCGGTTCCGGAACAAGCATAGTCCTTGATGGCGTCGAGGCAATATCCGATCCTCTTGTCAGTTTTCATCAAGTTAACGGAGAAACTACCCAAGAGCGAGTCTTTCCAGCCATCAATGCCAGCGCTCTTGTCCGAGTATTTCTCTTTGCGTAACGCTGCTGTTTCCGTCACCAGCCCCTCAAGCATTACCTCCTTACTGGTAATCCTCCTCTCCAGATTTTCAATCTCGGCCTGCTTCTCGGTGATCTTAGATTCGGCGCTGGAGAGTTCCGTCTTCGCGTCTTTCATTTTCTGCTCGGCCTCTGCCTTTTCGCCCTCCGCCTTTTTCGTCTGTTCCTTGGCCTCCTGGGCTTTCTTCTCGGCCTCGTCCTTTTCCTGCCGCGCCTTGCGGGCCTGTTCCTTGGCCTCATTGGCCTTGTTTTCGGCCTTGGCCTTCTCGCTCTGGGCCTTGCGCTTCTCTTCTTCCAGCCGCTTCTTCTCTTTCTCTTGTTTCTGGAGAATAAAGTCGTTGCGCTCCAGATGGTCCAGTCCGGTCTCTGCCTTTTTCTGCCCGCGCTCCATATTCAGCGCCTCAGCCACCATGTCCTGCATTGCAGACATATCATCGGCATCAAGCTTTATGGATTTCCCGGTCGTATGGTCCATCCAGTCCCAGATGATATGGGCATGGTAGTTCGGTTTCCAGGTGCTGTCATCACCGGGAATCTCATAGTGACCTTCGTCTCTGTGAAGGTGGACCTGGAGAGCCTTGATGCCCCACCTGGCTTCAACCATCCGGGTGAAGCGGAGAAGTGCTTTGAGCCGCGTATCTTCGTTGATGACAACGACACATTCCCGTATGGGGCTGCATCCCTTCCTGACACGCATCTTGCCGTTCTTGTCGGTATATTCGACGTCCTTCTCCTGCATGGAGCGTCCGGTCTTCTGCTTGACCATGACCCTGATGGATTCAAGGTGCTGCTGAAGGGTGACGCCTTTCATTTCAGGTGCGACATAGGAGCCGTTGTATTTCGACAGGTCGAGACGGACGTAGAGTTTCTTGGGGTCAAGCGACTTGATGTACTCTGTGTCCCGCCTGTTATGTCTTTCGCTCTGGGCGATATTACATGGCTTCACATGGACGGAAGCCTTGGGTTTCGTACTCATTGTGTGTTAGATTTAGTGGGTTGATAATGATATGAAGCCATGCCCGGGTTATTAGGGCGGAGCCCTGATCGGAGGGTGCAGGGAGAGGCTCACTCCCTGCCCGGGGATTCAAGGGGCAGGTGTCCCTTGCCCAAGCCCTCGGCAGAGCCCACAACTACGGAAGCGGAGCGTGTAGTTATAGTGGGCTATAACAGGGCGAGCCCTGCTGTTAAACCTGCCACCCTCCGGACTGGTTTCGCTTCTTTCTTCTTTCCCTTAAATTAAGGCTTCATTATGAGTTCAATCTAGGATATAAGGGAAGAAGAAAGTGCGTGAACCGGGGCTATCCTTGCTGCCGGTTACTGCCGCCGGAGGGTCTCCGCCTCCCGTGTCCACTTTCCCGTGGGTATAGGAATAAAGGGAAAGGGGAAAGACACGGGGATGAATCTACTGTGTCCCACCTGGATTCGCCGTATTTGCGCAGTCGGATTTATCGGTTTCGATAGCAGTTTCAGGTGGGACACGCTTCGTGGTTCTGGACGGTTTCACGAGCGGCTTAACCACAGGTTTACTATTAAAGAAACTGCTCTTTTTCATTCCCCAAGGGGTGAACCAAACTGACAAGCAAATCAACGCGTGAATGGTGGTCCGGTTGGACGATTCCGACCGGAGAATACCAATCTGGTTAAACTCCTGGACTATGCGGGTTGCCGTCTTACGGTCACAGCCCCACAATCGGGCAAGTTCAACCTTGGAAGCCTTGAATTGCCCGGGTTGTAGGACAGCTGAATAGTTCTTTCCGGAGACCTTGGTTTCCTCCAGGACGGCCATCCGGATGAAGGTTTTGAGGCACTTCATCCGGAGGATATCCTGCTGCTCGTCTGAGAGATAATCGAGCTGCGCATCATTGAGGGTGATGCTGTATCGGAGGTTCGTGATCTGACTCATCGCTGCTGGCTTCGCTTGGCAAGTTCACGCGCCTTGTCGACATCGAATACGATCCGTCGCCCGATACGGGAAACTATCGCATCCTTGAGGACTCCACCACCTTCGAAGGATCCATCCTCCTCACGTGGTGTGCGCATGAGCCCATAAACCGTGGAATCAGAACAGCCGAGTTCAACGGCCAAGGCATGAATTCCTAAAGCTTTCTGCCCGATTGGAGCCTGGGAAGATCCAGCGTTCGGGGTAAGGGAGAGGGCGTAATGAGTGAGCTGGCAGTATTCCTCTCCGGTCATCTGCCAAAGGGGCTTTTCAAGGAGTCCGTCAATCTTGTTTTTTGTTTCCATATACTTGAAGTTTTGTGTTAATCAACTTTGGTTTCATTCTCTTTCTGACCGGCATGTTTTTGTGTGATTCTGCCAACCTCGGAAGAAAAATCGACCGAAAACCGGGGAATTATGGGTCACTTCCCAGGCTCAAGTTATGGATTAGGTCTATCTTCTAGGCTTCTCCAAGCGCCCTTTTGCGTTTTTTCCTCAAAAAATGAGGTTTCGAGTATACTTTTGCTCAAAAAATGGTACTCAGAATCTGAAGGGCATCCAAAAAGAGCAGATGCAGTTAAACAAAAATCCCTTCCGGAAGCGGAAGAGATTCTCAGTAAATCTGCCAGAAATCTGACATTATTCTTTCTTATTCTCCAAGCGGAGCTTCGCCTGTGCAATTTGCTTCTGGAGTTGGGCCTTCAGAAGGCCTTTGTCAGGCAACTCAGTGTAGTACTGGGAGACTTGGATACCTGCGTCACCTAGTTGGAGGAGCTGGATCTGCTCGTCGTTTCCTGCAGCGCAGAGGAGGAGACCGAGGGGACTTTCTTCTCCTGGTTGGCGTTCGTATTTATCCAACCAGCGGAGATAGAGTTCCATCTGGCCTTTATAGGCAGCTTTGAATTTCGTTTTCTTTAGATCTATGGCTACGAGCCGATGCAATTTCCGATGGTAGAAGAGCAAATCCAAGTAGAAATCTTCACCGTCGATAATCATGCGCTTTTGCCTGTCCACGAAAGAAAAACCGCTGCCCAATTCCATTAGAAACTGCTGCATGCCGCTGATAATCATATCCTCTAAGTCTTTTTCACTGTAATACCCCTTGAGGCCGGTGAAATCCAGGAAGTAGGGACTCTTGAATACCAATTCCGGAGAAATAGAGCCTTCCTGTCTGACGGAAGATAGTTCTGAGCGTATGGCTTCTTCTGGTTTCCGACTGATGAGGGTACGCTCATAGAGCATTCCATCCATCTGGTCTCGCAACTTACGGACGCTCCATCGTTCATTGGCTGCCATTGTCACGTAAAACTCGCGAGCCAGGGCATCTTCCAACGGCAGGACCTCTAAGAATGCTGACCACGGCAATTGTGTCGACAGTGTTGACACAATCTGGAGATCGGCAAATTCCCGGGCGAACTGCATCATGCGACGGAGATTGCGGGTATTGAAGTCCTTGCCGTAAAGATCCATCAATTGTGCGGACAGCGTTGACACTATTGCTTTGCCGTACTCGGCCCTCTTATCATGAAGGATATCGCGATTGACGCGTTCGCCGATATGCCAGTACATCAGAGTGAGTTCACTGTTCACGCTGATGGCAACCCGCTGCCGCGCCTCTTCGATTATCTGGCAGATGTCATTAAACAATCCGGAAGGGAAACTGATGCTTATGTCTGTCTGGCTCATGGGCTCTGTTTTTCAACCAAATTTACAACTATTTCTTAGTTATTACGAAAACGATTAGATTAACCCGTTGAACTTAGTCATCGAGCTGGCCTTGATGGAGTCCACGATGTCGATGTAAGGCTTCATAGCCTTATAATCGGAGTGGCCGGTCCATTTCATCACCACATTCGGCGGGATACCGAGCGAAAGGGCGTTGACAACAAAAGAGCGTCGGCCGGTATGGGTTCCCACCAGTTCCCATTTGGGGTGGATCTCGTCAATACGGACATTGCCTTTGTAGGATGTGATGCGAATCGGATCATTGATTTCGGCCAATTTGCACAGTTCCTTGAGGTCCCGATTCATCGCCTGATTGGTGTAGTTGGGTAAGGCCTTGTTGTCCTTGAAAGGGATATCTTTGTACTTATCGAGGATGGCCTTAGTAATATCGTTCAACTCAATGGAGATACTATCCGCCGTTTTGACGGTAGTAATCTCAATATGGTCTCCTTTGACATCACTCCGACGAAGGTTGTTGACATCAGAGTGCCTGAGACCAGAGAAGCAGCAAAAGAGGAAGATGTCCCGAATAGGGTCCAGATACGCCAAATCTCCGGGCAACTCCAGTTTACGGATACGTGTCATTTCCTCCTTGGTAAGGTAGATGACCTTCTTTTGAGTCATCTTCAAGGTCGGTTTGAAGGTCTTATATGTAAGGTTGGTATTGTACCCTCGTTCGGTCGCCCAGTTCAAATACCAGCGAAGGTATCTAAGTTTTTTCTCGATGGTGGCATTCTTCAAGCCGGTGATGTCATCGTGGTCATACTTTTCCCTATCGCCTTTCTTCTTTCGGGGTGTCCGGAGGGTTTTGTTGTCTCGCAAATAAGCAACGAATTCTGTTAACGTCGGTTCTGTCAGATCAGAGAATTTGATATTGCTTTTGAACGCCTGCAAGTCACGTTTCAATGAGGCCCACTTTTCAAATGTGCCTTCCGTCCATGCGTTTTTCTCACCACCCTCCTTCACGAACTTTTCAAAGGTCGCAAAGAAGTCAGGATTACTGGGTTTACGTTCCTTCTTTGGCTCGGGATCAGGACGCTTCGGAATCGTTCCTTGCAAACGGTCTTCGTAGGTTTTTTGCAGTTCACTGACCGACGGAATCTTATCCGTCGCCTCATAAAACAGGAAAGAAGACTCCATCTGGTCCTTGATATTGCGAAGCTCCGTATTGATGGAAAGGGCTGTCTCGCCCTTTGGCCCCTTATAACCATCTTTTACCAGTTGGTTGCCTTCATCCCAAGCAGACTTGTCATTGAGCTGACAACCAGTCTTGAAATCGATCCTCTGCCCGTTGAATGTAGCGCGGAGTCGGATTTGGAAAAGACTCTTGTCCTTCCCATAAGCCCGCAGTTTGAAAGCGACATTTCTCTTGATCTTCATAGCGTCTCCTTGTTAAATCGTGCCCCAATAATGCCCCAATTTTGCACAATATTGAGTAACCTCACCCGCAAAGATACGCAATAGAAAGCATTCCTGCAATGGTTTGCAAAGGGTGTTCTAGTTGATTTTCGAGCCTCGTCCGCACCTCCCAAATATGCCCTGCACGCCGTTGCAGGGCATATTCCGTTTTAAAATGTGCCTTCTTTGTGGCTACATTCGGGCTACTTTTCCCGTTTTTTGTAAAGTGGGAACAGGTATACGAAATCCTGAGCCGCCGCCGGCAATGCCGCACAGGCCAGCAGGAGAGCAGTCAGGATTGTCCTGGGATTCATTTGAATATCTCGGCGAGCCTGGCTTCCAGGGCATTTCCGCGGAGGCCGCGGGCGACGATGATGCCCTGCGGGTCTATCAGCAAGTTGTCAGGGATGGCGTCGACACCGTACACTTCGCGCGCCTTGCTGTTCCAGTATTTGATGTCGGAAAGATGGATCCAGGGCATATCCCACTCCCGGATGGCCCTAATCCAGGGATCCTTCTCCCGGTCGAAGGAAAGGCCGACGATGTCGAAACCTTTGGAATGGTATTTCTTGTATGCGGCAACGACATTTGGCATTTCTGCCTTGCAGGGCCCGCACCAGGAGGCCCAGAAATCGACAAGGATCCAATTACCTTTGCCAACGTACTCGCTGAGCTTGTGCATCACGCCGTCCTTGTCGGGCTCCTCGAGGTCCATGAACTTCTGCCCGACTAAAGAGGGCTGCTGGCCGCTCAGCGTCCCTTCCGCGACATCCACCTTTACAGGCTTCCCGTCCTCCGGAGCACCGGTCCCCATAATGTCATATTTGACTTCATTTGCGAAGCATGAGATCGTGCCCGCTGCGGCAAATGCCAGCAAAAATGCAACTAACTTATTCATATGTCCTTCGGCGTTTTATTACCAGACAAATATACCAACAATATGAAACATATTCAAACAATTCTTCTTCATCGGTTGATTGGCGCGGGATAATTCAAAAATACATGGGCCCTTGCAACACATTGGGCATAATAGGTGCAGCACTGAAATGATTGATTATCAGCGAGATGATAACTCGTCCCCAGTCGAATCGGAATGGGGCAAAGTGTGTATTTTGCTGATTATTAAGGTTTTATGTGCTGCGCGTCGTGGCGGCGTCGTCGGGCTGGTAGTCGAGGATGTCGCCGACGTTGCAGTCGAGTACGCGGCAGATGGTGTCCAGGGTGCTGATGCGGACGGCACGGACCTTTCCGGTCTTGAAGATGGACATGTTGGACAGAGTGATGCCCACTTCGTCCGCGAGCTCGCTCAAGGTCATCTTGCGCTTGGCGAGCATGACGTCAAGGTTTACGACTATCATACGCTAGACCATGAACTCCTGGTCCTCCTTCATCTTGCGCCCCATGGCGAAGATCTGTGCGAACAGCAGGAAAACGATACCGATGACGAGAGGAAAGAAGGATGGACGGTCCATTGCGATGGAATAGTTCTCCAACGCTATCGAGGCCTTCGCCACCCGGTATTCGGAATAAGTCATTACCAGGTCCGTGAAAAACCAGATGAAGAACAATACCGACATCCAGCGGAGCAACTTCTCGTTGTCCCTGTCGAAGATTTCCCCCGCCTTGATGGATACGACCAGGCGGAATAACAGATAAATGAAAAAGAGGAAATAGACTATCAGCAGAATTTCGAATATTATTGCTATCCAATCCGCTCCGCTTGAATCCGTCGATTTGAGGTTGACCTGGACATCCCTCAGGGACATCTGCTCCATACTGCCGTCCTTGGCATTGAGGAT
>Ga0310696_10004168_pt1 | contig 17797 bp, 15 predicted proteins | sample AusTroGonzalo_MG_4_FD_203885 | JGI IMG/M metagenome (GOLD analysis project Ga0310696, IMG submission 203885) | Bovine rumen microbial communities from tropical cattle in Woodstock, Queensland, Australia - Gonzalo_02 (v2) (version 2) | ecosystem: Host-associated > Mammals > Digestive system >...
CTATACGCATCTGTGTACCCATCCTCAAAGCGTGTATTTCCCACTCCGTGCCAGCCAGATTCACCATCCTTGGAGAATCGGACATTATCTCGGCCAGGCGCGCTTGACTTTCGAGGTCAACTTGCAACTCGCTCGGAACACCAACGCCGACTTCAGTCATTGGCTGAACTCCAGCGTTGACATCCGCAACGGTCTGTCCTGTCCTTGAGTTTCTTACTTCTACTACACCCATATATTTCTTGTTTTTTCTTTGTGCAAAATTACACTTTTTTTCTCAATCAGAGATAGTTTTTACTTGCTTGCGAATATATTTATTTTAAGAAAGGGGCTGTGCGATTGTGTCACAGCCCCTCTCATCTACGCGAGGTTCGCACATCGCGCCACGTTCACAAAACCTCGATTAGGAGATAGGAGCATAGCTGATAGCGGCGAACTTAACGGCAGCCCACTCGGTCGTAGACAGCGAGGAGATAACCGCGCCGCCAGCCGACTGAATCTGCCAAGCGGAGTTGCTGGGCGAGGTGCTGGGAACAGCGGAAGCCAGCGGGATGAACAGCGGGGTCTCGTAGGCAGCGGTGGCACTACCCGAAGCAGCAACGCCAGTGGCGTAGGCAGTACCAGCCAGAGTACCCTCGGCAGAACCAGTCTTGAGAGTGCCGATGACAGCCTTGCTGTTGAGCTTGAGCTTCGGAATCACGATGTCCTTGGTGCTGTCCTTGAACGTGATACGCACGGCGACATAGAGGTCTTCGTACTGCGACGGGAACATAATCACGTCACCGTCCTTGGTGCAGCCGAACATCGTGGTAAGGATGTCGTTCTGGAAGTCGATGCACGTTGCGCTGAACTGGAAGTTGCCGAGAGTGATGTTCTCGAACAGAGGCGTGTTGCCAAACTCCCAATCCTTGGTGTTGACGTTGTTGTCGTCCTGCTCAATGCTGATAGAGTCAGCGACGATGGCGCGGATGTCGTAGGTGTCCGTGCCGAGAGTGTCCTCCGCAGAGTACGGGGTCACATACAGGTGGCTCGCGTTGCTGAACACGATGCGACCATTGTCAAGTTTCTTTACGGCCATAATTTTTACTTTTTGTTATGTTACTTAATAAACTCTTAAATTTAGTGTCACTACGTTGCAATGCCAGAAGATGTTGGTATCAAAGTCGGAATGGGCGCGAACCCTCGCTATTCTGAAATCCGTGTCGGCACTTGCGTTGATTACAACATTGAGTGCCTTTTCGAGGGCATCCAGACGAGGAACATTCTTCTCGTTATCGTCACCGATAGGACGCGCGTACAGAGCAATGTCAACAAGTCCGTCTGCATAGGCATCCTTGTCTTCAACCTCCGTACCAAGGTCTATCAAGACCATATCATCCCAATCACTCTGCAACTGCGACGGAATACTGCTTATGAACACATTGTCAGAAACAGTGCCTCGGAGAAGCGAGTCAAGTTTGGTTTCGATTGATGAAATGTTATATTCGTCTTTTGCTTCCATATCCTATTACCATACTCCTTGAGATACGCCGTTACCGCCTTGTTTCTGAACAAGACGCTCACAGTCGGATGTCAGGAACGATATTACTTTGTAAACTTTGTTTCTTCGGTGTGCGAGTGGGTTTAACCCTCCAACGCCTCCGATGGGGTCGAGTGCCGCTGCGTGTTCGGCAGAGTTGAATATCACAGCAACTATACCGAAATTCTCAATGAACTGACCTATGTATTTGGCAGCGGTAACAGCATCTGCAATCTGGTGAGTCTTGTAGAACACACCATCTCTCATCTTATGCCAGTTGCTACCAAACCATCGCGTCCTTGCAGCCTCTTTTGCGTCTGGATTCATCTGCGGTTGCTTTGAAGCACTCCACACATAGCACAACTTTCCGTTGTAATATGTGGCAAGTCCAACACTACGCAACAGTTCGCCGGTACGCGATATGTATCTTACCCTATCGCGACCAAACGCCCTCTTCCATATAATGTTTTCCTTTATGTACCTTGTGAGCATACCTTTATCTCCTATTTGGTTCTGTATCTCTGGGCTATCAACGGTGTAATTAGAGTGCATCTCGACTCCAGAAACGCCTATCTCGCCCAAGAAACGCAGAGTTCCTTGCGACGGATGAGCGAGGTCGCCGAAATCCATTTCTATGTATCTTGCACCGTAAGCCATCGGGATTAGACTTCAGAAGATTCGACAAATGCAAACCATCCACCAAGTTGGCTTGAGAAAACACCAATCACTCTTCCTACCACTGGCAGACCGTCTTGCTCCCCTCGGAACAGATGACCGCGTTGTACTGGCACGGTATCTCCGTTCCAAGGAGAGAAAGGCACGTCTATACGGTAAACGGCGTGTATGTTAGAGCCATATCGAGCGTGACTGTCTTGTTGTATGTCACACTTTACCGTAGCGACAACCGTCTCTACCGCAGTCCGCTCGTTAGCGGGCTTGGTCTTATCTATAGTGGATGTATAGAACTCTCCGCTATAGGGTGCAAGTTGCAGTTCGTTACGGTCAATGAAAGACATATTCAATAGGTTTTACTCGTCAAACTTCATAAACGATACGCCGCCACCATCAATCATTTCCAGCATTGGGTCATCGTACTTACCGTAGATAGCCATAAACACACCGTAGATACGTTCCTTGTCTTTCTCCGATATGTTCTGTGCGCCGTAGGATTTGGAGTACGAGCCATGCGAATGATTGGCACTCGCGGAGGTTGTCGGGCCTATCCAGACACGATACAGAATGTCGGCACGGAGCAAGTCTTTCTGCTGGGTTGTCAGAGCATCGAAAGAGGTAACACCGGCTACCCCGCGTTCTTGGGCGATACCAAGAAGCACGTCCTTGTCAACGAGGAAGCCGGTCATACCAGACATATACGATATTATGTCAAAGCTATCCATAGGGCAGATTACTGGTCAGCGGTGGAGGTGTCGATGATGTAGTGATACAGGAACTCATCGAGAGAGGGAACAGCCGAGAACATAGTGTCGGTGTGCCACTCTTTCAGATTACCGTTGGGGATAACCGAGTTCATCACCAGAGCCAGACCGTCAACAGCGGAAGAGAAGTTGAACTGGACGGCTTTGTTGGCGAACTTGGAGTAGACCTCCTCGTCGAGGACGTTGGTACGACGGATGTAACCGGCGTAGCCGATAGGACGGAGAACGGCAACAGTGTCAGCCCAACCGTGGACGATGCCAGTGGTCTGGTCTTTCTGCGACTCCTCAACGATGACAATCTTCGGCAGACCCTCGAAAGAAGTCAGAGCCTCGTTTGCCATTTCGGTGGTCACAACGATGTTGCTGGGAAGCAGTACGTTGTTCATGGAACGCATATAGCGTACCCACTCAATCACCTGCGCGTTGTTGAGGAAGTTGTTGTTCCACATGTTGCGAGTAATCTCAAGCTGGAACTGGATGTTCACACCAGTTGCATCCTTGATGTCCTTAACCATCTTGACAATCTGGTCAAGGAGGCGGGCGGTGGTGTCCGACCAAACCTTTGCACCAGCGGTCTTGAAGTTAGAGGCGGGAATGTCGGCTTTCTCCAGCTTGTCCTTGATACCGAGACCATACTGGTAGTTGATTTTACCAGTAGACATCAGCTGGGCTGCCATATTGGAGAGGGTCTGGTTCACCGAGTCAATCTGCGGCTGGGCGACCTGCTCGACCCATTCCTGGACGAGTTCACGGTCATTGCCGAGCTGTGCATACAGACGCTCGCGATAGAGGCGAGTTTTTGCGGTTTCGAGATAACCGTCGGTGATGAAGTCGGGAATCGAGCCAGTATAGAACTCGGCGTTACCGACCTCACGCTGCACCGAATCGCCCAGAGGAGCGCGGAGGTGAGCCATCGAGCCGGTTTCGATTCTACGCATCTCGGAGCGGAAAGTGGCACGACCGAGAGCGTCGGTGGGAGTGATTTGCGGGTCGATAAGGAATTTCTCGCGCCAGAACGTGTGGTTCGAGTAAATCATATCGGGGTCGTTGAGGATGGTAGACATAATCTGCCGACCCTCTTTGCTCTCCCACAGCTTATAGAACTGGGATGTGTCAAATTTGTGCATAGTTCCTCCTTTCTTGATTAAGCGTAGTAGTCAATTTTGAACCATCCGTTGATGTGGCTTCTGTTGAGAGCCTTTACGCAAGCAGGCAGAGGCGACATCTTGTTGGTGTACATCAGACCACCAAGCGCGGGAGAGTAATAGGAACGAGGCCCGTCGTAGCCCTCATTGGACGTGGTATCGGGGGCAAAGACCATATCACCATCGCTGGGAGCGACAGCATTGATAGCCTTGACGAGCATAGCCTTGGTGTCACCAGCCTCTTCTGCCTCAACGAGAACCTTACCCTTGGTCGGGTCGGCGGTGAAAGCAGCGGAGAGGGTCAACTGCCACACGGGATAAGTGGTAGTGCTAATGGTGACTGTAGTCTCGGTGACGGCGGTAACAGTAACGGCCTTACCAGTGCCTCCGATTGCGGAGGGTTCGACCATCAGAACGTCACCGACAAAGGGTTTGTGTCGGAAAGCGTCGCGATAGATATTGACTGTAGTGCCGTCAGCGGAAACGACCTCATAGGTCTTGAGCAGGTACAGTTCGGGGTTCACACCGTTCTCATCCAGACGGAACTCGAAGAGGTCGCCGGCAAAGAATTTGGCGGGACCGAGGAACGGATTCATCAGTTTGCCACCAAAGGTCGGCTCGACCATCTGGTCTTTGATTCCCTTGAGTTTCACGAACACGTTGCGAGAACCGCCGATAGAGCCTCGGTTCTGCATAATGACGCGACCGAAGAACGCTCCAAATCTCTGAATAGGGTTCATTTTTGTTCTGTGTTTTGGTTAATAACTATTTGTTCACGGCGAGACCTTTTGCCTCTCTGTTGCGCTTGATTGATGCCTTGACATCATCCAACACTGGATTGGTCTTCTCGCCCTCTTGACCGCCACCTCTGCGAGGCGTTACGTCCGCATCGTGGTTCGAGCAATACTTGTTGTACCGCTTGACAAAGTGGTCGGCTTTGTCATCGACATCCATGTCCTCTGTGATAGTGACATCGGCAAGAGTGTCGTTAATCCAGTCCTCGTCATCCACTCCGAGCTCCTTGATTTTGTCAAAGAGGTCTTTGCGGACATCGGCGATTTTCTTGGATTTCTTGTCGGCTGCGTCCTTTTCTTCGAGGGCTTTCAGTCGTTTTTCCAAGTCCTTGACATACTTTGACTTTTTGCCTTTGGTGTCGGCGTTGTCGTCGTCATCATCGGCGTTGTCATCGTCGTCATCGTCGTCGGAATCCGAACTACCATTGAGTTTGTCCTTGAGAGACTTGATTTCTTTGTCCTTGTCGGCAACGGCTTTCTTCGTCTCGTGAAGCGAGAGTCCGGCGGCAGAAGCGATGGATTTCTCCACTTTGGCAATGAAATCGCTCAATTCGAGTTCTTCGTTGTCACCAATCAAATCGAGGGTGTTTTCTACAACCTCCTTGATGGTACGAGTAAGGTCAAGGTCTTTGTACTTACTCTTTTTGTCTTTGAATTTTGCCTCAAGGTCTTTGATGGCATCTTCTTTTGTGAATTTCATAACTTACCTATTTTTGTTACTGATTTCAGTTTGCAAAAGTACGAATTATTAACGAGATGTAGGCAACTAAATTCTCCAAAAATTATTCGGTACGAATCAAAACCAACATTTTAGCCACCGTTCAGTACGGTAAAAATGTGTACTTTTGCAAACTGAAAACATACTATAGATTTAATGGGAAAAGTCAATATCATACGACCTCAAGAGGGCTTTCAGGAGCAGTTCTGTAAGACCAATGTAGACTTCTGCATTGGAGGCGGTGTGTTGGCTGCCGGAAAGACGTTTGGTGCGGTATTATCTATAGCAGAAGCAGTTACAACGGACAGTAATTTCCGTGGATTATTCTTGAGAAATAACCTCGATGATACAAAAGCATCTGGTGGTATTCTCGACACATTCGATGAGATTTACGGTAAGTATTGCCACATTGTAAAAAGCGAAAATCCTCGTGTTGAGTTCCCAATCGGAGCGAGGTGCGATGTTACCCACGTTGCAGACCAAAGTCGCTCGAAAGTGCTACAGCGTTTCAAAGGCCGTCAGTATGATTTTATATATTTTGACGAGTTGACTGGATTTTCTTGGGAGTGTTTCTCCGCAATCTACACTCGTAACCGTGGAACGGCAAAGTGGACTGGTAAAGTGAGGGCGACAACCAACCCAGAGCGTAACTGCTGGGTTCGCAAATTCATTGATTGGTATGTCGGCGTTGACGGCTTCATCCGCGAGGATAGAAACGGCATTGTCCGCTACTTCTATATGGCCGGTGAGTCCGTTGAAGAGGTTGTCTGGGGAAACACCAAGGAAGAGGTGTATCAGCAATGCTCTCTCAAGATAAACAAGGCTCTTGAAAAGGTTATCGGAAAGGACTGGAGACTAAAAGACCCTAACGCTTGGAGGCAGATGATTAAGTCTTTCACATTTTACCTCGGTAAGATGTCGGAGAACAAATCAATGATGCAAGCCAATGATGGTTATGTTGGCTCTGTGGCTGTTATGGGCGGTCGAAACTCTGAACAGTTGCTTGAGGGTAACTGGAATGTATCGCCAGAGGAAGACAACGCGGCACCTATTCCGTCGATGGACGCAAACTATGTGTTCCTTAACGACGAGCAGAAGAACGGCGACAGATGGATTACTTGTGACCTCGCTGACACCGGCACGGATAACTTCCTCGCTATAGCGTGGGATGGATTCCATATCAAGGATATGCTCATCCTCGGACAGACAACACCAAGGATGAACGCAGAACAACTGCAAATGTTCGCCAGAACTCACAACGTGGCAGACAACCATATTATATATGATGCTGTGCGCGGTGTATATATAAACGACTACATACCAGACGCAGTTCAATATGTGTCCTACCGCTCTCCTATGGGTATGTTCGGCAGAATGGCGATGAAACTCAAGGATGAGTGCTACTTGAGGCTCGTGGAGGCTATCAAACGGCACATGATTTCAATGGACGAGGGTCTGGCAACAAGGATATACGAACACCAGCGTCTCAAGGATAACATCACAATCCAGCAAGAGTTTCTTGAGGAGTGTTCCGTTGTCCGATTCAAGGATATGGCGAGCGGAAAGAAATGTCTGTTCTCCAAAAAGGAGATGAATCAGATGCTCGGCAAAGGTCGCTCTATGGACTTGCTCGACCCTTGTGCGATGAGGATGCTGCCGGTTCTCGGCTACAACTACGGTGAGGAGCTGGTGAAGACCGCAGCATCATACATCAATGATGATGTGGCAGATGATGACACCGTTGATATTTTTGACGATACATTATGGGGGATAAGATAATATGACAGAAAAAAAGATAAAAGAGATAATCTCCGACCTCAAGGAAAAGGGATTTCAGATAAAGGTTCGCGACATCGCATTTATGCTGTTGTCGAAGAATATGCCAGAGGAACTGGCATACAAAGCCCTCTTTATGGATGAGGGATATGAGAACTACAACAATATGTCGCACATTGTTGCGTTAAGGAGCTACTGGAAGTACAATGTCAAGGAAAAAGTAAAGACCATCGAGGATGACAGTAGCGACAGCGGAAGCGGAGCAAGCATCACCTTTGATGAGAACCGCAAGGCTATGGAAAAACTCATCACCGACCTTACGCAAGAAATCAAGGATGACAATTTCGCCGAAGACCGCGACAAGTTGATGGCACAGAAGACCGTCGCAGACCTCCGTATCAAACTCGCTGACAAGTTCGGCGTTCAAGAGATGACCCAAGAGCAGATTGTCATCGTAGAGCCGAAATTCAACGCAATCTGTCAATGTGGAAGAGAGATACACATCCCCACCGTTGAAGAACTCAAACAAAAATATAACCTTGTAGAAGCAAAAAGTAAAAAATAACAGATATGACACACGCAAAAGAGATAAAAGATTTGCTTGACCATCCAGAAAAACTCTTGCAGAAAAAGCCTTTCACCAGAGGGGCAGAGTTTGAGCCGGACGGAATGGATGACGCTCCTATCTACCTCAATAACGAGGTTCAAGCACGTTTGCCTCGGTACAAACGCCTCATAGTGCCGCAGGAACAGTTCTTGCAGGAACTCGACCCAAACTGCCACTCCGTGTTGTTCGATGACAGCATACCGTCGATTTGCGTCAAGACCAAAAAAGACGGCTTTGTTGAGATTGACTACGAGAAGATGGCCGTGTCATTCCAGAAGAAGATACGCAACAAAAAGTATCTCCACATGTCTGGAAACGAGACACAGTTCACGCTCATTGACAAGGCCCCGACAGAGCAAGTGGCAAACAACTTTATCACCATCAAGCAAGAATGGGATTTGCGTAATATGGACGGCTGGAGAAACAAGTTCATCTTGACACAGATGTCTGTCGGTGACGGTGGTCTTCTCTTCTACTACAACCACAACGACGAGGTTAAGTGCCGTCTTATATCGTTTATGGATGGCTACGTCATCTGCACCCACCGCGACCACAACGGAGAGGTGCTTCTTGAGACGATTTACTACTCCGACAACGGAGTTGAGTACATCGACTCTTACGACGAGACGTACCGCTACCGCTACTCAAACGACCTCGGAACGCTCACGGAAGAGGACATCGTTGTTGACGGATGGCGTTGGCACAAGCCGGTCAAGCACGGCTTCTCGGAGATACCCCTCGTGTCTCACCGTGGAGATGTGGCCTGGGAGGATGCACAGAGCATCATCACCAGTTACGAAATCCTTTACAACATCTTCAACGCAATCCAGAAGCGTCTCGGATGGGGTCTGCTGTACATCAAGGGTAAGTTCAAGCAGAACGCAAAGAAAATCGCCGGCAGTGTCATTCTGAATGATGACAGCCTCGACAGCAATGGCGACGCTAAATTCCTCACTCCTCCTACGCCGGACAACACAATCAAGACGCTGGAGTTGATGGAAGAGACAATCCAGAAATGTGCCGGATGCACTTTCATCCTCCCCAAGGACATCAAGGTCAGTGGCGACATCAGCGGTATCGCCGTAGAGATGACACAAGGTCTCGACATTGAGACCGCACAGAGCGGTGCAATCGAGTGGCAGAATGTCATTGACAAAATGGTTCGCCTCTTCAAAGAGGGTCTTGCTAACGAGTATGTGGCAAAGAAGAAAAACGAGAAAGCCAGCACAGAGTTCGCCAAAATCCGCATCAACGCCTACATTAAGATTTGGAGACCCAAGAGCGATATTGAATACAACAATATGCTTTCGTCTTCCGTTACCGCGGGCATCCTCTCTCAAGAGACTGGTGTCGAGTGCCACACGGAAAGCAAGCCGGACGAGCTCAAGAGAATACAGAGGGAGGCAGAGCGTAAGTTCGACACGGAACTTGAGCAGACCAAACGCAAAAAAGAACTTGACCAAGAGTTCTCTAACAACGACGATGACAACAACAATAACAACGATAAATAATTATGGAGAGAATGTTGCTTCTGTACCGTGATGCAAGAAGCACGGACAGCGACTTTAACCACGTCAAGGTGATACTTGACACAGTGCCATTGGACTGGAATACGATGCACAACACATACGGAGTTCCGGCAAATGCCAGCGGAGATACTACCGTTACGTTTGTCTCCTATGACAGTGGCACAACTGGATATAGACGATGCTATTTCGACTCGAACCACAATGTACACTCTTCCTATATGCCGTCCAACACCGTGTATTTCGACGAGTCGGATGGCACGTTCTACATCTTCCCAACTGGCACTACAAGAAAGCGTACAAATCCATACGTTCCGTTCCTAAATACGGCTGGTGAGCAAATAGACATCCACGAGTTCACATACTCCGCTAAAAGGATGGGTGATACTCCACAAATCACAGCCAATTTCTATGATTACGATTGCTATGATAAAAAGTGGAATATCGACGATAGTAACGGTAAAAAGGTACAGAGATACAGCAATGTCTTCACTATATTCAACGGAGAGCGATACTATCTAAAAAGCACTCCGACTTCAGTCTTCGAGAACACGGATGCTCGATACAAACATTCGCTTGTGTTTCTTTCGGAGCGAGATGTGTTTGAACACGTCCTTATGTTCGACACCGTTCCGAAAATGTACTCCACGTTCTTAACCACGATGACATATCATAGTGGCGATGTCGTAAGGTACAATGGTCTCTATTACGAGTTTACTACTACGCATACTGGAGAGTGGAATTATGACGATGTAGAGCAAATAACTGTGTTTGAGAACGCTCTTGCTGAAAGCACACAGTTCTCATTCTACGGAAACATCATCGAACTGGCAAAACGTATCAATGCCTCTCTTGTGGCATCGGAGGTGTCTACGTTCAACAGTTCAAATCAAACATACGACGGCTACCACATAGACTTGCTTGTGTACGATGAGTTCTCCACGACAAAGAACTACAACATTGATGACGTTGTTCGATATAGAGCATCTTCGAGCGATGATTGGGGCTACTATCAATTCACTCAAGTTCACAACGCCGGAGCGTGGAATAGTTCTCAAGTAAAGACCTATGAACTCCCAGAAACCGTTATAACATTCGACAACAACACTCTGAAAGAAGCCCTTGGTTTCATAGATAGCGACTTTGGTCTCTCGTATTACTTTGACCAAAAAGTCATCTACATCCGCAGTTATCAGAATGAGATTGGCTCTACATCAGACCCTATTGTATATGGAGAGGATTATGAGGACGCTCTTCTCTCAATCCATAGAAACAATAAGACGCAAGACGTTGTAAACAGAATGACTGCATTGGGTAGCGAGGATAATATACCATACTACTACCCAAATCCCACAGAGGAGGGATGGCTTGAACCTCGCTATAACGGTCAAGAAAGCACACAACTTGTCGCATACACAGATACAGAGGCATATCTGAAAAACAGAATGGCAACTGCATTTGTATACGGCTATCAGTTTGGTGTATATCCTACATCATTCAAAAACGCTCTCGGTGTTACCGTTCAGTCACCTCAATATGGGTATTCTTCTTGTGTGATAAATGGCGTTTCTACACAAAGAAGATATGTAAGAATGAGGTTCAAACAAGAGTGTGACGAGCCGTTCAGATTGTATATGACAGATTCGTTATTCACTTGGACTGGACAATCAAGCATAAATTCCTCGTGGAAAAGAAATAAGTATGGCGGTGTACGTTTTACAAAAAACATTGCTACTGACACAACAAACTACGATGCTTTTTACGCAGCCACATATATTGATATAAATTATGTAGACCCAAGTACGGGTAAGTATACAGCAGATTTCTTTGTTACACAATATATTGAAACATATTATTTCAACGGAAATCAATCGACATCGAGAATTGGATTTAGACAACCTCAAGAAACTGTCAATATTAAACCGTGGAGTAGACTAAATTCCACTTGCGATATGGTTTGGTATGATAGATTCTACCCACTCCCTCCATACAAAGGTGTGAAACATGTAATGGTCGCATCTTATCTTGTTACTTCTGACACGATAACGCGAGATTGTGAATTGGGATTTCATACAAACGGAATAGATTCTGCTTTTGGTGGATATGTGTCACATGAGGTAGAAGCCGTTATTTGTGACGGAGAAACTTGGGAGGGAAATATTGGCTCTGGTGGAGAATATTATAGCAATAGGCAAACAGCGCTTGCATACGAAACAAACGCATATTATGTTGATATTTCCGATGGTGCTGACGGTACGGATGATGTGAGACATCGCGTTTATAGATGCGGTGCTACTAATAGTGTATATGATTCAAAACAAGGAAATGAATACACAAAAGGCCCTAATTCTTGGAGTAGAACATTCCCGTCATCATCCGACCCTGCATATACTTCAAAATTCGGAAACAGAGTATACAATACTAATGACATAAGGCAGTTGTTCTCGCTGTCAGAATTTAAGTACAATCTCCCGCATTGGTACTTGAGAACAGAGGTGGTCGATTTGTCTGCATACGGTATTGCTTATAATGGAACACCAGCATTACTTGACCAGATTACGTTTGTTCAAGTTAGATATTTAACCCCGCAGTCTCATTTGATGCCAGCACTATACTTTAAGACAAATGGAGATAGGAGGTTCTATAATGCTACACAATATCCTATAGTGGTCGGAACGTCTGGAAGAACTCCAGACACAGACGCTGGGGAAGAGTGGAACGGAAACTTACACACCGAGATTGTAAACAAGTTATACAAGAACGGTGACACGAACACATATATGATGGTTGAAAACCCCTATGAGGTTGGAAAACCACACGAACATATTGAAGAATTTGAGGACATCAAACCTACAATCAAGGACGTAAAAGTAAACAACTTGAGAATAGACGTTATTGATAGAATTGAGTTCGACCAATATGACAATGATGAGTTAAAACAGTTGGGTGGAGATTCTTCTGACGTAATTGCGTACAAACATCCATATTTCTATGTAAAACTTCGTCCTCTCGGCTTTAATCTGTTTGACCTCGCTATTGATGAGGCAGAGATGCTTGTGGAGTTTACAACTGGCTCTTGTGGCTCTTGCTCTTTCCAGATTGCTGTAGGTGAGAAATTCAAAGAAAACTGTGTGTGTGTATGGGAATATAACGCCTATAAATACAATGGTCAGTTGAAATATGCAGCCGGCGACCTAATGAGATACGATAACGAGCAGTTGTATAAGGACACTGGTCACGCACAAGAGATAACTGGACTTGGAATCGCAACATTGCCAGCGGACGGCTCTCGTACCTGGGGAGATGTCAAGTGGAAAGATGTTGTCCGTTCAAACGTGGCAGCAAGTCAGAGAGATACAACAATAAACTATGTTTGGATTGCCCTCAAAAAAGACGTTGATACATTCGGTACAATAATGCCTACTCGAATTAACGGTCTTGTTCCAAAAAGCGTTAATGGAGATGAAGACGGCAATATGACAAGCGGTAGTGTCGTGATAGGAACTGGAGACCAAGATACGGCAGACAGATTCGTCCTCACGCACATTCGCTTACCACAAGCATACGTTAGGGCTGCGGAGGAAGAATTATCCAAAGAGCTTGTCAGATATATGGTCGAACACAATATGGAGGATTTCTCTTTCACCATAAAGTTTAGTCGTATATACTTTGCAGAACATCAGACAGTTCAAAATACACTCAACGAGAACTCTCTTATTCATATAGTATACGCAAATCACGGAATTATTGACGTTCTTGTTTCATCTTTCCAATACAAGGTTGTTGGTAAAGATGCACTGCCAGAAATATCCGTAGAACTACAAGACAAACTGACACAAATCAACTGGAGAACAATTCAAAGAAGAAACAGAAGAATTATTCCAAATCCGTGGGTTACTCCAGTCGTTAGAAGAGATGATGTTGAGGCAGAGCGATGGGTTGCAAGAATAGCAAGCAGAGTTAGACTTCTAAACGAAGAATCTAACACCAATGGATTGTCGCTTACACTGCTTGAAGAGAGATTTCATTTGAATATTGAAGAATTGTCAAGACTTCAATCTGATTCAATAAAAGAACTTGCAAATACGGACGGAAAGATTGTTAGATTAAATTCCGCTCTTGGATTTAGTGAGTTTGATGACACAAAAGAATATCAAGCTGGTGATTATGTAATATACAATAACAAAGTATACAAGTTCAAAACGAATCACTACGGAGGCTCTTGGATGGGAGGAGATGAGGTTGATGATTCTACAAACACCGATATGGTATTCAAGGCTCTTGGTTATCAAGAGTTCAGCGAATCCACATCATACGCAAAGGATGATATTGTTTACAAAAACAATAGGCTCGTAAAATTCACCGCAGCAAAAACAGCCGGAGCTTGGGATGAGGGAAAGGTGACATCTGCAAGTATCAAAATTGAGGATGGCATATCGAGAAATGCTGCAAACGCGGCAGACCTCAAGGCCTCAAACATCCTTACAGACCTCGGCTTCCAGTTGTTCGACTCTACTCGTTCCTACAGTGAGAACGAGATAGTGGTCTACAACAACCGGCTGTACAGATTTACCACATCCAAGAGTATTGGTAACTGGGATGCGTCAAAGGTTGCTCTCGATAGCGTCGCAAACTGTGTGTTCCGCTCGCTCGGTCTCGAAGAGTACAACTCAAGCAGTACGCAAACGATACGGAGAGGAACAAGTTTCTTCAAGAACGGAAAGGCTTTCATCGCTACACAAGACTTTGTACCGTCACAAGTGGGCGTGGATGTCTCTCGCGTAACCAATCCGTACAACGTCGTGGCTATGACGGCTACAGACTCCGACACAAAGGCATTGTCACAGACGGTGGAGGCTCTTCGACAGACCGTCAGTTCGCTCAATTCGCAAATCCTCGATAAGGACAACGGTCTCGCCACAATCGTAAGAGGTGTTAATAGTAGACTCGCCACACTTACGGACGATATGGCTACTCTTGCAGATGCTATCAAAGATAATGAATACCTCGCCCAAGACGCAAATGTCACAAACGCCGCAGTAGCAGTTTCAAACTCTGCCAACGCAGCAACTACGGAACTGACTGGAGCGGATGACAGTTCTACCTACAATAAGATGGCAGATGTCTACTCCAAGGATGTTTTTGGAGAAAGGATAGCGGTTGTTCGCGCACAGTTCTCTACAGAGGACGCATCGTTTAAGTTCACCAAGATGGTGTACGATACCTCGCATTATATGACCACTCAAGACGCTACGTTTGTTGAGTTCAGCACGGAAGTATCATACGATGTTAAAGACCGCGTTATCTACAACAAGCATCTGTATGAGTTTACATCCTCTCACGAGGCTGGTTCTTGGAATCCGTCAGATGTTACCAACGTTGATGACATCCTCCTCAAGGCCGTATTCTTTGCCACTGACAAATACAGCGAGACACCCGACAACATATTCCTTACCAGAGGTCGTTTCATTGACACCAACGCTTTCTGTGACTATGTATATGAGACCGTAATCAAGAGCGGTGAAGCCGGAATACTCTATACCGACCTCAAGGACATCGTAGAAGCAGCAAGCAAGGATTACGAGGACATATACGATGGCGGTGATAAAAATATGATTACCGACCACGTTTGGGCTGTCGGAGGTTATACTGTCTTGCAGTTCGCCTCTCTCCGACTGGAGTACAACGACCGTATATATGTCGCTGCCACATACAAAGAGGACTACACGAGAAACGATGAAAAGCACATCCTATTCGACATCAGATATATTAACACAATGTCTGAAAAGTTGCAGAAATTCTTTGTCGAATCAGACAAAGAGGTTGAGTATGATGGTCAGATGTACTACTATATGCCTCGTGTTGACCTCGCAAAGAACCTCGGTGACAACTACCTCTATTGTGCCGAAGCTCAAGTTGATGACAACAAAATGCTATTCGTGGCAGAGCTGTATGTTGAGGGTGAGCCGATAGAAAACTGCTACTTACTACCCAAAGAATAAAATCCCCATTTTTCTTATTGTTGTTGAAGAAAGCCCTCACCGTAATGGTAGGGGCTTTCGCTTTACAGGAGGTATGTAGGAAAAAAACAGCTTATTCTTCCTCTGGATTTTCGGCAGCGCTCTTCATCACGTCTTTCAGTTCCTCAACGGCGAGCGTAGCTTGCTGGAAATCGCGAGTGGCTTCTGGGTCATCATCGTCGTGGAGCGGTTCAGCCATCAACTCGTCGTAACGCTCTTTCATCCACTTGACAATCTCCGTAGCCATCTTAATCATAAACTCTGGGTCAGAGAAAGCAATTATTGGATAATTGAGGATGTACGTCAAAGCGGTCATTATCTGCTCCTGGTCTTCGATTTCCTTGGGCGACAACACGTCTTGCTGGTCACGCATCTCGAAGAAACTCTCCATCGCACCAGAGAGGCTTTCGTTGGTGTTCTCTGTGTACATACGGAAGCCGCCTTTGGCTCTCCACTCGTAACCAGTTCTTGTTTTCACAACAGCACAGGCCCCCATATCGAACTCATCAACAACCTCGCTTTGAGGTATGCAAAAGTGCATCGGCTCGATTTTGGGTTTCTTGACTTCAGTCTTCTGTTCGGTTGTTTCGGCAACCGGCTGTGCCTCCTCCAGCGACATCTTCTCGTGTTCGTCGTACAGAACGCGGATGTCTCGCAAGAGGTCGCGAGTTTTTCCCGTCGCACTCGTCATAGCGACAATCTTGTCTTCCTTTGCCTTGATTTTGGCAATGATTTCTTCCTTGGTCATATCGTTACTGTTTTACGGTGTCAATGTACTGTCTGTAGATAGCCACGTTACACAACTGTGCTTCAAGCTGTTCATCCGTGAGAGAGTTTACATCGAAGCCGGTGTTGAGATTCACGTTGATGTAACGTAGTTTCATTTCCTTGGTGTCGGTGGCGTTCCACTTCTTGATGTACTTCTCTTTCACAAACTCGTAAGGATGCACAGAGAGATACACCTTGATGGCAGCAGCGTGACCAAAGTCTTTGACAACTTGCATCTCGCCGTTGTACCTACGCTCAATTACGCAATAGGACTTTGAGCCGTCATTTTTGCCGACGAGGGCAATGGCTCGCACCCACAATGATTTGCCGTCATCTTTCTTCGGCAGTTTTCGACAGTCAGTCCAGATGAGGACATCCGTCATCGTTGATTTTTCAAGTTCTGTCATAATTCAAAATATTTTATAACCGATATTTATTCCGTATGTAGTTCCGAGTTTGGTGTCATATCCAATTTTAGCCGATATGAGCCACTTTTGAGGCGATGATATAGAAATACCCACCTCTGGCATGAAACGCTCGCAGATGGAGGAAAAACCACCAAATCCGTATATTCTCCACCGCTCATCGAGAATTGTGTTTGTGATAGTGTTTGTCACGGTCACAAATTCAGTTTTCGGATAGACCTTAACAGAGTCCAGAGCAAGAGGCTCTATACCGCTCACCCAAGCATCATACGCACTGTCCTCAAAGTAATGTCTCTGTACAACCTCAAGAACAGTGTCACTCGGAACAAAAACATAATCTATGACCGTATCACGCTTCACGGACGGCTTGTAGAATGTCAATGTGTCAGTCTTTGTCTCGCGTATTGTGTCGGTCTTGTACTCTACGCGAACCTCCGGCTTCCTGTGGCAATTACCAATCAAGGATGCAACAAGGAAGCCTGCGAGGACGCATAGACAAACAATGAGTATGTTTAGAAAAGTTTTCTTCATTACAATATCTTCAACATTTGATTTCCGACGTAGCGGTACTTGTCTGTAGTGCCATCGAGGACGTATGTCTCGCCGTACACATTGAAGCACAACTCTGGATTCAAAGCGGCATAGTTGGCGTTTGCAGCGACTGCACTCGGAGCAAGGATAGCATAGGAGTTTGAGGCTGTTTTGGCACACACCTTGATGCTTCCGTCGGTTGTAAAGAAATACACTTTCTTCCAGTTGCTGTTGTTCGCCGCAGGAGTGGACGATACGCTATAGTATGTACGGTTCAGTGTGGCATCAATCTCCTCGGTCTTACCCTTGATATTCTGGAGTTCAAAGGTTATTTCGATGTAATGGACGCTGCCCTTGTACACATCCTCTTTCGGCTCTGAACTCTTGATGAATACAAAGTCGAACTTGCGACCTCTCACACGGTCAAAGAACGTGAATACGCCTTTCTTGATAAACTGGATGAATGTGTCCTTAATAAAGGAACGGTTCTCTCCGATAAAATCGAGCGTCAGCTTCACGGTCGTGGCTTTGTTAT
>Ga0310696_10004169_pt1 | contig 17794 bp, 16 predicted proteins | sample AusTroGonzalo_MG_4_FD_203885 | JGI IMG/M metagenome (GOLD analysis project Ga0310696, IMG submission 203885) | Bovine rumen microbial communities from tropical cattle in Woodstock, Queensland, Australia - Gonzalo_02 (v2) (version 2) | ecosystem: Host-associated > Mammals > Digestive system >...
ACGGGTATAGAACTGTGATAAAGCAAATCGTAATGAAGTGAGAATTGTTAAAGTAATGCCCCAAAGAACAAAGAACTCAATGAGCTTTGAACGGTGCACTGATTCACAGTGAAGTAGGTATTCTTCTTTTAATCTCACTTGGTTAATAAGATATTGGCTCATTACGAGAATATCTCCTCCCTGTTCTCTCCAGACTTTGATGGTATCTAGAAACAAGTGATATAAATCAAATTTAAAGTATTTACATAAGTAAGATAGCTTTTCTTCCTCGTCTAAATCTTTAATTGAGTCCATTACTTCTCTGACTTCTTTATCCGCTGTGCCATAGCTACTTTCTCTAGCGGCGCTCAACGAACCTTTTATGCTTAAAGAAATAAGGTAGGAATTAATGAATTGATAGCACTGATGGTAACGACGAGTTTTCTTTTGGTACTTGTCTAATTGCCTTTTAATAAGGAAAACAAGAAATAGGAATGTAATCAGGAATATGGATATAGTTGTGAAGATGTTTTCGCTTGTAATAAAAATTAAACCGGCGAAGGCTAATGAGACAAGAATACCAATTAATAAAAAGTTCATTTATTTTCCTCCTATAAAAGTTCTTTTGAATAGATCACTACCGATAGATATGTTGAGCAAATTTAAAGCGGGTTTTGGCAATGGTCTATACTTTTTATTCTTCCCGTCGTTACCATATATTTCTTCCATCTCTTTACCATTAAGGTAAGCAATGGATGAAATGTATCTTAAAGGTTCACCGTTATGGTGGTATCTCCTTTCTAAATAAATGTAAAAGCGCATATGATAGGCAATGTCTTGATAAACGTCATCATAGTTCATTTTTTGTTCGTTCATCATCACCATTCTGACCATACGATAAGGCATGCTGTTGATGTCAAAGGCGTGGCAGGTGGTGATAATAGGATGACCTGTTAAGGATGAATTTAGGACGTCTAGCATTTCTTTACCGCGAGATTCGGCCACGATAAGCCAATCTGGATTACTTCTAAGAGCGGTTTTTACTAGACTTTGGATGGATACACTTTGTCGGTTATCATCCACCTGCCAGATATTGAGGTCGAGGTTCTGCTCGATTTCTAATTGATCTAATTCCAGGATGTTGTCTATGACAATGGTTCTGGTGTTTTCTTTCATACGACTAATGAGATATTTTTGTAGTTCGGTTTTACCACTGCCGGTTAAACCTCCGATAACAATAGAGACATTTGAGTCGATTAAAACATCTAATAAGTCACATATTTGCTTTGGAAAATATTGTTCGTTTTCTTTGATTCTGAGCTTTTTAGAAGCAATACGAAGAGAGAAACAAATACATTCATTGTTCTGTTTACGACACACTGTTTGATGAAGCGCGGTTAAACGGTATCTTCCAAAGGAAACATCTAGTTCTGGCTGTTGATAGGAGAACTGCTTTTCTGAAAGATTAGAAATTTGTCTAATGAAATCTTTCACTAATTGTGGTTCTACTAATGTCTCTCTTCTTTGCCTTCCTAGATTATTATCTAGATAGTAGATACTTTCTCCGTTATAAGAGATATCAGTAACACTGTCTTTTTCTAATAAATCAGAGAGAAAAGAATTTTCGATAAATGTAATTAGTTTATTAACGTCCATTAGTTACTCCTGATTTCATAAAACATTGTCTTTTGATATTGAAAAGCGAAGATAAATGAAGCAGATACAGATACCTCCACCGCTTTAGCGTTTTCATTTAGACAAACTGAGTGGTCACTAGGATTGTAATAATAAAAACTTACTTCATATTCATCTGTATAATGTGGTAATGAAAAATCAAAATATGAGGTTAAGTTATTTTCTAATGTTTCTTTGTTAAATATTGGACCGTTTTCTTCATTTATATCCATGAGCTCAATCGCGGTTTCAAATAAAGAAATAGGCGCGTTCATCACTAGACGATTAAGGCCATTGACTTGATAAGACATCATAAAGAAGTTAAAGGAAAGGGTGACCACTAAAAAGGAGATAATCATATTAATCATTAGCGATACCTCCACTGATGTAATACTCTCCTTCTGGAGCGGTACCTACTAGAGCTTTTCCTGATACATATCTTAGTGGATATGACATTGTGATTTTGCTTTTAGAAAACTCCACGAAATCTAAATAAAGGATCTTATTATCAAAATGCTCTTTACCATTTATTGGAAGATAGAATCTTGGCGAAAAGACAAAGCCATCACGATAGATATCTCCTGTTTCGAGAGTTCTTTTATTAATATAAAAATTATGATTATAGTTTAAGGTGAGCCTACCTCTTAAATTATTGATATTTAATGGAATGATGACATTATCATTAGCGTCATGACTGTAGTACGGAAAGAGGTTTTCATGATCTTCAAATCTTAGGTTTAGACTCTTATAAGTTAACGGGAACATCGAATCATAATTAAAGCGCTTATTGTTCACATCTAAACGATAGTAATAATCACTTTCTAAATAATCTCCTAAGTTAGTAAAATCGATTGTTTCCTTGATTGCTTTCATACCTTGGCCATCACCATAAAAACCAGTTGGTAAAGTCTCATAAACATTATTCTTGTAGTATTGATAGTTATTATTAGGAATAGAGAGGGGATAGATTGTCGCACTATAGGTCTTTAAAATAGCGCGATTACTCTTTGCTAGTATTTCAAATTTGAGGGTAATTCCTTTTGCGGATAAGCAGTTTCTGATAGGCACTAAAAATGTCACCTCTTCGATAGCGTTATCTTCGTAGGTTTTTGCAGCGTTAGTTTGAGCATTCAAAAGCTCACCACTCGCGGTAAATACTCTCAGTCTTTCTAGTATTTGTTGATTTTCAATATCCGCGCGATAGGTAAATGTAGCGTTAAAGTCTGGATCACCAATTTGAAAAGGACCATAGGTTGGACATCTAAAATAATCCGTTGTCTCTTTACCAATGTGTCCGATGCTTGGAACGGTTCTTTCCTCGCTAAAACTAATACTCATATGATGAGATGGCTTATCAGTACTTATTTCCGCTGGACCAGAAATGATTGGTAATTCAATGTCTCCTTTAGGTGTGAAACCCATAATTCCAGAAGCAAAAAACGAAGTTACTATTAGAATTCTTTTAACCATGATAGAAAGCCTCCAAGAAGCGGAGCATTGTTCTCTTCTTAAAGCGATAAAAACTTGTCTTTGAATAAATACCTATCCACCAGTTCTGATAGTTTTGGAAAAAGAATTCATTATTGATGAGGTTTCTTTCTCTTTCGTCTAAGGAACGATAGGCTTTTTCAACGCGTAACAAATAAACTAAATAAGGAGGATTATCTTCTTCAAGCATTTCACCTCTTTGTTTCATGGTGTTTAGCCTTTTAGCAACAAAGAATCGATAAGCCACTTCTTCAGTCATTTCGTTTAATTGTTTGAAGCTTTTTTCGCATAGACTCATAACAAAGCCTCCTATAGATGAAATAGGGGTGTTTTTTCAAATTTGTCCAAAAAAGTTGCATATTTTTTTATGAGTTCTTTCTTTAATTCTTTGAATTAACTTTTTTTAAAAAATTTGCCACAAAAAAAGAAAATGCGCTTTTTTTCAAAAGTGCTATAGTATTAGTAATATTATGATAGTTCTAAGCGGCGCAAGTGCATCAGGAAAAACAGAAGCAGCAAAAATGCTGATGGCGAAGTATGGCATCCAAAAGGCTATAACCACCACCACTCGTCCAATGCGCGTTCATGAAGTCGACGGTAGGGACTATTTTTTCGTTTCTCAAGAAAAGTTTAATCAATTAATCAAAGAAGATAAATTCGTTGAATATACCCATTATAACGGTAACTATTATGGTTCCACTAAAGACCAAATTGCTAATGACCGTGTTGTGGTTATTGATTTAGAAGGTTTGAAGTCATATTCTCGTCTTAATGACAAAAGAATTGTGACTTTTTATTTATCCACTTGTGAAGAGATTCGTTATAAGAGAATGTTAGAACGTGGCGATAAGGAAGAAGACGCTAAAAGACGTATTGAAAATGACCGTAGAGTCTTTGATAACAACCAAATTCCAAATGTCGATTATAAAATCGATTCTGAAAATAGATCAATTGAAGAAGTCGCTGATTTAGTTTATCAACTTTATACAAAACACTTAGGACTTTAGTTTCTAAGATATTTATAAGCGTAAGCAGGATTTAAGAGGACGTCGCATAAATAGCCGTCTTCTTTTTCTTTGTGGCTTAGAACGTAGTTTTCCTTGCTAAAAGTGGCAAAGTCCACACTATAAGGAACTAGTAGTTCTCTTCTAAGCCAATTCTTAGTGGCATTATTAACAATGAACTTTAAGGCGTCTTGAACGTCATTCTCGTCTAAAAGAGACACTAAGAGTTCATCTTCTTTAGGAATGAAGTTAGCGAATCCGCCTAATAAATCATATTTGTTATAAATATTAATCATTGGGATATTATCCGCTTCTAAGGATTTGATGATTCTTTTAGTGGTTTCAATTTCTTCTTCCTTAAATGGATCAGAAAGGTCGACCACTTGGACTAATAAATCCGCTTCTTTGATTTCCTCTAAAGTGGAACGGAAAGCATCCACTAAATAGATTGGTAAATGTGAAATGAAACCAACTGTATCGGTTAAGAAGAATGTTGGATAACCAAATATTGAGATGTTTCTAGTGGATGTTTCTAAAGTGGCGAATAAGGCATTCTTTTCTAAGACTGTTTTATCTTCTTTAGAGAGCTTAACCAAACGATTCATAAGAGTGGATTTACCAGCGTTTGTATAACCCACAATACAAATCTTTGGTGAAGGATTATTTATTCTCTTACTACGCATATTTCTACGTGAGAGTTTAATCGCTTCTAATTCTTTCTTCTTTTGTAAAACGGCTTTCGCAATTTGTCTTTTTGATAATTCAATTTGCTTTTCACCTTTACCTTTATTGTGACCACTTCCGCTTGTCACTTGGGAATATGATGCCTTTTCATCAACAAGGTGATTCTTTAAGTATTCTAAACGTGCGATTTCCACTTGAAGTTTAGCTTCTTTAGTTTTTGCGTTCTTTTCAAAAATGTTTAAGATAACAAATGTCCTGTCGATTATTTCCGCTTTGGTAATTGCAGAAATGGCTTTCTTTTGTAAACCAGATAATTCAAAATTGCAGGCAATAATATCAATTGGTTCTTCTGGATTCTCTTCGTTGTATTGATGATAAAAAGCGGCTATCTCATGGATCTTACCAGAACCTAAATATGTATTCTTATCAATGTTTTCAATGTCTTGAGAAAAATAGGAAATGACTGTGTAACCGATTTCCTTAAGGAGCATCGCAAATTCACTTTGATCATGGTTTAATTCAATGGAATTTGTCTTACCACGCGATATGACTAGGGCTTTCTTTTCTTCCATATTAAGTTACCCTACTCTTCTTTTTCAAATTCAGTGTCGATAACCTTAAGTTTTTCGACTGTAAATTCATCCGCTTCTAAAACGATAAAGTGATAATGAGCAAAGTCAAATTCATCACCTTTTTTAGCGAATCTATCTAAGATGTCTTGGCAGAAACCACCCACTGTTGCGTAGTCAGTTTCCACTTCTTCTTCATAACCGATTAATTCAAAGAAGTCGTCGATATTCATCGTACCATCAACAATATAGGTACCATTACCTTTATCGACATATTCTTCTTCGATTTCATCGAATTCATCAAAGATATCACCAACGATTTCTTCTAAGATATCTTCCATAGTGATGATACCTTCAGTGCCACCATATTCATCAATAACAACAGCGACGTGAACTTTCTTTTCTTTAAACTCTTTTAAAACATCAAGGATTTGATGATTTCTAGGAACGATTAAAGGCTTATAACAAAGTGATAAGATGTCGATATCTTTATCACCAGCGAGAATCTTCTTAGCTAAAGCTTTGATTGGAAGAATTCCAATAATGTTATCAATTGTTTCATCATAGACAGGAACACGTGAATAATTAAAGAAATCCTTATCTTTGATAAGCTCATTAATATCTTCACCTTTTTCAATAGCGAAAACATCCACTCTTGGGGTCATGATTTCGAAAGCTTCGATATCATTTAAGTCGATCGCACTTCTTAATAATTCTGCTTCATTTTCCTCTAAGATGCCTTCTTCCTCTAAAGAGTCTGCCATTTCAGTTAAGACATCTTCATCGATTTTATCTTCTTCTTTACTCTTCTTGGCAAAGAGTCTGCCGAACAACTTAAAGAGTTTAGCGATTGGCCAAACAATGATAAAGAAGAGATATTTAAAGAATGTCACTGGATAGGCAAATAATAAGGACAATGAGTAGTTAAATCTCTTAGCAAAAGCCTTAGGAATGAATTCGCAGAAAATAATAATAAAAACTGTTAAGACAATTGTTCCAATTGTTTCAGCGAGTTCTTGATTAACTGGTGCTAAAGCGATAGCGATGATGGTAACAATAGAAGCAGCGGCAACATTAACAATGTTGTTACCTAACAAAATAGCGGAAATTGATAACTCATAGTCATCCGCGATTTTACAGGCTAGTTTAGCGCGTTTTTCTTTCTTACCTTTTTCTCTATTTAAACGATCTTTATCAACCATTCCGTACACCATATCAGCAGCGGAAAAGAACATTGAGAACAATGCACAGATAGCAACAATCAACCAATAATACCAGGCCATACTATCTATTTCCTTTCATGCTGTTTGGTTCAGAGATATCACTAACAAGTTCTTCTAAGACATCGTCCATGGTAACCATGCCGATGACTTTCTTGTTTTTATCTCTCACAATAGCGATATGTGTATGGTGCTTTTTAAAGCCGTTGAATAAATCATCAATCATAATGTTTGATGAAACGAAATATGGCTTTTGAAGCTTTCTTTTAATAGAAACGTTTGGGTTTCTTAAATAAGCACTTAAATATGTCTTTATATGAAGAACACCAATGATGTTATCAAAATTACCATCATAGACAGGAATTCTAGAATAGTTGGTGTTGATAATAATCTTGTGGAGTTTTTCTTTATCTAAATCTCTTATGTTAAGCGCGAAGATTCTATTTCTAGGAGTTAAGACTTCTTTAACATTAGTGTCTGCGAACTCTAAAGCGGATTGAATGATATCACTTTGTTCTTCTTCTAAGACACCTTCATCAGAGACTTTCTCTACGACGTTTTCAAAGTCATCTTCATCAAAGTCGACTTGTTCTTTGACTTTGAATAATCTTTCAATACCCTTGGTCATTAATTCAAATAGCAAGGTGACAGGATAAAGAAGCATCATTAAGCCAAATACTGGGAAGACAAATATCTTACTAACAGTATCTGGAATACTTCTAGCGATAGTCTTTGGAAGAGCATCGCCAAAGATGTAAATAAGCAATGAAATAACAATAGAGGCTAATAACGCGATTAAATCGCTTGTGTAATTACTAAGTGTACGAGTAAAGAGCGCTGTACAGATAACTGAAGCAGCGATAGCGACAATGTTACTTCCTATTAAAACCGTGATTAATGCTCGGTCATATTTTTCTTGGACTTTGAGCACTAATTTGGCAGATCTTTTACCTTCATCCGCTTCGACTTGCATCTTGAAGCGGTTTGCACATGCGAGTGCGGTTTCACCAGCAGAAAAGAAAAAATGTGCTAATACACAAATACCAATGATTACCCACGACAGAGGTTCATCCATTAATGTGCCCACTTCCTTTCTTTGCTGGCTGCAGTATAAAAATATATCAATTTTTTGCCCTACATTCAAATAATAAATAAAAAGGTATGCAAGCATACCTTAGTATTTATGTTTTTATTCTTCTTCAGGACTATCATCCACTGGCTGTTCTTTTAACTTTTCAACCCAATCGATATCTTCAATTGGTCCTTGTTCTAAACCATCTTTTTCCATCACGGTTTGGATGAGTTCTTTACATCTTCTCATGGATAAACCGGATTTAACTTTGAACACTAATGGGATTTCAGCATAAATGCCTTTATGACCAGCATCTTGGACTGGAATGGTTGAGTCTTTATAGTCTTCTGGGTTTAAAGCGAAGTAGAGTTTTAAACTTAAACCAGCAATTGTTAATTTCACATATGTCTTTCTATGTAAACGGAAGGCATCACCAGAATTAGACACTCTTGAATTAACACCATATGAGAGAATCTCATTTTTGAGTTCATTATAGTTTTTCTTCATTTCCTCATCAGCGTTCATCATTCTCACTTGGAATGGGATGCGGATGATTGGTTTCTTCTCCACTGATTCAGAAACTGGTTCCTCCTCTGGAGCCGGTTCAGGTTGTGGTTCTGGCTTAACTTCTTCCTTAACAACTTCTTCTTTATTAGCGTCTTGAACGATTTGTTGCTCTGGAGCCGAACCAAAATATTGAACAATTAAAGGACTATTTTGATTTTGCGCACTACGGTTCATTTCATCTCTAACAATACTTCTAATGAGCTCTGCGAGATACTTTTTAGATATTGAATCTTCTCTAGAAGCGGTTTGTTTAAATGATGGAGCAGGCTTTTCTTCTTGTGGCTTTTCATTACTAATAGCTTCAAACATCACTGGTTCTTCACCTTTTTTAGGGGCATCTTTATCTTCAAATGCCGGGTTTTTGAATGCTTCAAGAATGCACGCAAAATAGGTAATATATGAAAGAATAGCAAATATGATTCCAGCAGCGATAAGGATGATAGTTGGTCCCATCAATTCTTGATGTTTACCAAAATCACCACGTTTATTTAAGATGGCCCAATACTTTGGTAAACCCGCTGCACCTAACATATAGATAAATAAAGTTAGGACCGCTAAAGCAATACCAAAGGCTAGGATAGCTCTTTTCTTTTTCACGGCAATAACAACACCGACAATTAAGAAAATAGCAACAATAGCAATGAGACCATATAGTAAGCCACTTAAGGCAACATAAAAAACATTAGAAGAGGCGTTTAATTTGAAGGTGAATAAGTCTCCGAAATTACCAAAATGATATGAGAAAACCGCTCCAAAATCTTTTAAATCAGCATCACCAGTTTTATCAGCGTTAATAGCAAATAAGATGAATCCAAAAATATAAATGGCGAGGAAAACAAAAGATACAATTAAAAGGATTCTTAAAACCTTCGAGGTTTCTTTTTCTGTTCTGTACATAGGCTTTCTCCTTACCTGTCAGTTCCCTTTTACTATATAGCGCACACGCTATGCATACAATACGAAAATAGAAAAAAAGCCTGCAAAACGGCATTTTTTTGTTTGTTTTTCTTCCGAATTGCAGACTTTTTGCTTTTTTGAGTGATTTATTAGCTGATTAATGGTTCAGGCTTTTCATGAGCGTTTTTTAAGAGCACATATGTCGTTTCTGGATAATGCATATCGAGTAATCTAGTTAAGTTACCTTTAGTCGCATCACCCATAATGAATGAGCCAAGAAGCATTGGGAATAAGTTTTGAACACCGACAATTAATGTAGCACAGTCCGCTTGTAATGATTCAGGGTCATAAACAACTTCGTCCCTGTCCAAATAGGTTTTTATGAAGTCCGCTGCAGCGGCACCAGTATCATCAGCAATAACGCCTAGAGCGATCATTAAGTCGGCTTGTAAATCAGCCAACATCGCAGCACGTGTCTCGGCTTTTAGTGAGAATAAATAGCCAATTGCATTGCTTAATCCTGTTTGATAATTATCGACATATTGTTCTCTAGTATTAGCGTAGGTTTCTGTACTTTCGCCTTCTTCTATTTCTCTTTCAAAAATAGATTTTAAGAAGAAATCGCGTAACTCGAAATCAGTAGTAACCATTTCACCAAGGTCATCGTTTTCTTGGAATTCTGGGATGGTTACATCTGGATCAAATGCCTTCATAATTGTGGAAACGTTTGGATCATAAATTGAATAATCCTCACCACATCTATAAAGGTTGTATTGGCTTGGTGGAATGAAGGTAATGAGGTCTGCTTGGTTATTGATATTGTGAACGTTTTGATATGGCAAAGCGTTCGCTTCATCAAGGGAAGCTGGAGCCTCGAAAGTATAGACAAACATATTGTCTTGAGTGATTGGAAGTTCGTTATTTCTTAAAATTAAACTCGCTAAAACATTGGATAAAGCGCCCGCTCTAGAATAGCCATTAATCCAAACTTTCAATGACTTGCCATTGGCGTATGTATTTAAGTATGTCTTGAATGCGGCATAGGCTTCCGCACCTCTAGCGGCAAAGCCTTCATGGTCACCAGTTTTACCGATTTGGAAGTTATTAGCCCATTCCATTGCGTAGTTAAAACCACGGAATGAAACAGTCACTAATTCATACTCATCAATGGTCTTATGAGCCATGAAATAACCCATTGTATCTTTAGTTGGAGTAACGTCATAATCATGGGCTGAAATATCTTTAAATTCAGCGGCATTTAGGAAGGCGTTTCCACCTGCTTTATCACTAGTCGCAATAGATGCGCCAAAAGATAACATTGATAAGTCTTTGTTATAAACTTTTGGGTCACTTAAGAAATACTCATCATCGAATCTGAACGATAAGTTGTAAGGCGTTAGCGTTTCACCTTCTGGAGCATCTTTAATACCTGGATCTAATTGCACTTCAATATCTTTTTTAAAGTATTCTTTAGCAGGTGCTGAAGATGAACTAGATGAGCTGCTTGAAGAGCTTTGTTGAGAAGATGTACTACTGCTAGAAGATGATCTATCTGAAGAGGTAGAAGCACTACTGCTACTGCTTGATGTCTTTTCTTCACTAGAGCTTGTTGATAGCTCTGATGTAGAAGGAGAGCTGTCTCTAGATGGTTCAGCGGAAGATGATGGCTGAGTTGCGCCACAGCCACTCACAACAAAAGCAGAAAGCAACGCTAGAATAGGAAAAAATCTTTTATATTTCATAATTGTCTCCCTTTAACAATTTTAAATATCTATATATTTATTATATATCACTCGCTAGATTATAAAAAATCCAGACAATAGTAAGAAAGAAAAAGGACCGATACGTCGTATCAGTCCATTTAATCAAGATTGGTGAGTACCATTAGATTCGAACCTTTTTGGCTTATTTGTTTAAAAACAAAAATGCGTCTTAATTATATACTATCTTTGACCCAAAAGGTTTGTAACACGCAAATATGTGTATTAGTAAAAGAATGAAAGCTAATGGGAAATATACAAAGCCACAAATATAGAATCCGACATATGATGTTGATCCTAACAAAATAAAGGCCACAAAAAGAGGCAATCCTATTGCGATATAGATTATTTCATAAACCTTTTTAAATCCTTCCCAAGGAGCAAACACCATAGATTTTTGTAATGGTTTTCTTAAGATAACTCTTAAAAAAGTCACCAAGATATCAGCAGTAAATAAAGCACCAAATAAGAACAATAAGCCATCAAAGAATCCGAATGTATTTATGTTGGTGTATTCAACATGTTTGCCAACACTCAATGTTAAAACACTAGCGACAAGCGTGGCAGTTATCACCAAAAAACTAATAGCAAAAGAAGAGAATAAATTTGAACGAAGTATTCTGTTTTTGGTTGTTTTAATGAATCTTAAAAAAAGTATTAACAACACCGCACCTAGAAGTGCTGTGAAAATGGCCGTCCACACTATTCCTATAGAACAAATTGATTCCGAAAGTTTACGGATAGCCCCATTAACTGCGCCTGGATCATAATCAACTCCAGCATCGCGAAGTGCACCACTTGCTTCATAAAGGTATTTAGATATTTCATCTGAAAAATAGCCTAATAAGACCATAGCGCAGAAGTTAATCAAAGAAACAATCGAAAAGCACAAAGAAAGATTTTTAAAGCGGAATGACAATACTTCTTTAGCGTCTCCTGGTTCTTCTTCCACTTTTTCACCAAATAATTCTTCAACAGTGATACCAAAATGAGATGCGATAGCATAGGCAAACTTTGGATTTGGAATTGCTACACCACACTCCCAACGAGATACTTGCTGTCTAGTCGTGCCGATTAAGGCCGCTAAAGCTTCTTGTGAAATATCTTCTTTTTTTCTTAGCTCGTAAATCTTTTGTGAATAATTCATATCTGTTCACCCTAAATTAATCTTAACAAAGCATATTGATAAAAGAAATCATATAGGATGCGATTCAACTCGTTAGTTGCAAAATTCCACTCGTATGAATATGAAAAAAGTTGCTATTTTCTAGCAACTCTCTTCTTATTGCATCGCACTTTCTTAAGATAAGGAGTGAGGTCGAATGTAAATCCGAAACACTCATCATCAATGTAGTAAGGGTGCGTATACAGTCTCATTTGGTGATCCCAACGGGATTCGAACCCGTGAATGTCGCCTTGAGAGGGCGATGAGTTAAGCCACTTCTCCATAGGACCAGCAGGAGTAATTATACTCCCGTGTTTTTATTTAAGTAAAGAAATAACCGCGTCGATACGTCTGTGTGTTTCTTCTAATCCTAAGAGATACATCACAACGCATAAGTTAGGAGCGTTCTTTCTACCAGTTAAGGTGATACGAAGGATTTCCGCTAAATCGCCAATGTTACCTTTATAAGCTTCTGGATTAGCTTTATAGTCTTTGTTATTGGCGGCATAGTTTAAACCTGTACCGATTTCTTTTAAATCGTTAAACCAAGCTTGTTCATCAGTATTGGTTTTAAGATTAGCTTTAATGGCTTGTAAAGCTTCAATTAAATCTTCTTTAGAGAACTTTTCATTAAATGGTAATGGTTCTTTAAGAACTTCGTTATATCTATCTTGATAGAAGAAGCCAATGATATCTAAGATATTGCCGAACTTTTCATAGTCTTTTCTTGGGTTAGCTTTTTCTCTATCAATGTTCATGATATTAGCAAATAATTCTCTATCGTATTCGATAGCCTTTTGAAGTTCTGGATTGTACTTCTTAGCGTAAGTATACGCTAGGTCAGTGAATTGATCTTTGTTGTATTTGACTAATAATTCACGAGCAAAGAAGTTTAATTTGCCCATATCGAATAAGGCACCTTCTAAGGACATCTTCTTGAAGGAGAATTGGAAGTTATCCATGCCTTCAAACTTATTGGCTAAAATCCATTCCTCGAAGTTAGAGTTCGCAATGGTCATTAAATACATAATGAGAGATTGTGGTAAGTAGCCATCTTCAATGAAGTAAGAGCAAGCCGCTTCACGGTCTTTTCTTTTAGAAAGTTTACGTTTGTTGCCTGTTTCTTCATCGACTTTCATGATGACTGGTAAGTGAGCATATTTAGGGGCTTTCCAACCTAACGCTCTAAAGAGTTGAACGTGGATTGGTAAGGATGCCACCCATTCTTCACCACGGATAACAGTTGTTGTTCTCATGAAGTGATCGTCGACTGCGTGAGCAAAGTGATATGTTGGTAAGCCATCACTCTTATAGATAACGATATCTTGATCGTTTTCCGCGATTTCAAATTCACCTCTTACTAAGTCAGAGACTTTAATCTTGTTTTCGTGATTACCTTCACTTCTGAAACGGATGACGAAATGTTCACCGTTTTTAATCTTTTCATATTTTTCTTCGTTAGAGAGATTACGGCATTTAGCGAATTCTCCATAATAGCCAGGATTTAATTTCTTAGCTTCTTGTTCGTTACGGAGTTCTTCTAAGTCTTGAGCGGTGCAGAAACATGGATAGGCTTTGCCTTCCTCTAATAAATGTTTGATAACGATACAGTAAATGCGCGCACGTTTAGATTGAACGTATGGGCCATAGTTACCTTCTTCATGGTCACCTAAATAGCCTTCATCTGGATCAATACCAAAGGTATGTAATTGTTCTAAGAGTTGTTCACCACTACCGGCGATTTCTCTTTTGGTATCTGTATCTTCTAATCTAACGTAGAAGACACCTTTAGATTGGCTAGCGACTTTACGACACACTAAAGATGTGAATAAAGAGCCAGTGTGTAAGAAACCTGTTGGGGATGGCGCAAATCTGGTGACTTGTGCACCTTCTGGTAAATCTCTTACTGGATATCTTTTTTCTAAATCTTCAATTGTCTCAGTAATATCTGGGAAAATTAGGTCTGCTAATTGCTTGTTTGTAATCATGTTTTCTGCCTCTTTTAATTTTTTTCTAAATGTTGTTGCAAGATATTTTTGTTTTACTTATAATGATTAAGCGCGATTTGGAAATCCCAAATGCAGGTGTAGTTCAGTGGTAGAACGTAACCTTGCCAAGGTTAATATGCGGGTTCGATTCCCGTCACTTGCTCCAGACAGCTCAATACCCAGATGCAAAATCTGGGTTTTTTATTTATCTCCATCCTCATCATTTTGGTTATCTTGACCACGTAACGATGCTTCCAAGTTTCTTTTTTCTTCTTCACTTAGATCGATACTACTTTGAATTCTACTAAGGATAGTCTCGATTGCTTCTTGATTGCCTTCTTTAAAATTCGTTTCGTATTTCTTATATATCGTTTCCATATTGGCAAAATAGAATGGAAGATAAAACATTAATAAAGCCACACCACCGACTAACACAAAGGTTGGTAATAAATCGATTCTCTTAATTAAGAAGAAATCAAGAGCACCAAAAGCAAGCATACCCACAAAAGATAAGACGAGCATTGGCCAGTTTAAAGAGAACCAGTCTTTGCGCATTTCTATGCGGTGACGAGCATAAGTATTACCGACACTCATCTTTAATAACGCGGCGGCACCAAATGCCACATTAGCGCGATAATAGATGGATAAAGATGAGAAGGAAATATAGTAAATAAAAGCGAGCATTGAAAGAGGAATTCCCACAGCGGAGATATAAACGATGAAGGTTAATAACATATTGTCATTAGCCTCAAGCAACGCCACTAATTCTTCATAGGTGAATTCCATGTTGTTAATGTATTGGAACGCCAAGGTATTAAACGAACTAACAAATGTTTCTCCATACTGCGCTTTGAAGATTAAATAGAAGATGATTCCGGCAACAAGAATAGTAGCAAAATAGAAGCCTAAAGACTTTAAGAAAGAGATTAAACCTCTAAAGCTTCCTCTAAACTGTGAACGGAAGAAACCCATGAAATATCTAACGTAAGCAGATAATGAAATTTGTTGATTTATCTGTAGATAATAGCAAGCAACGTGAGAAGCAAACAAGAAAGGTAACGCTAAAAGCGGAACTGCAATAATTAGTAAGGATGGACTCATAAAAGCAAGGATTGTTACTAAAAGTAAAAACAAACCACACATAATTCCAACAGCAATGTAGGAAGTTGGATTGGTTTTGAATTTGTTAAAAGAAACGGAACGTAGAGAGTCTTTCATTACTTTTTCTTCTTGTTTTCCTTGGCAATTGATTGCACCGCTTTAGCAAGCTGCGCATCGTTGATCTTTTCTACTGGACGAGATTCAATTGCTTTAATTAAAGCAGGGAATTTCTTTCTTTGGATAATATAGAACTGTTTGGAATCACTTTGGACTTCGACTTTGCAGTCGTCGTTAATCAAAACAATACCAATTAACATGGATGTATCTAAACCAGTTGAGGATGATAACTTACTCGCTAAACTTTTGGTTTGAATAATTGGGTTATCGGTATAGCACTTTTTACCTTTATGAGAGATAAAAATCAAAGATTTATCAGTGGACTTACCCACTAAATCACCTTCATAGTATTTGGTTAAGATAACATAGATGTATTTCTCACCAAAGAGGATGTGATCCACTTTTGCGAGTTTATTTGAATCAACCTTGAAATAAAATTGATTGATTAAATAATAGTCGTTTTCTAAAGCTACTTTATAAACGCGTTTATAAAAGATAACTTGGAATCTCTTGCGGCGATAAGCAGCAGAGATTGGAAAATATAAGACAATAGCAAAGAATAAAACCACCACTATTGGGACAATAATGACGAATGCTAATTGCAATGTTGTTAACGATGTTAAGGCTTTAAACTCGACCATATAAAATATCATAACAAAAATGACCTTATTTATTAAGGACATTTTGCATAATCTATTTAGTCGAAGATGGTTTTGTTCTCTTTAATCGCATTTATAATGCGGTCAATTTCTTCTCTCATTACTTTTCTAGATAATGGAGGTAAATTATCTAAATCAAACCAAGCAACATCATCTGTTTCATATTCGTGTTCATGAAGTTCGCCTTTAAGTTTTGCTTCGAAGACTACGAGATATTCTGGTGTAGATACGCTCGTTTTAAATGGCGTACGATTGAGCACACCCACAAGGCGCACAAGCTCAATGTCCGCACCTGCTTCTTGGCTAGATTCATTAATCGCTGTTTGGCCCGCTGAATCATAGAGATCAGCCCAGCCACCAGGGAAAGAATAAGTACCACTATTGGCCTCTCTAACCATTAGGACTTTGCTGCGTTTTTCGTTTAAAATAACAGCACGTACTGACACACTTGGTGTAGGATAAATATCTCTAGAGAAATAATTTGGTCTATGGAACTCCATTTCCATGAGCTTTTCAAGCATCTCTAAAGTCAAATCATTTATCTGTTGATAGTTAGTAATGGCGTATGGGTCCTTAGAAAAAACCAATCCTATTTTGGCGATGGATTGGATTTTCAATATATAGTCGTAAAGTTCTTTGGTCTCCATTATTCTTCAGAGGTGGAATGATCCGCCATATAGTTTTCAAAAACGCGGAGGAAGTTTTGTTGTGTAACAGCTTCTAAATCACCATTAACGGCGAATGAGATACGACCTGTTTCTTCAGAAACAACAACAGTCACTGCATCTGATACTTCAGAGATACCAATAGCAGCTCTATGTCTTGAACCATACTTACCAGCGAATGGTTTTGTAGTTGGTGTAAAGAAGACGCTAGCGGCAACGATTTCATTACCATGAATAACAACCGCACCATCGTGCAAACGTGTGCCCGGGTAGAAGATTGTCATCAAGATTTCTGGAGTAACTGGTGCATTAACTGGTACACCATTCTTCATGATATCTTTTAAGCTTGTATTCTTTTCGAATGTCATAATGGCACCGATACGAGCGTTGCTTAATGAGATAACCGCCGATTCGATGTTTTTATATAATTGTTGAGTATCGTAAATTCTTTCAATGCCGAAATTAACCGCTTTGGCGGTTTGTCTTGAGAATGGGTTAGCGATGAATTTTCTTAAGTCGCCGAGGTTTGCAAAGCAAACTGCTGATAAGCCAGCGGTACCCATGACCGCTAAGATAATGCACGCGTATAAGAGATTGAAAATAAATGAGGCAATGAATAAGACAGAACCGACACCGAAAATAACCATTGTTAAACGGCGTTTTGAGACCTTGAAAAGGAAAAATAAAATATAAGCGTGGATAAGAACTATCAACACGAAACTTAAAATGACATTACCTAATGCCATAGATGGATCTTGCCAGATAAAATTCATGGTGTTACCCCCTGAAGCGTGCAAGTTAATCATAATATATTTATGAATATATTTTCAACAAGAGATAGCAAAAATGGCTAAAAAATAGGTTATTTAGTCAATTTTCACAATTGTCGGTGTGACGTTCTTGTTTCTTCTAGCGAAAGGTTTTTTATGATTTCTTAGGAATGTTTCAGTGGCCTCTATGCCTTTGTCGGTTAAAGAGAAATATAACTTCTTAGTTTGTGTATCAAAAACTCTACCGAGATAGCCATAGCGGTATAACATCATTGTTAAACGGCAAACCTTTTTGCTGGTAAAAGAGATGAGTGTGCCAAAACAATCTAAATCAACGAATTGCTTTGTCTCTTCATCCACGACACCAACAAGGATCTTGTAGATACCTTCGTTAAGTGGATAATAATGTAAGTCG
>Ga0310696_10004171_pt1 | contig 17792 bp, 13 predicted proteins | sample AusTroGonzalo_MG_4_FD_203885 | JGI IMG/M metagenome (GOLD analysis project Ga0310696, IMG submission 203885) | Bovine rumen microbial communities from tropical cattle in Woodstock, Queensland, Australia - Gonzalo_02 (v2) (version 2) | ecosystem: Host-associated > Mammals > Digestive system >...
CATAGTTCAGGAAGGTCTGACCTGGCACACTATCCATCCACTTCTGCAAGCGGTAGATGATATTGATTTTACTGTATGTTGTCATCTCTTATACATTTATGTTATTTCTTCTTTTTGCCTTTCACCTTGATCTTGTCGCTGGTGGTATTAGCCAGACTACGCACGCAACGGAAGCCGATATAAGAGCGCGGCTGGTTCTGATACTCAGAAGAGCGCCAAGCCGAACGGATATAAGACTCAGGATCTTTCCACGATCCACCTCTGACACTCTTTTTCTTCAGACGATAAGGATCCTCCTGAGCAGCATTATACTTCAACTGCGGATTAATGTCGTTCATGGCCTCAACACCTGCTTCGGTATAGATCGTCGAGGTCCATTCTGCCACGTTACCCGCCATATCATAGAGACCATTACTGTTGGCGGCATAGATACCCACCTTACTGGTAATCAGGTTGCCGTCCTTGGTATAGTTGCCGTCATCAGGCTTAAAGTTGGCATAGAAGCATCCCTTGCCACTGGCCACATCCTCGTTATCCCACGGGAACTCGTTCTGATCTTTGCCACGAGCCGCATACTCCCACTCCGCTTCTGTCGGCAGACGGTAACGCTGCACATAACGGGCTGCAGGACCAAGTCCTTTCAGCAGATACTCCGTACGCCATGCACAGAACGCATTGGCCTGTTCCCAGGTGACTCCCACTACGGGGTAGTCGTTATAGGCGGCATTCGAGAAGTAATAGCGCATATAGGTCTCGTTGTCGGCATTGGGGAAATCGTTCACCCAACAGGTCGTATCTGGGAACACATTTACGATATAGGTGTTCAGAAAATCCCAAGGACCTGTCAACTGACGGTTGATGGTTTCACGCACGATGCGCCCCTCATCATCGACATAGGCTGTATCCTTGGAGATCCACACCTGTTCATTAGGATTCACAGTGATATCCGTATTCAGATGACGCTCCTGTGGATTCAGACGATTGCGACGCAGGGCGGCAGTAGTATAATCATAGATCTCATAACGGTAGTTCAACTGACGATAGTCCAACATCCGTTCTCCCGTCACAGGGTTGGTGACATACATTCCATCGATGATCTCCTGTTCATCCTCACTCGGACGACGAGGCAGTGCTTTCTTCCAGTTGATGACACTTCCGATCTCCTCACCGTCCTTATCCGTCTTTACTTTCTTGTAGGTCTCATCAATCTCTGACAGACGTTCACGCAGGATGGAGTCGCGTACATAGTTCACAAACTGACGGTACATCGAGTTGGTGACCTCGGTCTCGTCCATCCAGAAGCCCTCAACGGAGATATCACGCTGAGGGGTTTTCTTTCCCCAAAGCGTATCCTGCTTCTCAATACCCATCTTCAGGTGACCGCGTTTTACAAGTGTCATACCATAAGGTGTCGGCTCTGAGAAGGTACGGCCACCCGTACCTGTCACCTCACCACCACTTGATGAAGCCATTTTACTACCTAAGCAACTCGATAATAAAAGTAAAAAGGTAAAAAGGTAAAAAGGTAAAAGACCTTTTACCATCATACCTATTTGCTTCTTACCATTTACATTTTGTTCCATATGCTATTCTTACTTTTTACTCTTTTACTTTTCTACTCTTTTACAGGATTCTCACACTCTTATGAAGGTTACGACCTTTCTTCTGAAAATCGATATCCATCTGGTATCCCACGAAAAGTTCATGACTCCCATTACCTACACTCATCGACGAGGTATAGATCTCGTAACTGTATCCCAGTCGGACCCCCTTGATGACCCCTCCCAACTGCACAGTCACCGAGGTGGTAGGACTATAGGTGAGACCAGCATAAAAACGTCGCTTCTCATGCGAATACTGCAGACGTCCGGAGATATCTCCTCGCCAAGCCACCCCGTCAGTACGTCCGAGAACAGAGGTCTGTATGGATAAAAACGGATTTCTCAGCTGAATATTGTATCCGCCTGTCAAATAATAGGTGGCATTAATGTCAAGCTGGTTTTTCTCACCTAGTTCCACACGGGGAGAGGTGACATGTAAGACGGAGACACCCGCATACCACTCACGACGCTGATAATACAGTCCCAGTCCGATATCGAAGGCGGAACCATCGACTGATGACTTATTGAAGACGGGATCATCGTCGATCACATCCGCCTTGGAACCGTCGAAGTTCTCACTGAGCATCGAGAACTGAACACCCATACTCAACCGTCCTCCCCACAGCTTAGGCTGATAGGCATATTGAAGACTGAATCGCTTATGCGTGAAGAGACCGATAGCATCGTTCATGAACTGAAGACCAACGCCATGATAGGACTTTAAGACATAGAATGGCATATCGGCAGCGGCATACATCGTCTTCGGGTTGTTCTCGAAGCCTGCCATCTGAATAGCATAGGCACCGGTTATGTTCAGTTTAGCCTCCTTGCCCACAGCAGCAGGGTTAAACGATGGCTCCATCGTCCAGTAATGGGCGAAGGAAACATCATACTGAGCCCTGATTGTCAAAGAGACAAAACAGAGTATGGAAATGATATAAATATTCAGTTTCACACCTAAATAACGTAGTCCGATAGGGTTTATTGTAATTTTTGTGCCATTTTACTTGCTTTATTCAAGCTTTTTTCTTATATTTGCAGCCAAATGGTATATCATAAACCGTCTATTATAGCCCTGACATTCATCCTTTGGCTGACAGCAGGATCAGCCAAGGCAGAACAATTTATCTTTACCACAGCATGGACAGCCCAGGCAGAGTTTGCCGGCTATTATATTGCCAAGGAGAAAGGTTTCTACAAACAGGCAGGACTTGATATCGTCATCCAGCATCCCTCACTGACCAGTTCTGCTTTCCACCGTTTACAGACTGCGCAGACCAATGCCATCATGATGTCGATGATGTCGGCCATCGATTTCATCTCCCAGGGTATCCCTCTGGTGAACATCTTCCAGGACTCAATGAACAGCAGCAACATCCTTGTGACGCGTTGGGACACAGACCCCATGAAGTTGAAGGGAAAGAAGGTTGCTATCTTCAATTCCGACCCCAGTTATATGGCCATGATTATGAACCATCGGGAGAAGATGAATTTCAATTGGGTGCGTTTTACTAGCAATATCAACCTGTTTCTCTCTGGAGCGGTAGATGCGATGATGGCGCTCAGTTATAATGAGTTTTATCAGCTTCAGCAGGCAGGCTTTAAGATGACCGAAGGAAGCATCTACAGATTCAGTGAACATGGTTATAACATCCAGGAGAACGGTGTCTATGTGATGCGTGACTACTATCTGTCTCATCGCGACGCATGTCGTCGTTTCGCAGAAGCCACCCGCAAGGGATGGGAATGGGCGGCCGCCCATCCGGATGAGGCTCTGGAGATTGTGATGAAATATGTGCGTCACAACAACTCACCCACCAATTTTGTCATGCAGAAACTGATGCTCAAAGAAATACTCCGTCTGCAGATTGACCGCGATTCCAAACGAAGGGAATTCCGTGTCCGACCCGACATGGTGGAGAAAGCTTCTCAGATGCTGTTTGAAAGCGGTATGATTAAACGACGTGTCACCTACAAAGAACTGACAGGACAATGAAGGAGATATTCACAGCCATACGTAGTTCGCTCTCAGCACGCCTCAGTCTTGCAGTCGTGCTTTTTGTGGCTGTTATCTTTGTAGGAGCATTCAGTATCATGTTCACCGAAGCACAAGACATCATCAAAGAAGAAGCCTGGGGCAAAGCCTCACAGACACTTGATGGTACCGTCCTGCATATTGACAATACGCTCCGACGTGTCGAGGTGGCCTCTGACAATATGCTCCGCGTCATAGAACGGAACCTTGAAAAACCTGACAGCATGTTTACGGTCGGTAAACAGGTGCTTGCGAACAACAGGGAGCTCACTGGCTGTAGTATTTCTTTCGATCCTTTCTATTATAAAGAGAAAGGCCGTTATTTCTCGGCTTACGCCTATAACGACGGTGACAGTATCCTAACAGAACAGGAGGGTACCGACAACTACCAGTACCACTGCATGGACTGGTATCTGATTCCCAAGCTCCTCGACCGTCCTTATTGGATCGAGCCCTTCATGGAAGATGCCACAGAGGGTATCATCGTGAAGGACATCTTCTCCTCCTATAGTCGTCCCATCCACGACGCCAAAGGAAACAGCGTAGGCACCTTCTCTGTCGATATCCGTCTGAGTTGGTTCACCCAGACCATCGCCAAAGTAAAGCCCTACCCTCATTCTTTCTGCGTCATGCTCGGGAAAGGAGGCTCATATCTCGTACACCCCGATACTACGAAACTGTTCTACGAGACCATCTTCACCCGCACCCTTGAGAAGCCAGACTCGCTAAAAACAGCCTTAGGCACATCCATGCTGGCAGGAGAGAGCGGACACAAGATGTTAGATTATGACGGTGAGCCCTGTCATGTGTTCTATAAACCTTTCAAGAACACAGGCTGGAGTGTTGCGATTGTCATTCCTGAAAGGGATATCTATGCCCCTTACCAACGTCTGAGGAGTTACACCCTATGGATTTCAGCAGCAGGACTGCTGTTGCTGCTTTTCTTCTCGCTGATCATCATTCGTCACAGTATGAAACCACTCCAGCAATTGGCTGAGGCTACCCATCGTATCGCTGAAGGTGACTTCTCCGCTACGGAGGCGAGGAGGCTACGCACAGATGAGATCGGTCAGCTACAACGCAGTTTCACGAAGATGCAGCAGTCACTTGACACCTACACCCATGAACTGCGTAGTGAGACGACGACCCTTGAGAAACGCAATCAGGAGTTGCTCGAAGCCTATGAGCGCGCCAAAGAAGATGAACGCATGAAGACAGCCATACTCCATAAGATGCCTGATAAGATGGCTGTCCCTGTGGCAGAGATCTCTACGACTGCCAAACAGGTGTGTGATCACCTTGGGGAGCAAACGCTGGATATCAAAAAGGCCACGAAGACGATGCGTGATAATGCCGATCAGATCACCGTACTCCTTGACGAGATGATCAGGGCGGCTCAGGAAGAAAGGAGGCAGACACATGGATAAAATCGCCCCACAAGCCAAACACGCTCTGTCACTGAGACTGAGTCTGAGCATCCTTGCTTTCACAGTAATCATCTTTATGATTACCATCGGGATTATCTTCGTCCGCACACGGCATTTTGTCAGACAGGCAGCTACCGAACAGGCAACCCAGACACTCAATAATACCGCCCAGGGCATCATGGGACTGATGGGACAGGTAGAGGTGGCTACCGACAACTCCAGTTGGCTCGTCGTACGCAAGCTACAACCGGACTCCATCATGAAGTTCTCTCGCCGGATCCTGGAACTGAACCCTGACGTCTATGGCTGTAGCATTTCCTTTGAACCCAATTACTTTGCTGACCAAGGGAAATATTTCTCCGTGTATTCGACCAATGAGGACGGACATATAGAGACAGAGCAGGAAGGAAGCGATGACTATAATTACTTCGAGATGATTTGGTATCAGGAACCTATCCGCCAAGGCAAAGCCTGCTGGGTGGACCCTTTCCACGACTATACCCCTGGCACCTCCTACGACATGATGATAGCCTCCTATGGTAAACCGCTATTCGATGCCCAAGGCCGCACCATCGGCGTCATCTCCTCTGACCTCTCTCAACGCAAGCTGTCACAGATTCTATCACAGGAGCGTCTCTATCCCAATGCCTACTTCATCATGACCAGCGAAAGCGGACATATCATTGCCACAAGTAATGAAAAGGCGCGCCCTGAAGACTTGAACCGAAGCGGTTGTCTCGTGGTAAGTCTTATACTACCAAACACAAATTGGACACTATCCTATATCTGTCCTAATAAAGATATTTTCAAGGGCTACAACCAATTGGTATATATCGTTGTGTCACTGATCTTCTTCGGACTGTTACTGATGCTGGCATTCAGCTATTTCGTCGTCAATCGTTCCGTCTCACCCATTAAGGAACTTGCCAACCAGGCACAAGAGATGGCAGAGGGAATGTTTAACGGACATCTCGGACATACCAAACGCACCGACGAGATAGGACAATTGCAGAATAGCTTCGTCAGCATGCAGGAGTCCATCACAAACTACGTCAACGATCTGGAACACGTGAAGCACGAGACTAAGCAGCGAAATCAGGAGTTGGTTATTGCTAAGAGTAAGGCCGAGGAATCAGACCGTAAGAAAGCTGCCTTCATCCAAGACCTGTCACACCAAATCCGTACACCGCTTAATATTATTGGCGGTTTTACTCAGGTGCTTCGTGATGAACATGAGACTATGAATCAGACAGAAATGACCAATATCACCCACGACATCATGCAGAACAGTCATACCATTACGAATATCATCGACAACTGGATGAAGACATTGGCACTGGAGGGCATCGACAAGGTGGAACGTCACGATGAGATCAACTGTCATGAGGTCTGCAAGAAGGCAGCAGCGAGCATCACGCTTCGCAATCCTGATGCCGTCACCCTCAAGGTAGAGTGCCATGTGCCTGACAGCCTACACATCATAACCGATCAGGAATGTCTGTTGAAAGTACTCTCCGAACTGCTACACAATGCCAATAAATACACGCAGGAAGGAAGCATTACGCTCAGTTGTATCCACCCTGACAATCAGTCCGTCATCTTTATGGTCAGTGACACAGGCCCTGGTATTGCAGAAGAGCTGCACGAACATGTCTTCACACAGTTCACCAAACTCGATGATTTCAGCGAGGGACTGGGTATGGGACTGACGCTATGCAAACAATTAGCGGGCCTCCTTGGTGGTCATATCACATTGGATGCAGCATATACCAAGGGAGCCCGCTTCGTACTGACGTTACCTGTCAGTCCGGAAGAAACTTAAAGTGGATAATCTTCGAATGCATAAAGTACGGTAGAGAGGTAGCGCTCGCCCGTATCAGGCAACAGTGCCACAATCTTCTTACCCTTATTCTCCGGACGCTTGGCCACCTCAATGGCTGCATAGAGGGCAGCACCAGCAGAAATACCTACCAACAGACCTTCACTCTGTGCAATCTCACGACCTGTGCGGATGGCATCGTCATTCTCTACGTCAAACACTTCGTCGATCACGTCTGAGTTGTAGGTCTTGGGAATGAAGCCTGCACCGATACCCTGAATCTTGTGAGGGCCACTGGGCTGTCCGTTCAGGACGGCACTCGACTTCGGCTCCACAGCGATAATCTTCACGTTGGGGTTCTGCTCCTTCAGATACTTGCCTGTACCGCTAATGGTACCACCAGTACCCACACCACCAATAAAGATATCCACCTGTCCATCGGTATCGCGCCAGATCTCAGGACCCGTGGTGGCATAATGCTTAGCAGGGTTGGCGGCATTCTCGAACTGCTGGAGGATCACAGCGCCAGGAATGGAGTCACGCAATTGCTCGGCGGCGCGGATGGCACCTGGCATACCGTCTTTTCCAGAGGTGAGGCGTACCTCGGCGCCATAGGCCTTTACGAGGTTTCTGCGCTCAATACTCATGGTTTCGGGCATGGTAAGGATAAGATGATAGCCCTTGACGGCTGATACCAGTGCCAGTCCTACGCCCGTATTTCCTGATGTTGGCTCGATGATCGTAGCACCAGGTTTCAAAATACCCTTTGCCTCTGCATCCTCGATCATCGCCAGTGCGATACGGTCCTTCACGCTGCCGCCAGGATTAAAAAACTCTACTTTGGCAATCACGGGAGTCTCGAGTCCCTTTGCCTGTGAATACTTGTTGAGCTCCAAAAGTGGGGTGTTGCCGACGAGCTCGGTCAGCTGTTTTGCAATCTTTGTCATAATCCTTACCTTTTAAAAAATTAATAATAATTTCTGGGTGCAAAGGTAAGTAGGTTTTGGCATACTCACAATACCTTTTGCATGTTATTCGCATACCATAAACATGGTATTTTGTACAAAAAAGCCTATTTTTAGTCTACTTTTACAAAGAAATAATCGTGCATTGCACATCTTCCTTGTTGACGGAATAGCAGATATAGAGGGAATTGTTGTATACGAAGGCCTTAGGATAGTTAAAGCCCAAGGTCTTGTATCTACCCTCGTAACGTCTGGGAGGCAGGTCATCAGCCTTACCACTGCGGAGTAAGATGGCATGGTCGAATCTGACACCATCTCGGCTCAGGAGTAAGACCAAAGGCCAGCGCCATTTGCCGTTGGCAGGGCAACAAACCATATAGGAAGTACCATCGGGCAGGTTGCCTGCACATTGTTTTGTACGGGCATCCGGGATATTGGTTATTTGTGGTTTGCTCCAGGTCTCACCTCTGTCATGACTGACGGAAGCTAGTTTATGGAAAGAGCTTTTCTGATCTCGAAACAGCATGACGATGGTTCCATCTGGCTGAACATACTGGCTTGGTTCTATCTCACGGGATTGTTTGCCAGTATCTTCTGACTGGAAATCGGCTCTTTGCCAGCCATGATGCCCAGTGGGATGATCCGTAAAGACAGGACAGATATGTAATCCTGGCATGAAGTGTACAGCACCAATCAAGCGACCATCAGGAAGGGTATAAGGGTCTTGTTCCAGAACGCCCTCCATCGGTAGTCCGTCTGTCATTCTTACCGGTTGCAACTGACTCCATGTCTGGCCATCTATAGTTGTCATGTAACAGGTATGTCCGCCCCGCGGTTCCAGTCCCTTTTGCCAGGTGTCGATGAAGGCCGTCAGTGTATCTCCTTTTACCAGCCAGCCACCAGACGTACAGTAAAACTTATCAGATGGTAGGGATAGAGGCAGGGGAGCACTCCAAGTCATTCCCTCATCGGAACTGATACTATAAGCCACCCAGGTGTCGTCGCTGTCTTCATCCTTTGGTGAACTTTGCCACATACAGTAAAGTTTACCTTTGAAGGCTGTCATCACCACCCCATTAGCATAATGGTCGGAATGGTCTGTCGCTGTAAATATATTAACTGTTCTGACAGTCTCATTCCTCTGAAGTCCAACTGTCTCATGACATATTGTATCAATGACTCCTTCTGCCAGATAGGGCAAATTGTCAGCGATCATGTCGTTTGGCATCATTAGCAGCAACAGCGCTGCCATCAGTTTTACTGTCGTTTGCATACCTCTGGCGCTAGTGTTCACTAAATCTAAGAACCTTCATTGGCAGCTTCCAGAAACCGCAGTTCTGACTCCAGCATCTCCAGCTTCGGCATGGGGAAGCCAGCCTCGCGGGCAATCTCCAAGGGACGGGTGTAGAGATAGTAGATCTCCATACGGCGGTGGAAGTCGTAGTCCAGTCGCATAGACGGCGAATAGGGCGTCATCGCATCGGTGGTCGTTATCATCTTGTCAACAAACGCGGCATCAAGGTTTTTCACGCCCAAGTGCTGGGCAGCACCTACCACCTCCATCATCTGCTCACGGATCAGTTGGCGGGTAGATGGGTTCTTCAACAGCTGGTCGGTCTGCGTATGCAGCGCTACCGTCATACCGTTGAACGGCATGTTCCATACAGCCTTTTTCCATCGTGCCTCATGATACTCCACGAAGCCCGTCTCGATGCCAGCCTGACGGAATTCATCTACCACAGCCTGCATCAGCGCTTCGTCACGGCAGGAATAGTTGGCCAGATTGATGCTGCCATAACACTGGTGATTGACTTTTCCGGGCTCCGTCTTCGCCGAACAGATAAAGGCCAGTCCGGCAGCCAGCTGCACGTCGGGGAACATCTTCTGCACATCCTCCTCTACCCCAATGCCGTTCTGAATGAGCACCACCAGCGTCTTGTCATGAAGCAATGGGGGCAGCATCGTCTGCAGTATGCCGTTGTTCACAGACTTCAGACACACCAGCACCACATCGCATTTCGGCATGTCCTCCGTATTCAAATACGCATTTACATTATCCAGATGAAACGAACCGTTGCAGGAATCTACCTGCAAACCGTGCTGTTTCACATACTCATAGTCGCTGTGGAACAGGAAATGAAGTTCCTGTCCTGCATGAGCCAGTTTAGCTCCATAATATCCACCAATGGCACCAGTGCCAATCACTCCGTATTTCATATTGGGCACAAAGGTAGCAAATATTCGTTATTTTTTTGTATCTTTGCGCAATAATTTCGTATCTTTGCACCAAATTATTACTATCTTTGCCGAAAATTATAACATATGAGCAACAATAACACGAAATGGGTGGCTTGCTGGGGCAATGCCACATCGATAACCAACCGCGGTGAGGCTATCTATTCCAAGGACCTGACGCTGCGATATCCCATAAGGATGCCTTTCGGCGGCAGTCAGTTGAGATTCCGTTTCTCTAACCTTACTGGTACAGAACCAGTAACACTCAACAAGGTACTGGTGGACCACACCCCTATCACTTTCGATGGCAAGGCCTGCGTGACGCTGATGCCTGGTAAGGAAACCGAGAGCGATGCTATCAGTCACGCAGTGAATCGCGGCGACACGATAGAGGTCAGCATGTATATGGCCGACTATACACAGATGAGCAGCGGCACACTCATCACAGGTCCGCTGTCAAAGGGATTCTATGCTTATGGCGACTATGCTGAGGCCGACGTGTTGCCTCTGGACCTCACACGCCACACCAACTGGTTCTACTTCCTGAACACCATCGATGTGTTGACATCGGCCGACAATCGCGCCATTGTGTGCTATGGCGACTCGATCACAGCCCAATCGTGGCCCGACTATATGGCGCAACTGGCCTTCGGATCTAACGTAGCCATCATCCGTCGAGCCGTCAGCGGCACCCGCATCCTACGCCAATACGACTGTATCACCTATCAAGCCTACGGACTGAAAGGTGCCACCCGCTTCCCCATCGAAATGAATGTGGCTGGTGCAACGGATGTCATCATCCAGCACGGCATCAACGATATCATCCACCCTGTGGGCGAAGATGTAAACCCTTTCCGTCCGTGGAGCGACTTGCCTACGGTAGAAGAGATGGAACGTGGTGTCGAAGACATCTACGTAAAACCCGCTAAAGCCATGGGACTTAAAGTATGGAGCGGCACCCTACTCCCTATCTACGGATGGCGCACCTATAATGAAGATCGCGACCGCATGCGACAGCTTTTTAACGAGTGGCTACGCACATCGCCCATCTTCGACGGATGCATAGACTTCGACGCTGCCGTACGTAGCAATACAAATCCCAAGGCCTTTGCCGAAGGGTACGACAGTGGCGACCATCTGCACCCCAGCGAACGTGCCTATGAGGCTATGGCCCAGACTGCCGTCCACAAGCTGACCATACGCCATATGCCCCGCTATGACCATGAGGAGCAGTACTAGCAGAGCTACCAACCTAATACCCAATGACTGTCAGAGTAACGTCCGATAAGTTCTGCATCACGAATGGGATCGAGCTGACGCATCAATAGATTTCTCTTGGAAGTGTCTATTGGCTTGCCCTCCGCATCGTGGCTGTTGAACTCCAGGATGGTTGCCGTCTTGGCGCTATCATCTATTTCACCCCAGCCGAAAGCAGGTATATTTTCCAATGTACAGTTCAATAGGACGCATTCCGCATAGGGATAGTTCTTGCCTTTATTGTCTGGCAGTCGGCCAAGTTCTGCATAGTCGCTTCGTCCCTTGAAATGACAATCCACAAAGATGTTGCCATGATTCTCTGCTGTATTGCGGATCCACATGAAAGCCCCATAACTGGTGATGGTACAGTGGTTGAAGAACGACGGACCGCGTCCTAATATCGTGTCGCCGCCACCGTCAATGCGGCAGTTCAGCCAGTAGCAACTGCCATTGGCCTGCAAGGCATCGCCATCACCGATGATGTGGATGTTCTCAAAGTAGTTGCGTTCGCCGTTCACCAACAGTCCTTCTGCCTGTCCCTTGTAATCCGTCCTAATGGTCAGATTGCGGAATGTCAGGTCGCTACAGTTGTCGGCAGCAAAGGCAGCACGACGTGACGGGAACGTGCCACGAACCTCGTTGGTCTTGATGTCGACAGGGTGAGGGTTAAACACCTCATTATTCCTATAGTGAATAACCACGCCCTCGCGGCTCTCTCCCTCGATGGTGACAAAGCGTTTATTACGGAAGTACACCAGTTCCTCATAGTCACCATTCTTCACCAATATCTTGTAACCTTCCTGTGCAGAGGAAATAGAGTCGGGAATGAAGTCCATGGCCCCCTGAACAGTAGAGAAGTCACCTTTGCCGTCAGCCGAAACCACCAGCAATCGCTGGCCTTTATCTGGAGCTTTCTCTTTCGTGCGGAATGTCCACCCCTTTTTACCTTTGATACCATTGAAGCCGCTGATGACCCCCTTGTCGATGGTGACATAATACTCGTGACCGTATTCCAGCATGTTGTGATGCAGATAGATGGTCACTTGTTTCCCCTTTGTGATCATAGGATAGAAGTGGAAACCATCCGAGAAGCCTCCGATGATATCAAGTTGATATCGACGCGTATCCCAGGCATTAACGCCAGACGGTGTGCCAGCCTTGGTGTTACGATTGGTGATAGGCTGCGACTTATAGATATAAGGTACAGGCGTGTATTGTGCCGCAGGATTTTTCGGCTGACTTTCCGTAGGACCTGCAGGGATGCTCATATCCAAACGGTCGACCAACTTTCCCGTTTGTTTATCATACACTGATACGAAACCTTTCTGCCCGATAATGACATCATCATTCATCATCAGTGTCAGGTGCGTGTCGATATTCACCTCCGTTGCCCCATTCTCAGGCAGCATACAGACAATGCTGTCCTGCGCCAGGCAAATGCACGTCGCGTTTGCCATGATGGCCAGTACCATCCATAACCTCTTTGTCATGCTTTGTTTTTTCAGGACTAAACGACCAACCTAAGCAGGAAGATACCGAAGATAGAAGCAAGTCCGATCACTAGCGTCAGCATGGTCTGAGTCTTGTAACCATTCTCAACAGTTAAACCACTGAAGTTCGTGACTACCCAGAAGAAGGAATCATTAGCGTGCGAGACTGTCATAGCACCAGCGCCGATAGCCATCACGGCAAGTGTGATTTCCTGTGGCGACACGAAACCAAGTACGGGTAATAGCGGAGCTATCAGACCCGCTGTCGTGGTGATGGCCACCGTTGATGAGCCCTGTGCGCTCTTGAACAGTGCCGATATCAGGAATGGGAAGAACACGCCCAGTGTTTCAAGCAGCGTGGCATGTTCGGTGATATAGCCCATCAGGTCGGAAGAGGCGATAACCTTACCCAGTACACTACCAGCTGCCGTCACGAACAGAATCGGTCCTACCGTCATCAACGTGTCGTTAGTCATCTTGAAGAGTTCCTTGCTCTTGCCGTTCTGTGCCAGCAAGCTGATGCCCAGTATGGTGCCTACTGCCAATGCCATAATAGGCGTTCCACAGAAAGCGAAGAACTCAGCCCATGTTCCCGTCCAGCCCATCATCGAACTGACCGACGACACAGCCATCAGCAGAATGGGGATAATCAGCGGTGAGAACGAGCTCCATACGCTGGGCAGTTTGCCGTAGCTGGCCTTCAACTCCTCATAGGTCTGAACGACAGAGGTGTCTTCTATCTCCTCAGAACTATGAATCCTGCTACCGATGTAGCGTGCATAGAAATAACCTGCCGTCAGCGGGAACACAGAACAGAGGACACCGAAGCCGATGACCAGCAACAGGTTCTCGCCGATACCCATCGTCTGGGCAGCGGCAATAGGACCGGGTGTCGGTGGGATAAACACATGGGCGATGTACAGACCACAGGCCAGACAGACAGCCAACATCACACTCGATGCTCCCGTGCGCTTCACCAATGCCTTGCGAATGGGATTGAGAATGACAAAGCCACTATCGCAAAAGACAGGGATAGACACCACCCATCCCATCAACTCTAGAGCCAGTCCTGGGCGTTTCTCACCTACCATCCGTATGACGGCATCGGCCAGAGTCAGTGCGGCACCTGTCTTTTCAAGGATAGTGCCGATGAGCGCACCAAGGATAATGACAATACCGATTGAGGTGAAGGTTGATGAGAATCCCTCGCCGATGACTTTCGGAATCTGAGGCATGGGAATACCGGCAAGGAAGGCCAACACCAACGAGATCGCCATGATACTCAGGAAAGGATGCACCTTATACTTGGAGATGAGTAACAACATGACCAGTACGGCCACGACAAAAGCGATGAGAAAAAAAATACCTGTCATAGCGTCTATTGTTTATTGATGATTTCCAATGCTTTCCGAGCAATATTTGCCTTAGCCGTCTCAGGATTCATGGCCTCCTCGAGCGTGATACCCTCAGGGTTGATACATTCTGTATAGGCAAACCCTGCATCGAGCAGTATCTGACTGTCCTGAATACGGCCAGCCATCAGGGCTACCGGCACATGCTTCGCCTGGGCACCCTTGAGAATACCAAAGGGCAACTTACCCATCAGCGTCTGACGGTCGGCAGAGCCCTCACCTGTAAAGACCAAGTCGGCTCCAGTCAGCAACTCGTCGAAACGGACGGCTTCAAGCAAAATTTCAACACCAGGGCGACAGTCTGCATCCATATACTGCAGGAAAGCATAGCCCAGTCCACCAGCAGCGCCTGCACCGGGCATATCCTGACGGTCGAAACCAAAGTGTTTGGCCGATATCTCGGCAAACTTGCGGGCTTGTTCATCGAGTTGCAGCACCATTTCCGGAGTGGCGCCTTTCTGGGGCGCAAATACATGGGCGGCACCGTTCTCGCCGCAAAGCGGATTCGTCACATCCGATGCGATGGTGAAACGGACATCCTTCAATTCCTCCACATCATCCCATGAACCACCAGGGGCCAATTTGTCGATGATAGCCCGCAGCATACCCTTTCCGCAGTCACTCGTGGCACTGCCGCCAAGTCCTACGATGATATGTTTGCAGCCACTCTTGATGGCATCAGCCACCAGCTCACCAGTACCATAGCTCGTTGCTACCAACGGATTGCGTTCTTCCTTGGTCAGCAGAGGCAGTCCGCTGGCTTGGGCAATCTCGATCACAGCCGTTTCACCTTTTACTAAATAAGCAGCCTTCATGGGACGCATCAGCGGATCATGAGCAGGAATCTCACGCAGTTCGCCTCCTAAAGCCGACTGGAAAGCCTCCAACCATCCCTCACCGCCATCAGCGACGGGAATCTGTATGATCTCTGCATCCGGCAGCACCTGATGCACACGTTCTGCGACAGCCCCATTGGCTTCGGCAGACGACATACACCCTTTGAATGAATCGATAGCAACAATTATTTTTTTCATATGCTCTATATAGTTTGCACAATATTGGTGCAAATATACGAAAAATCGCTGAAACTTTGTAATAATTGGGATTTATTTTGTATCTTTGTGCCATAATTTCACAAACTAAAAACGGATACGATTGTGAAAGTTTTGATTTTACAAGCCATATAAATGAATTCGATGATTAGAAGAGCCAATAAAAACGACATCGGAAATATTATTGAACTGCTGCATCAGGTAGATATGGTGCATCATGTGATACGCCCCGACTTGTTCAAGCCGAACACTACTAAGTATAATGAGCAAGAGCTCGAAGACTTGCTCGGCGATGACAGCAAACCTATCTTCGTTTTTGAAGAGGGAGCGGTCTTAGGCCATGCTTTCTGCATGATTACAGAAGTCAGGGATGACAAATTGCTTCAGGACATCAAAACGCTATATATTGATGATATCTGCGTAGATGAAAAGGCTCGCGGCAAACATGTTGGCAAGGCTTTATATGAGTTTATCCGTGACTATGCAAAATCCATTGGCTGCAACAACATCACCCTGAACGTATGGGAGGGCAACGATGCTGCATTAAGTTTCTATAGGAACATGGGCATGAAGGTTCAGAAAACAACGATGGAAATAGTTTTGTGAAGTCTTTTGGGATTGTATCGTTAGATATCCAATGCGGCGTGATAGGCCTCGTAGATAGCCTTGGTGATGTTGGCGGGACGGACGCAGTCGCCTACCTCACGGACGAATGGAGCACATCCACGCAGGGCATCCACATCGGCACGGTTGGCACGCTGGCCAAGGGCGCAGATGACCGTCTTGCCGGGAACGAGCACCTCGTTGCCATCCTTATCCTTGCAGATAACACCGTCGGCAGTAATCCGCTGACCAATATATTCGGTATGGGCCGTTGAGAACTCTGCCACCTTACGCATGAGAATCGGACGCTGACGGATGTTGCAGTCAGCTGCTAGGGTGTCACGCATCTCAACGAGCTCCACCTTCTTGCCCTCCATACCCAGATGGATGGCACATTCGCAGCCTGCAAGACCACCACCAAGCACAACGACGCTATCGGCGACCTTATCCTTATTCATATAATACTCGTTGACGATGATCACATTGTCACCATCGATGCCAGGAATGGGCGGAACGAGCGGTGTAGAACCGACAGCCAGAATGAGCGCATCGACGCCCTCCTTCTCCACATACTCAAGCGTAACAGTGGTGTTCAGACGAATCTCCACACCCTCGTCCTTCGCCTGACGTTCCAGGACAACACCTAACTCATACATCTCGTACTTAAACGGCAGCGCTTGTTCCGACTTCAGGATACCACCTACCTTGTCTGCCTTCTCGCAGAGAATAACCTTGTGACCGCGCTGGGCAGCGGTAATGGCAGCCTTGAGTCCAGCAACACCGGCACCCACCACCATCACCTTCTTGCTCTGACGGGCAGGCAGGACCTCCATACCCTCTATCTCACGACCAATCAACGGATTGACGGCACAACGGCGGGTGAAGGTGACAGGGCGCTCCGCCATACAGGTGTAGCAACGCAGACACTTCACAATACGGTCTTCCTGACCGGCCATCACCTTCTGCGGATGGAACGGATCAGCCAACAACTGACGGGCCATATACACCACATCGGCCTTTCCCTCAGCGATGATACGCTCCATCTGCTCAGGATCGCTCAGCGCACCAATCGTAGCCACAGGCTTGCTGACGTGCTTCTTGATCTCAGCAGCCAACCATACGTTCACGCCGTGCTCATCGAACATCGGAGGCGTGGTGTTGAAGAAGCCGAACTGATAGGAACCGGCTGAAACATGGATCAGATCGACATACTCCTCGACGGCCTGCGCAATCTTGATGCCGTCCTCGATACCGTAGCCGCCATCAAACAGTTCACTACCGCTGAGACGCACCTCGACAGGGAAGCCTGGACCTACGGCATTGCGTACCGAGGCAAGCACCTCACGGACAATGCGGATGCGGTTCTCTAACGAGCCACCGTACTCGTCTGTACGATGATTCTGATAGGGCGAAAGGAACTGATGCAACAGCCATCCGTGACCCGCATGCACCATGATCATCTCATAGCCAGCACGTTTACAGAGGGCAGCCTTCTCACCGTAGGCCTTCACGATGTCGGCAATCTGTTCCTTCGAGAGTGCCTTCACAAGACGGCCGTCAGGACGAGTGCCGTCGCTGGGACCCCATTGGTTCAGGCTCGCCTTCTTGTTCTTGTCAGCCATATACGTGCCGGCATACTGGCCAGAGTGCGACAGTTCGATGCTGGGCACAGCTCCATGCCGACGGATGGCATCGGCCACGAAGGTATGGGCAGCCAGACAGCCGACCGTCTCCAAGTCGAGGTGCAACATGTGGCTGGCGTCGGTTTCTGGATGAACCACGAGTTCACTGACGGTCACGGCAGCAGCACCACCCTTGGCACGAAGCTCATAGAAACCTTGCGTACGGGGACCAGGACAGCAGTCAGCGGTAATATCCGTCGCACCCATCGGTGCA
>Ga0310696_10004172_pt1 | contig 17792 bp, 12 predicted proteins | sample AusTroGonzalo_MG_4_FD_203885 | JGI IMG/M metagenome (GOLD analysis project Ga0310696, IMG submission 203885) | Bovine rumen microbial communities from tropical cattle in Woodstock, Queensland, Australia - Gonzalo_02 (v2) (version 2) | ecosystem: Host-associated > Mammals > Digestive system >...
TTTGCCTTTCCCGGCACGTCTTTCAAGACGCCAGTTTCTCCAGTACAGGACAAGATCTACGGACACCAGGCAGAACAGCGCCACGTACACCCAAGTGACCCAGTTGAAGCTGTACAGAACCTTGTGTACAATGCCAAACACATAGCCAAGCAATATCAAAAGCATGAACATGAGGCTCTTGCCTTCTGTCGACCTGGACCGAATGGACTTCAGTATCGAGAACGGCCACGAGAAGCCGAAGCACAATAGCATGAAGAACTCGAATATTCCCATTTCCACCCCTCGCCCCCTATCTCGCCTGGTCCGTTCGCCCCGCCTCGCTTCGGCCATCAAAACGAATGTTCGCAGCCGATTGCCGCGTCGCACTCTATCTCGAAGAGCCATTCGTCGCGGCAGACGTCGCAGACCGTTTCGGCGGCGAACGAGGTCGGCAGCCCATGATCCGCGAGCCAGACGCGCCAGGCGCCGAGAAACGACGGCTCCTTGAGATAGACTATTGCGCGCGTCACATTCCCCCATCCATATCCACGGCTTTCAAGAATGGCCTTGACGGCCGTCATGGTGCAGTCGATCTGCCGCCCGATGTCGCCGACGTACGCCACCTCGTGGCTGTTTGGCTTGATGGATGCGGTTCCGCTCACGAAGAGGACGCGTCCGCCTGGGCGCACGATCTCGGCAGCTCTGCTGAAGCTCGACTTGTACGCCATTGCCGGAGCCTGCAGAGGCGAATCCACAAGCTCCGCGCGCACGCCGCCGGCCCTTGGGCGCATCGCCAGAGCCCCGGCGACTATAGCCGCGCCGTCTATGTTCGCCGATCCGATTCCCGTCGACGCCGGAAGGAACGTGTTGAACACGTTCCTGCTCTCGAAGAAGGCCGAACGCGCCGCGTTGAACTCGCCATACCATTCGCACACGCGGTCTATGTAGAGCCATGTCCGCACCACATCGGCAAACGACATGCCGGCCTGGGACAGAAGCGTTTCAATCTGTGCGAATATGGACGCCGCCTGATCGCCGCGCGACGCGGACAGGTCTGATGGATTCACTCCGGCGAGCAGACAATAGTCCGCGCTGTCGTCTTCCCACACTGTACCGACTGCACGCCCGGATGCATCGACGATGCGGCGCACCCCTCTGGCCGACTCCGCGGAAAAAGTCTGCACCACGCACGCCAGCCCAGTGCGCGACTCGTTCGCGAGGCGGAACTGAGGCAGATCGGTGCGAAGCCGCGCGCGCGTCTCCTCCGGTCTACCCCAGATGAATTGCGCCAGCTCCGTCATGCCGCCGGCCCTCTGCGCGGGGAAGCACCGACGAGCTCCCATCCCTTGCGGTACGTCGTCCTGAGATATGCGTTGGCCGCCTCGTCGTTCAATATGCGCTCGCCGTCCCAGCGAAGAACCTTGCCCGCTCCGGCGCGGGGAGCCACATTGCCGAGAAGCACCGTCTCCGCAAGCGGGGCGGAATAGTCGAAGCAGCATCCGGCCGGACGCTCCGGCCGACGCACGGCCCTGATCCAGTCGATCTGGTGATTCATGCCCTTCTCCCTCGGAAGGATTCGCGGCACATTGCCGAAGTTCTTCCTGAGGTCCTTGGGCATGAACACGAGTCCATTGCCGTGCGGGCCAATCTTTATCATGCCCTTCTCGCCTATGAACAGCGACCCCAGCGCTCCAAGATCGGTTCCGTGCCTCCTCTCGGCCTCCAGCACGGCCGGAGGGAGATTCTGGAACTCCCGCTTGCGGCAGCATCCGATGAGGTCCACGTGATCGGCGTCGTACGGCACGCCTTCGTTCACTCCGTCGACCCAGTGCAGAGTCACGGGATCCATGCCCTTGCGGGCCGGGAATTTCCACTCGATCTCCGTGCGCCATGTCCAGCTCCCAGGGCAGCCCCAGTCGGCACGGTTCGCCACGACCGTCTCCGGGCGCACCTCGCCAAGGCGCAGAGCCCAGAACACGGGATCGATTATGTGCGTTCCCATGTTGCCGATCGAACCATTCCCGTATCCAATCCAGCTGTGCCAGTCGTGCGGATGCAGCCCCTGGTGATTGGCGTCCGGCGCGTAGTAGTCGCATACGGGAGCCGGCCCACACCACGAATCCCAGTCCATCCCCGCAGGCGGCGACGCAGAAGGCGGCCTGACGAACATCGCGTTGACGCGGTCGTCGTAGCACCACACTTCCCGCACCTGGCCTATCATTCCAGCCTGGATGCATTCCACCAGCACGCGCATTCCCTCTTCGGAATGGCCGTGATTGCCCACCTGTGTCACAATGCCATGTCGCTTGGCCGCGGCATGCATCAGCTTCACCTCGTCCACCGTCAGAGCCATCGGCTTCTCCACATACACGTGCAGGCCCATGGACATGGCCATGAGCGCGGCGGAGGCATGATGGTGGTTCGGAGTGGCTATTGCCACCGCATCAAGCCGCGAGCCCTCCTTTGCGAGCATCTCGCGGTAGTCGTAATATGCCCGTATCTTCGAGACGTCTGTCTGCGGCTGGCGGAACTTCACAACGCTGCGCGTCTTGTCCCATCTGCTTGGATCTGGGTCGCAGAGGCAGACTATCTCGCAGTCGTCGCACATGTTGTTCAAGATTCCGCGTCCAGGCCCGAGCCCCATGCGTCCAGCACAGGCCACCACTCCCAGACGTATCTTTTCGCCCGCTGCAAGCCTGCTCGCCCTGCTCTTGCCGAAACCTTCGGCACCAATTCCGAAAAACGGCACGGCGACGGCGGCGGCGGACGCCTTGAGGAAATTTCTTCTCTTCATGGGAATACTCCTGGCTATGTTGTTGATATGGCAACGACGCCATTATACCATATCTCGCGGCACGCGGGCCGCAATTATTGCAGCGCCCGCCCGGAAATCCGGCCAAGGCGCTCGAGAAACGCGCGGAACGCCGTCTCGTCGCCTGTAGTCTCGAAACGACGTTCGGGCGGCGAAGACTCGTTGCGGAGCATGCCTCGTTCGGCGAGAACGCGCCTCGCCTGCCTTGCGACGGCACAGGAAGAGTCCACCACCTCCGCGCGCCCGGCCGCGACACGCTCCAGCACTGGCTTGAGAAACGGGAAATGCGTGCAACCAAGAACTATCTGGTCCGCACCGGCGGCAATGAGCGGCTCGACCCGCGCACGCACGGCCGCCTCCGCTTCCGGACCGTCCAGCACGCCGCGTTCGACGAGCGAGACGAAGTCGTCCGCCACGCATGTCACCACCTTCGCCCCGGCGGCGAATCTGGCCGACGTCTCGCGGTAGAGTCGCCCGCTGAACGTCCCCTTCGTAGCCAACACCCCCACGACGCCCGTCTTGGACTTCAACGCGGCCGGCTTCACAGCGGGCTCCAGCCCTACGAACGGAACGTCCGGCCATTCGGCCCGCAGTTCGTCGACCGCGGCCGCGGTGGCTGTGTTGCACGCGACCACAACCATCTTGGCGCCGCGGGCGAGAAGAGTGCGGACATGCCTCCTCGCGAATTCTCGTATCTCGTCTGCACGCCTTCCGCCGTAAGGGCAATTGGCGCTGTCTGCTATGTAGTCCGTCGATTCGTACGGCATTAGTTCCGCCACGGCGCGCAGCACCGACAGTCCCCCCACGCCCGAGTCGAAGAAGCCGACTGTGCGCTCCTCCGGAGCCGTCACAACCGCCGTGACGGGCTCGTCGTGCGACTCCTGCGGAATCGAGGAAATCACCTGGAACGGATACGCCACGCCGATGCGCGGCGCAGACGGCGAAGCGGCAAAGAATCTGTCATACCATCCACCGCCGTAGCCAAGCCTTCCGCCATCCACCGTGAACGCAAGCCCGGGAACTACCCATAGCCCGACGTCCGACGCCTCCACTCGTTCGTCCTGCGCAGGTTCGGGGATTCCCATGGGCCCCTCTCTCAACGATCCCCCCAGCCGGGCGATAGTGTAGGACGAACCGTTCCAGCGCGGCGCGGCGAGAACCCCGCCGAGCGCGCGGACGCCGCCAATGAACGCAGAAAGCGCTATCTCGTCAGCCACTGCAAGATAAACGCAGACTGGAGACCGCGAGGAGATGGCGCGCGCCACGTCATCTCTGGCGAGAAGAGCGCTGGCAATCCGCTCCTCGTACCGAGACTTCGCGGCGGACGAGACCGCCATGCGCGCGGCGCGCATCCTTCGGCGAATCTCACGCTTGTCCATGCCCGCCCTCCATACCGTCCCCGCGGGAGAGCCGTGCTCCGCCGCCGCGGATGAAATCAAGCACAAGCGATGCAAGCCGCAGGCCGAATGACGCCGTGACCGGCATAAGCGAGCCGTTCGCCCGTCCGTCGCCATCCATCCGCTCTCCAAGGTTGGCCGAAGGCTCGTTCGACCACACGCACATGAAATCGCGCACAGGCCATCCCTCTTCCTTGAATCGACGCCTGAGGGCGCGTGCCAGACCGTCTCCTTCGACCTTTTTGAAAGGCGTTGCCCTGATGCGCGAAGGGTCGATGCGCGACGCCGCGCCCATGGATGAGAAAACGGGCACGCCGGCGGCCTCTGCCGAACGTATCAGATGCGCCTTGCAGAGCACGGAGTCTATGGCATCCACCACGCAGTCGAAGCCGGAGAGATCGAATGTGGACGAATTCTCCGGCGTGTAGCGGACCGTCCTGACATCAAGCTTGGCGGCGTGATTCACGTCATGAAGGCGCTCCGCCGCCACATCGGCCTTGAATCGCCCGAGCGTCGAAACAAGCGCCGGCATCTGACGGTTGAGGTTGGATGGTGCCACGCGGTCGTCGTCCACGAGAAGCATGCCCCCTACGCCAGACCGGGCGAGAGCCTCCGCGCACCATCCGCCCACCCCCCCAAGGCCGAAGACGGCGACGCGCGCGCATGCGAACTTCTCCACTGCATCAGCGCCGAGGAGAAGATGCACTCTGGAGAAAGGGCCTTTCCAATCCTCCACGTCCATTACTCGCCGATGTGGAACGCGCCTAGCGGAAGGTCTACCTCATTGTGCAGCGCGCCATACCACGGACGCGAGAACAGGTAGCGCAGCTTCTTCGGATTCGCGACGCCTTCCGCACGCACTATCAGGTCCTTCCCCTCGATGACTCCGGAGGTAGACTTCGAGTTGTTGTTATTGTACTTGAGGTTGACGATGCTGGCTTGAACGAACTTCCCGTCTTCCCCGGCGATCTCGAATCCACTCGCCGGCGACCAGTCGGCATTGTACAAGTAGAATCTTTCCGCGTCGTTGAACGACAGGATGAATCGGTCTCCGTCAATGCGCCAGCTCTTGAGAGTTGGCGAGTCGGCCTTGATGTCGGAAAATCCGTAGTCGCGTTTGAGGGCCAGCAGGGCAAGACGTTGTCCAACCGTCTCCTTGTCGCTGGGATGTATGTCCGCGAGGTTGCCGCGATCGTTGATGACGGCCATGCCGGCGTTTTTCTCTGCGGCGGCGAAGATTGCCTGCCCTTCCTGGATGGTGGCGATGTTGGAATATCCCCATGGCGCCAGCTGCACGAAGTAGAGCTTCAGGTCGGCATTGTCGAACTCCTTGGCCCAGCCATTGTAGAGGGCGTGCATCTTGGCGGCGTATCCATGGCCGTCGCCGGCGTTTGAGCAGCCCTGATACCAGATGAAGCCGCGGATGGCGAATGGCGTCCATGGCGCTACCATCTCGTTCCACAGCACACGCGGCTGGGCCTGGATCCGGAAGGAGTCCTTCCCGGCGTCCTTCTGCTCCTTGTAGGCGGCGGCGTCTAGCAGCGGCTGCGTCGCGAAATGCCTGCATTCGGCGACTGATTCAAAGCCGCTGGCGGGCGTCCAGGGTTCGATTTTCGTTCCGCCCCAATATGTGCCCACAATGCCGATTGGAATGCCGATTGCATTGTAGATCTCGAGCGCGAAGTACACGCCCATCGCCGAAAAGCTCGGGCTGTTCAAGAGGTTCTCGGGAGTAAACGTCTTCCACTCGACGGGTCTGGGAGCCGTCTTCTTCGGCTTGACGCTCGTCTTGTAGTTGCTCTGATAGCAGAATCGCATCGCCGACTTGCGCGTGAGCTGCGCGCGCATGCTTCCCTTGGCGTCGCGGAAGTGCGGATTGGCGCCGCAAAGCGGCAATTCGGTGTTGGACTGCCCGGCGCAGAACCACACCTCGCCCACGAGCACGTCCTGTACCGAGACTGCCTCCCCAGTGTCCGTCTCGGCCTTCAGAATGCGTCCTTCGCAGGAGGCTTCCATGGCGCCGAGCTTCACGCGCCACGTGCCGTCCTTGTCGGCCGCCGTCTCGCGCGTCTGGCCTGCAAACGACACCTTCACCTTTGCGCCTGGGTCTGACGACCCCCACACCGGCACCTCGCGTCCGCGCTGCAGCACAGCATGATCCGCGAACGGGACACCGAACTCGATCTTCGCTTCAAGAGCCATTGCTCCGAGCGCGGCGAAAAGAGCCGCCTTTGTTGTCATGTTCATTTTAATTCCTCGTTTGATTTAAGGCAGAGAAATTTTAACAGACCGTCCCCGGCGCGTCAATGCCGCTACAGCGAAAAACACGATATGTCGGGACAAGACACTTACGTAATGCGTTCTGGGTCTACGAGGTCGTCGATTCTCTCGAGCACCCTGTAGGACATACACCCTGCAGGGCGTGTACCCTGTAGACGGCTTATTTCTCTACGACATTTCTCTTGTTTTTCGCAGCGGAGTCTGGTATTCTCTTGAACCATGAAAACTACGCGAAGAAGATTTGTTTCCTCCGTCGCGGCGTTGTGCGCCGCGGCTCCAATCGCCGGTTTCCCGGCCGTGGTGAAAAGGCGCCGCGCGAACGAGATGCTCTCTCACGCGGCCATCGGATGCGGCAACCAGGCCTGGTCCGACCTGAATCAGCTCGCTTCCCACCCCGACATCAACATAACGGCACTGTGCGACGTGGACTCCTCCTACCTAGAGGTCGCACATAAGAAATTTCCGGACGCCCGCCTCTATCGCGACGCATTCGAGATGTTCGCCAAAGAGGGCGCCCGCATCGACTCCGTGAACGTCTCGACGCCCGATCATACCCATGCCCAGTACATCATGGAAGCCCTTGGACGCGGACTCAACGTGTACGCGCAGAAGCCGCTGTGCCATGATCTCGACGCATGCATGAGAATAAAGAAGCTGGCCGCGGAAAAGGGCGCCGTCACCCAGATGGGCACGCAGATCGCGGCATGGGAATGCGACAGACGCACCGTCGCGGCCCTCAGGAAGGACGTGATCGGCGAAGTGCGCCACGTATGGCTCTTTTCCACAAGGCGCAGTGAGCCGGGACCGGAACATTTCCGCTGGCCGCTCCCGGAGCTGCCCGTGCCTGAAACGCTCGAATGGAAGCTTTGGCTCGGTCCGGCGAAGTGGCGCCCGTACGGGACCGGCTACCATCCGAAAGCCTGGCGCAAATGGCGTGAATTCGGAACGTCCTGGCTCGGCGATCTGGGGCTTCACCTGATGAGCCCCGTGTGGCTAGGCATGGGCCTTGGCGCGACAAGCCCGGAGACGGTCTTCGCGGAAGTCGCGGCCGATGATTGGACTCCCGCCCAGCGCGAGCAGTTCTGGCCATCCATGTCGCATGTCGTCTGGAACATGCCTGGCGTCAAGGCAAGCGGCATGAAGCCTTTCAAGGTGGAGTGGTGCGACGGCTTCGGCCACGTGGACTTCAGAATCGACCCGAAGTTCCTGCCTCCCGCCTTTCTCAAGGACATTGCCGCCCTTTCGCCCATGGGACGGCTGCCTCCGCAGGGGCGCGTCGTGGAGGGCAGCAGAGGCTGGCTGCTCTCGACCCACTTCGACGCAGAGCCGTGCTATGTGATGAAGGACGGCTCCACGCCGCCGGGCTTGCCGTCGGTGGGCGCGGCGCCGTCGCACTACCATGAATACGTGAACTGCTGCCTGTGCGGCGGGAAGACGACGAGCGGATTCGAGATTGCGAGCCACATGACCGAGTGGGGGTTCGCCGGAAACCTCGCCCAGCTTCGTCCGGGCGAACTCGTCAAGGTGGAAGATCTGAAAAGTTGAGGAGAAAAGCAATGAAGATCGTCAGCATTATGGTGTTTGCGGCCGGGATCGCCTTCTTCGCCGTGGCGGAACCATCCGGAGACAGACCGGACGAACGCCATGCATGGGCGGTGCACGATGTCAACCGTCCAGACCCCGTGAAAGTGGCCGTTGAGCCCGGAAAGCCGCCGAGCGACGCGATAATACTCTTCGACGGCACGGAGGAGAGCGTCAAGAAGAACTGGCGAGGAAAGAATGGCGAGCCCACGAAGTGGATCGTCAGGGACGGCGAGTTCATCTGCACGCCAGGCTCCGGTGGAGCCTACACGGCCGAGTCGTTCGCCGACATCCAGCTTCACATTGAGTGGAAGACGCCAATGGACGATCTCTACGGCTGGGGCAATTCCGGCGTGATCCTCATGGGTGAATACGAGATTCAGATTCTCGACTCGTCCGCCGTCGAACCCTCGCGTTCGCCGTGGAAGCCGGCAAACTACGCGGACGGACAGGCCGGAGCCGTCTATGGCCAGAATCCACCGATCGTGCAGCCCTGCCGCAAACCAGGCGAATGGCAGAGCTACGACATAGTGTTCCATCCTCCGCTTTGGGACGGCAAGCGTCTCGTCGACAACGGCTCCGCCACCGTCTTCTTCAATGGCGTTCTCGTGCAGGACGATTTCCCTCTGCAGGGACGAACGGGCTGGTGCCGCCGTCGTCCGCATACTGGAAACACAAAGGGTCCGCTTGTTCTGCAGGATCATGGTCATCCCGTGCCGTTCCGCAACATCTGGATACGTCGCGTCCCGTCGCGCTTTGCCGACACCGTAAACGGTGGCCTTGGCCTAAAGTACGGCGACGTCGCCAAACTTCGCAGCCGCCTCGCCGCCGAGTCGCTTGCCTTCGCCGAGCAGGCAAAAGATCCGGCAGAGCGTTTCATTCGCCTCTGGGAATCGTACTGCTACGAGCCGAACAGCGCCCTTAAGCCCCGTCTAAAAGCCGTAGAGGACGAGTGCGTGGCCGCGCTTGCCGTCGGCAAGGGGGATTTTGCGGACATGGCGCGCCGCAATGCCTTCAAGCGTTTTGTGGAAATGCTGGTCAACAGCGGGTGGATGGCCGGGGACGCTCCTGTCAAGAAGGCCCTCGACTCCAGCAAGGCGCCGCCAAAACCGAAGGCCCCCAACCTCAGGGACATCTAGGGCGCGTTTAAAATGGACTGCGCGCGATGGATTTGGTAAAATACCGCCATGCAAGCAGATATAATAGACGGCAGAAAACTTGCCGCCGGCCTGCGCTTGGAGATAGCTGATGGCGTGGCGGCGTTGAAGGCCGAGAAGGGCGTGACACCAGGGTTGGCCGTCATACTCGTCGGCGACAATCCAGCTTCCATCTCCTATGTGACCGCAAAGGAGAAGGCATGTCGCGAGGCGGGGATGGCATCGCGCGAGATTCGTCTGGCGGCAGACGTCCCCGAGGCCGAGCTTCTTTCTCACATCGCAGCTTTGAACGCCGATTCCTCAATACACGGCATTCTCGTGCAGCTGCCTCTCCCCAAGGGCTTCTCCGAGAGGAATGTCATAGATGCCATATCCCCGGAGAAGGACGTCGACGGATTCACCCCGGTCAACATCGGCAAGATGATGATCGGCGCCGAATGTTTCATTCCCTGCACTCCGCACGGCATACTGAAGCTGGTAGAGGCTGCGGGAATGGATGTTTCGGGGAAGCACGTGGTAGTAATAGGGCGCTCCAACATCGTGGGCAAGCCGGTGGCGGCCCTATTCGCGCGCAAGGCGCGCGGCGCCAACGCCACGGTGACGCTCTGCCACACCGGAACGCCTGACGTTGCCCGCTACACGCGCCAGGCAGACGTGGTGGTGGTCGCCGCAGGGCGTCCCCGCACTCTCGCCGGCGACATGCTCAAGCCAGGGGCGGTCGTGATCGACGTCGGCGTAAACCGAGTTCCCGACCAGTCGGCTCCGAAGGGCTACCGCCTTGTGGGCGACGCGGATTTCGATTCGTGCGCCGCAGTGGCATCCGCGATAACGCCCGTGCCGGGCGGCGTCGGGCCAATGACCATCACGATGCTGCTGTGGAATACGCTTGAGGCCGCAAGGCGGCTGTCATGATTCACATTGCAGATTCTTAAACCCGGATTCAGTTTCCTGATCCGAAATCAAATTCACAATTCTCAACTCGCAAGAGGGTCCTCTCAATGCAGATAGTCGCAGAACAAATACGTCACCAGATGGCTGGTGCGTCATGGATTCGCAAAATGTTCGAAAAGGGCATCGAGCTCAAGAAGCAGGTGGGAGCGGACAACGTGTTCGACTTCTCGCTGGGCAATCCCGACATTCCTCCGCCGGCGAAGCTCCGCGACGCCATGATTCGCCTCGCAGACGATGTGGTGAAGCCCATGGGAGTGGGCTACTGCCCAAACAGCGGCTATCCCCCGTTCCGCTCCGCTCTCGCCGAACATCTCTCGCGCCAGCAGCAAGTCGGCCTCAAGCCTGAGCATGTGATTGTGACGTGCGGCGCAGCAGGTGCGATCACGAGCTTCTTCCGGGCGGTGCTCGAGCCAGGCGATGAAGTGCTCGTCCCGGCGCCATATTTCGTGGAATACGGCAGCTATTGTGGACACTTCGGCGGCGTGCTCAAGGCGATACCGTCCAAGTCGCACGATTTCACGCCCGACTTCGAGGCGTTGGAGGCGGCCGTCACGGACAAGACGCGCGTCGTGCTCTTTAACTCTCCGAACAACCCCACCGGAGCCGTCTACTCACGCGAAACGGTCTCAAGGCTTGCTGCATGGGTGAATGGACTGAACGAGGGCCGCGAGCGCGCCGTGTTCCTCGTGGCGGACGAGCCGTATCGCTTCCTCGCATACGACGGCGCGGAGGTCCCGCCCGTTCTTCCTCTTTCGCCGTACGCCGTCGTCATGGGTTCCTTTTCCAAGAACCTCTCGTTCGCCGGAGAGCGCATCGGCTTCGTGGCCATGAGTCCGTCCATGCCCGACGCTTCGCTTCTTTCGGCCGCGATCACGATGACGGTGCGCACCCTTGGGTTCGTGAACGCGCCGATAATTGGTCAGAAGCTGGCGATGGAGCTTCTCGGCGAGTCCGCCGACCGCTCTGTCTATGATCGCCGCCGCGAGATGATGTGCGCGGTTCTGGACGGCGCAGGCATCAGATACTTCAGGCCCCAAGGGGCGTTCTACTTCTTCCCTGAGGCTCCTGGCGGCGACGATGTCGCGTTCGTGGACGCTCTTCTCAAGGAGAACATCCTCGCCGTTCCCGGCTCCGGCTTCGGGATGAAGGGCCATTTCCGCTTGAGCTTCTCGGTGGAGGATCGCGTGATAACCGGCTCCGCCGAAGGCTTCAAGCGCGCCGCGGAGGCGTATGGAGCCTCAGCATAACCGCAGATTGCCGCGATTGCGCCTTTTCGCCGAGAATTGCAGCAAGGTACGACTGGACTATGAGCAAGACCATGCCAATCAACGAAACATGCCGCGTGACCGATCACCGCGACGCGGGGCCTGGATACAAATTCCTCGTTCTTGAGGCTCCTCGCATTTCTGCTTCGCTGGCGCCGGGGCAGTTTGTTCACGTGAAGATTCCAGGCCTCGAGACGAGCGCGCTGAGGCGGCCGTTCTCTGTGTTTGACGCGGAGGATGGACGCGTCACGCTGCTCTACAAGAAGGTCGGGCGCGGCACGGCCGCCCTCGCTCGTGCAGAAGTCGGCGAGACAATGGACGTTTTGGGTCCGCTCGGCCGCGGTTTCCCGCTTAATTGTTCTGGAACGCCCCTGCTCGTCGGCGGAGGATACGGCGTCGCTCCGCTCCATTTCCTTGCCAGGCGATTCGTGTCGGCAGGCCTCAAGCCTATCCTATTCGTAGGTGGACGAACCAAGGGCGATCTTCTGGCCCTGGATAGATTTGCCGCCATTGGTGTGGAAACGCGCATCGCCACAAACGACGGCAGCGCCGGCGAGAGGGGATTCGTCACCGCCCCTCTGGACGCCGCTCTGGCGGATCTTGTCCGTTCCAACGACCCGTTCGAACTCTTCACGTGCGGTCCTGACGGACTTCTCCGCGCCGTCGCGGATCGCGCCGTCGCGGCCGGTTGCCCCGGCTGGATATCTATGGATCGCCACATGATCTGTGGCGTAGGCGCGTGCTTCGCCTGCATTCAGAAGATTGTGGGTTCGGACGGAAAACCGTTCAATGCCCGCTGCTGCGTCGATGGGCCTGTGTTCGCGGTGAAGGACATAATGTGGAATTGAGAATTGAGAATTGAGAATTGAGAATTGAGAATTATTGAGAATTTGAAATTAGGAATTAGGAATTGATGATGAAGGCGTTTTCCAGAATGCTTGGATGTGGAGTCGCGTTCGTGGCTCTTGTGGCCACTGGCGGGGGCTTTGTGGAGACGTCGAAGACGGAGGCCTTCCGCGAAGGGGAGAAGGTGCTCTTCCTCGGGGACTCCATCACGCACGGGGGCTGGTACGTGGCCTACCTCCAGTACATCTGGCAGTTGCGCAACCCCGGCAAGCATGCGACGTTCGTCAATTGCGGCATCAGCGGCAACACCGCGAGGAACGGACTCGATCGTTTCGACTGGGACGTTGCTCCAGAGAAGCCCGACCGCATATTCATCATGTTCGGCATGAACGACGTTGGCCATGGCGACTACTGGAATCCCGCCTCCGTCGACGCAAAGGCGTTCGCGGCGCGCCGGCGGCAGATTGAAAGATTCAAGACCGACATGAAGGCTCTTGTCGAGAAGAGCCGAGCCATCGGCGCACGTGTAACTCTCATTGCCTCCACTCCGTACGACCAGTATTCGAATCTAGTCGAAAAGAAGGCCGTGCCAGGCGTCAACGACCCGGGCATATACTCGCTTTCGCTCGCCACCCGCCAACTCGCCGCCGAGGAGAAACTTGATTTCATTGACCTCTACGATGCACTCACGCCGATTCTGCGCGACAACCCTGACGGCAAGTTTCTTCCCGACCGCGTACATCCGCAGGAAAATGGCCATCTCCTGATGGCGGCGCTCATCCTCAAGGCGTCCGGGGTCTCGCCGACCATCGGCGAAGCGACGTTCGACGCGAAGAACGGCGCGCGCAAGTTCACATATTCTCCGGCGGCGTTGCCGATTCCTGTGGACAGAAACTACACGAGCATCGACAAGGTCCATCCTCTCACCTCTCTTCTCAACTGCGAAATGCTTCGCATCCGTGGCCTTCCTGCCGGGACGTACAGGCTGCTTGCGGCAGGGAGGGAGATAGGCGTCCATTCCGCCGCAGAGCTGGCGAAGGGAGTGAACATGGCGATATGCGACACTCCGTCCCAGCGGAAGGCGAAGGACGGTCTTGCTCGTGTGGCGGAGCTGAAGAAACTTGCAAGCCTTCTGCGCGGAATTCCCCAGGGGTATGTGCAGATCACAAGGCGCGGAGGAGACATAAACGACCAGGCCAGCTCTTTCGCGGCCCTTGACAAGTGGGTGGAGGAGCTGCGCAAAGCCAACGTGTCCGGCGGACACTACTACCGCTATTACAGCGGTGAGGTGAAGAGGTTCAAGGAACTGTATCCGAAGCGCGACGCGGAGAAGGCGCGGCTCGAGAAGCTGCGGGACGAACTCCGCGAGTTCTGCCGCCCCGAACCGTTCGAGGTGTCGGTGGAGAGCGTGGCGTCCAGACCGGTTCCGGAAATCCCCTCTGACCGCGCCTCCCTCAAGCGTCTGATCGAGGAGAACTTGTTCGGAGTGCGCCCCGTGGAACGGCCGCCGGTGGAGACGTTTGCGCAGCTTTCGCCAGACGAGGACGTGTTCGACGGTCTAGGCATCCGCCGCCGCATGATGATGACTTTCGGCGACGGGAAGGGAAGGACGGCAGATGTCCGGTTCACCGCCTACATTCCGAAGAAGCCCGGGAAGCATCCTTCGTTCCTGCTGATTGCGCCGCATGATCCAGACTCCATATACGAGCACGTGTCGCCCGGGCGCCCGAACAGGATGCCGGTCAAGGCTTTGCTGGAGCGCGGCTTCGCCGGAATTTCCTACAAGAACAACGACTGCGCATTAGATCATGCCCAGGGCAAGCCGATGACTAATGGAGTGTGGGCGGTGTTTGGACCGCGCGGCGACTCCCGAACTGCCACGAGCTGGGGTGCGATCTCGGCATGGGCGTGGGGCGCGAGTCGCGTGATGGACTGGATTGAGACGCAGAGCGAGCTGGATGCAGGCAAGGTGGCGGTGGTGGGGCTTTCGCGTTGCGGCAAGACGGCGCTCTGGGCCGGCGCCAGCGACGAACGATTCGCGCTCACGATCTCGTGCTGCTCCGGTTGTGGCGGGGCCAAGCTCCACCGCGTGGACCTGCCGCGTTCCGAACATGTCATCGAGCTCAAGACACGCTTCCCGCACTGGTTCGCCAACTCGTACTACTCCTATGCCGGGCGCGAAGACGATCTGCCGTTCGACATGCACCAGCTCGTCGCCCTCGTCGCGCCGCGGCTGATGTATGTCACCAGCGCCTCGGAGGATCACTGGGCGGGGCCGTTCGGCGAGTTTGAGTCCTGCAGGCTGGCCTCGCCCGCATGGGAACGTGCTGGAAAGACGGGGCTGGTGGCGCCCAACGGCTTCCCGCCTCCTGCCACGCCGCTGCATAAGGGGTCTGTTGGCTACCACATGCGTCCTGGCCGTCACGACCAGACCATCTACGACTGGCAGCGCTACATGGATTTCGCGGTTTCCAAGGGTTGGCTTTCCGGCGGCGCGAATACCGAAAAGTAACGGTTCCCTGGCTGCCTCTGGCGCAGCTTATTTTGTTGTAGTTGCCGCCGTGTATGTGCTATACTCACGCCATGCTCACCAAAAGAACAACGAAGAGAAGTCCATCCCCTCTCGCGGCCGCGGCACTGGCGCTGGCCGCAGCCATCATGGCGGCGACGACATGCCACGCCGCCAAGTCTCGCGTCATGGTGCTCCACACCAACGACACGCACACCCACATCGACGACGGGCGCGTCGCGTTCTCCGAAATAGCCGCCGAGAAGGCCCGCCTCGAGGCGATCGACGAGAACGTGATTCTCGTGGACGCCGGCGACTACGTGCAGGGCACGGCCCTCGGCGGGTTCGACTCCGGCCGAAGCGCCATCGGCATCATGAACGCCGCCGGATACAAGGTGGCCACTCTCGGCAACCATGAGTTCGACTACGGAATCGACGCCATGTTCGCCAACGCCGCCAACGCCGCCTTCCGCACCGTCAGCTGCAATTTCATTTCGCGCAAGTCCGCCGACGACCCCGGGCGCCTCGTGTTCCCAAGCTATACCGTCGTCACATGCGGAACCACGCGCGTCGCGTTCGTTGGCGTGACCACGCCCACCGCCCTCGTCTCGGCCAAGCCCTCCACATTCCTTGACCCGACGGGCACCTACCGCGCCTACGACTTCATCGCCGGCACGAACGGAGACGCTCTCTACGCCGCCGTGCAGAACGCAGTGAACGAGGCAGCCGCCCATGCGGACTACACGATCGTGCTGGGACATCTCGGCATATCGCCAGACTGCGCCGGCTACATGTCCACCGACGTCATCGCCCACACCACGAACTTCGTGGCGCTGATCGACGGACACTCCCATTCGGAGTACACCGGTTCGCGCGTGCGCAACGCGGCGGGCAAGGACGTGATCCTCACCCAGAGCGGCAGCTACCTCGGCCTTCTCGGCTGCCTCGTGCTCGAAGACGGACAGTGCGTCATGGCCGGCACGATCTACACCCGCGGAGAGAAGGACCCCAAGGTGGCCCGCCTGGAGAAGGACCTTGCCGACGCCGTCGAACGCCAGCTGGGCGTGAAGATCGCCCGCGCTCCTGTGGCGCTCTGTTCCTACCTCCCAGGCTCGAACAGCCGCCTCGCACGAAAGCAGGGATGCTCGGCCGGAGACTTTGCGGCCGACGCCGTCCTGTGGTACGCCAACGAGAAGGCCGGCCTGAACTGCGACTTCGCGATGATGAACGGAGGAAACGTGCGTGCCGACATCCCAGCCGGCGACGTCACGCTCAAGATTCTGCGCACCGTCCAGCCGTTCGCGGGCGACATCGGCATCGTGAAGGCGAACGGGCGGCAGATCATCGACGCGCTCGAATTCGGCGCGCAGGCCGTCGGCCACGGCGAATTCGGGGGCTTCCTCCACGTCGCCGGGCTCTCCTACTCCGTGGACGCCACCCTCAAGCCTAGCGTGCGCGTGGACGCCACGGGCAGCTGGCTCTCTGGCCCGTCGAACGGCGTCTACCGCGTGAGGGACGTGAAGGTGTACAACCGCAAGACCGGCACGTTTGCGCCCATCGACCCGAACGCCGTCTACCGCGTGGCCGGCAATGCCTTCACCCTCGTCGACGGCGGTGACGGATTCGCGATGTTCCGCAGCACCAAGAAGATCGAGAACGGGCTGGCCACCGACTACCTCGTCCTCTCCGAATACGCCAAGGCGTTCCGGCGCGATGCTAACGGCACGCCGACAATCACCTCGGCCAATTCGCCGTTCGCGTCGTTCGCCAACTACCCGCTCGCCTACGAGAACCCGAACGGCTCCGGCCGCATCGCGATCAAGGGGCTGCGCTGACTGGCGGTCTGCGATACGAGATTTTGCGAAGTCCGTCGAATCACTTCTGGCGCGCAGCCCTGTTCACGAGCTGCACTATGTTCGCGTACGTGACGCCCGAGTGAGTCGAAAGGCCTATCTCGCACGTTCGCGAGTTGCTGTACCCACGCGTCGCTCCGGCACGCTCCACCTGCGCCCGCAGCTTGCGCAGGGCCCAGGCGTTCAAGCCGGGATTGGTGAAGCCCTTGTCGCCGGCGAACGCGCAGCAGCCTATTTCCTCCGGCACGAGCACGTCCCTGGCGCATGCCCGGGCGACGCGCACGATTGTGTCCGCAAGGCCCATCCGGCGCGTGGAGCAGGTGACGTGCACGGCCACGCACTCGTCGACGGGCGTAATCTCCACCTTGTCCAGCACGAACTTCTCGATGAACTCCGCCGGCTCGTACATGGAAAGCCCGCGAATCTTCTCCCTCATTCGATGGAGACACGGGCTCTGATCGCACAGGATCGGCCAGCGGCCGTTCTCCGACTCCTCGCGCAGAGCGGCCTCAAGTTCGGCCGTCTTCCTGTCGGCGATGTCCGGCATTCCCTTGGACTCCCATATCGTCCCGCAGCAGAGATTCGCCATGTTCTTGGGGAAGACGGCCTCGAACCCGGCCTTGCCGAGCAGTTCGACCGTCTCCTCCACAAGCGGCCTGCACCCTTCCGGCGCCCCCATGCGCTGGTTTATGCACGACGGGAAGTAGACGACCTTCCCGGCCGTCTTCCCGTACGGAGCCGCGGCCGCGCGCCCCCGCTCCACCATGCGCCGCGCGCTCACGCATCCGGGCGTCGACGGCGTCCACAGCGGAATCGCCCCGAACGAACATTTATGCAAGGCCCGGCAGATCGCCCCCATTAAACGCCGGCCGAGGACGCGCCTTCCCAGCGCGGCCACGTCCAGCGCCGCCGCCGCGCCCGCCGCGACAAGCGACAGATGCTCGGCGGAAAACGCTCCCGCCTTGCGGGAGAGCTGGAACTGCTCGCGCCCGCGGATCACGTGTATCAGCTCGCCCGTGTTGATTCCCACGGGACACGAAGTGGAGCATAGTCCGTCGCCGGCGCACAGATCGCGCCCTACTAGACGGAACTCGCGCACCAGCCTCGCCGCCTCGCGTCTTGCGGACGGATCCGTGCGGCCGAGCGCTTCCAGCCGCGCTAT
>Ga0310696_10004174_pt1 | contig 17789 bp, 16 predicted proteins | sample AusTroGonzalo_MG_4_FD_203885 | JGI IMG/M metagenome (GOLD analysis project Ga0310696, IMG submission 203885) | Bovine rumen microbial communities from tropical cattle in Woodstock, Queensland, Australia - Gonzalo_02 (v2) (version 2) | ecosystem: Host-associated > Mammals > Digestive system >...
GGCCTTTATTATCTCTCCAGACCTGCATAATATTAAATTCCGGGGTTCTCTTGTGAAGCAAATTTCCATCATAATAGGTAAGTTGGATTATGCCGGTAGTATCCATATCTTCCAAGAATATTATCCGATCTCCTTCCGGAATCACTATTCCCCACTGCGGTTGGGATCCCCATCGACACCCCATACATACGATATCCCCCGGCTGGAGAAATTTTGTTGAAAAAGTTTGACCCCTCTTGCCTATTATAGATTCGCTGAGCGTTTTCATATCTATTCCTTAGATCTGCTCTGGTTCCGGATGATCTCCCTCATCATAGCCTTGTCATCATTCAGTGATTTTTCCCTATCCATGGCCTGCCGGTATCCGGACTGGCAGAGCTTCAGAGAATCTTCCATTACAATGAGCTCTATATTCAGAGTATCGATAACGGCTTTCTGAGCGGCTATCACGGAATCCTTAGCGGCTAGCCTCTCGGTATATTGCGCTTCTTTCCATTGGTCCTTGGTATTATGAGAACATCTGGAGCAAGTCTGCAAGAAGATCACACAAAGCAATATGATTATGATAACTTTAGAGTTATCTAGCAGTTTCTTGAAAAATTCTTTGATCTTTTCCATGTCTTTTTCTAATACAAATCTTATAAGATATCTAGATCTTTCAGGTGTTTGTTTATGCTTATCAGCCTCTCCATAATGGCGGTATCCGAATGTTCCGATTTCATGGGATACATCATAGAGCAGAACAGAATCATAGGCTCTTTATGGTCGTCATATACATTATCAATAAAATCTATATCTCCGGAGATTATGCATTTCTCGATCAGAATGGCTTCTTCTTCCGGAAGATTATCCAGACAATCTCCGATCCTGTTGATATTATATTCTTTTGAAGAATACTTCCAGCTCTCGGTCAGGCATTTGAACATATCGTCTCCCACCAGTGTTTCTTCTAGGTTTCGGTAGTTTCCGGAAATCAGACTTTCACTATATATATCCAAAATCTCTTGTAAGAGCGGGCGGGTTTTCTTGTCACTCTGCAGCCAGGTGACTACCGACTTGACCCTCTGGGATACGGCGGCACCCGTAATGCCATATTGCTTAGCCAGTTCTACACCCGTCATCTTCTTATATCCATGTAGCCCGAAATAGGAATAGAATATAGAAGTGGTCTTATCCGGGAATTTCTTGTCTATCATATCGAATATCTTTTCCATCTGTCCGGAATCCTTGACTCTTCCTGCCGCCGGATCCGTTGTCATTCCCGGAAGCTTGTCGGCTAGATTGCCATTTTCTCCGTCGTCGTTAGTCCAATCCAATCGGACCGTAGTGAAGGAACGGCCTTCCCTTTCGGCTTTTTCGAAACCGTGTTGGGTGACCCGGACAGTTCTGGAATAATTGTTGATATCATTGAGAATCTGCTGCTTGATACGATATCCGGCATATTGCTTGAAGCTGAGTTTTTTCATCTTATCATCCTCGACATCCGAATGAACGGGTCTTTTATAATCATTCATAGCCTTGACTAGTCCCATGTTAGCCGCACTTACTAAGGAATTCCAATCCAAGCCGCATTTTCCGCGATATTTGGCGGCAATAGCAACGGCTAGCTTGGAATATTGTTTTACAACACGTGCTCTTCCCCTTTCGGAGACAAGATCAAGAGTGATGTCTTCTAAATTCTTGTCGCCGGACATCAAAGACCTCCGATCTTCGTCGCTCACCAGCAGAGGAAGCATATTTATATTCATATCTCCGACGGATTCCAGATCTTTTTTCAGACTTTCTATATTGCTTTGGGACACTCCTGTGTCCTTGGATATTCTTTTCAGGTCTGTCGGATTCCCATACATGACCCGCCGGATTATGCTTTCATCATTTATGTTGTAGCGAATCAGAAGATTTATGATTTTTCTCACATCATTGGGAAGTGATTTGCCTAATTTATCGACATATTCTTCCATGTCTTTATTGGATACTACGTTAAATCTCCGATTATTCTCTAATATCTGCTCCGTGAATGATTTCATATACTTTTAGTTTTGATGATTAAAAAATACCTTAAAAACACTATATCTATCTATATTTTTATTTATAAATAACGCTATATGGGATCTATTTTCAATTTTCTGAAATATAATAGATACATCCGCCGGGCAATCAAAGCCGAATATCTATTGGATAAACTTAAATATCTATTCGGGGGCCGGGAGTTCCGGCAAGACTGGATAGGCCGGGTTTATACGGTGGTGAACCCGAATGTCGATAATATATCGGATAATGGCAACACCATCATATTCGACGGTGGAGAGCCTATGATAGAAAGATGGCTTATGGATAATATCAATATAATGTCTCAATTCATCACATCTAATAATCTTTTTGATGTATTGACATATAAAATCAATAAGCTGGATGATGATGATAACTATTTGATAATATTGCAGAATGTATTCTATGACAGCGCCAAGAAAGAATTGAAGTGGATCCTTTTCGGAAGCCTGATATTGTCCATAATAGCAATTGCTTTATTTATAATATTATAAATCAAATAAATATAAAACATGGAAGAAATTAAAAGACCGGACATTGAATTTGCAAAATTAGAAACCACTACCGACACCGCCGAGCTTTGTGAAAAACAGCTTGAACAATACAAGACATGGGTGGATACACTAAGTGTAGAACAGCTGAAAGATGAAGAAAAGAAAATCATTGAAATCATTGAAGAATATGAAAAGGTCCTCAAGGAGAAAAGCTATCCGCTTGGCAAGAAAGTAATGTTCGAAGGACGGACCTATGTCAAGGAGAAGGTATTCAAATTCATCCAGGAGATCATCAACAAACGCGAGGCTAGCTATCAAGAGACACTCGGATTGTATCAGCTATACCAGTACTGGGGCGGCAATGTAGAAGAAGTCACATACCCTATCCTAGATAGTACGCTACGCACATTGGAGAGTACTCCGAAGTTTAAAGGTATGGTGGAATGGGAGAAAATCCTGGTTATCAATGAATATTTCAAGGCTAACAATTCCGAGATGACTATGGATTACCTCCAGCAGATCTACTATGCCCACCTCCACAATGCCATCATCGATAATCTCCAGCTCAAGGATCCGGATAAGGTGAAGGAAGCTAATCAGGAGGCTAAGGAAGGCCCAATTCAAATGGACTAATATAAAAAACACAAATAAAATCAAGGGCTCTTCGGAGCCCTTTTTCGTATAATATGATCTCTATAGGCATAGATCCATCTATCAATTCCACCGGAATATGTGTCCGGACATCGGATTCTTACAATTACTATATTATATGCTCTAAAATGTCCGGCAAGATGAAATCCTTTAAACATAATAGGATACACCTTATAGAATATGGCAAGATTCCGATTACGAACCTTATATATTCCGATAAGGAATATGCAAAATCGGAGAATATATACATGATCATCGGAGCCATCGGAGAAATATTAGACAGGTATATAGATACTAACTCTAAGAGACACAAGAAGATATCTATCGGAGACTCCGATATGTCCGATGAAATGTCCGCCGGAGACTCCGATGTTGTGGTAAACATGGAAGGCATAAGCTACGGGAGCACCGGAAGTGCGGCATTGGCGGATCTTGCCGGATTGAATTTTGCCATCCGGATGCTGTTATTAAGTCGCAACATATCATTTAAAATAGTATCTCCGATATCTCTCAAGCTATTTGCCACGAATAATGCCGGAGCATCTAAGGAAGAGATGTCATGGGCTTGGAAGCTCCTGGATCCGGAAGTGAGAGATGTGGATAAAATAAAAATAGACGACCTTGCGGACGCCTATTTTCTATGTCGATATGGATCCGATTAGATAACAAAAGAGGTATATGCTATACCTTCTATAATATTATTATTGGTATCTTTCAAAGATTCATGGATTTCATTCCAGGTCTCCACAATCCATTTCCGGCAATTCATATTAGGATCGATATTATCCTCCGTCGGATCTTCTATATTTTCCAGGATATCCGCTAGTTCCGGCATGGATTCGGAAATTTTGCGATACAAAGACAGAAATTGCTTCGGACACCGGACATCATTCAGGTTATATGCCGGAATCGGATTCTCATCCGATACCTTCACACCGGTATGCAGATTATATACAACCCCGGGCAGAATACTCTTCAGATCTTCGTGTATGGATCCTATCATATAATTGCCATTATCAATCAAGATACTATCACCGGCTTGCATATTATCCAAAGCCTCCCGGATATCATTATAGGAATCGGATACTTTGAAAAATCCTCTCCGGATGGAATCTTCTTTGATATTAGCGGTTTTCCCTTGCAGGCAGGCAAAACGGATATCATAGGAATTCGCCATTTCCAGGATATTCTTTCTCATCCCGTCGGATGCGAATTGCATTTCTCGGGCTTTCTGTATATTAGAAATCTGATTAGTACTATTTTTCATAATGATTATAATATATTGCTATTGAATAAAACTTCTATTTCGTGCATATGATTGACTAACGACCGGATATCTATCTCTTCATATGAAAGAGCCATGATTGCTCCCATGAGAACTCCATCATAATATAAATTATATGTATACACCCATTGAATATCGGAATTCTGTTCCATCATGCCATATAATTTAGGATCCACTTGCCTGAATTCCTCGCGAGTGCAGAATGCGAACTGCTGTTGAACAAATTCCGGATTATCGAAAATATCGTATTTGAATATGTGTTCATCCTTAAGCGGGGATATATCTATATAAGGAACTCCGTCTTTATATACATCCATAGTCACGTCAAATTTGTAGAATGGAAATGCGGATGCTATATTCTCGGATCCGTTATGATATTCTATCAGGTATATGTACTCGCAGCCCGTCTCGCGGAGGGTAGTGCGGAGCTTTTGCTTGACCGCGGTATATATTTCCTGGGATTCTATAAGTTTGATATTATGCTCTTCATTCTGTTCTTCTATAGTCATCTCTATGGTTTCCGGTACCACTTTCTTGATCTTATTATCTACTACATATACGGTAGTCAATATAGTGGCGGTTATAAGCAGAATGATTATTACGGATTTCTTGCCATATTCCTTTACCAGCTCCAGTGCCCAGGTACCATATTCCTTAAGCCATCCGAGTATTGTAGTCCACATAGGTAAGCGCGATTTGTTTTTAAAATAATATCGAATTTTTTAAGATTCCGGGGGATATACTCTTTGCTCGGTATTCCTGCCATTTACAAACCAGAAATCCACGGCTCCCTCGCCCGGAACGGACACTTTCCGGGTGTAAGGTACATTAGTACGATAATTCTTGAATATAGCCAGATGATCTTTCATAAGCTGGTAGTTTTCGGACTGGAGTCTCATGTCGGTTCGGATGTCGGCAATAGCCGTGGCAATCTGCCCCATGGCTCCGGCAATAGTCTCGTAATCATCTCCGCCGTCGACCACCATAGCATAGGAAGAGGCATTAGGCGTGGATACCACCCGAGTCATCAACCTCACGGACCAACCGGTTCCCTGCCCGAATATATCTTCGTGCGATACATATTTGGTCACCTGGTTGAGAAATAACTGATCTCCGTTGCTATCGGTATTCGGGAGATCCTCTTCGTCGATCATGTAAGCGGGCCCCGTAAAATATATTCCGGCCGGCCGGTTGTAATGAAGCATGCTCGTCTCTTCAAGATCCAGATCGTTATATACATCATAGAATACAATAACACAATTGAATATGAATGATGTATTAGGATCCTGGGAGTCATGTCGGTCGAACGCCTGGGACGATAAGTTCATAATCGGATATTTTCCGCTGATATTATAAGACCCCGAATCGGATCTAGGTACGGCATCTATACCACCGTTATTAACGGGATATGCGGCCTGGGTCCATCCCATGATAACATCGCTATAGTCATAATCTTCCCCCACTAGAGGAATGCTAGTATAAGTACCGTCTTCGCCATCAAATCCGCTTATATCCGATAATCCATAATACTTCTCATCATCACTCGGAGATATATAGCAATATATATCATTATAATTCATACCATCTACCTGCCGGTCCGAATGGATATTGATTTCTCCCACAAACTTCAGTTCCGGAATAGTATTATGTCCGCTTATTGTCTCGGTATGAATCAATCCCCAAGTCTCGAGAGACTTCCAGAGCAGCTGCGTGGCGTATCCATCATCATTGGAATCCTCGTCCCAGTATAATTCTTTATTATTTTTGTCATATCCCAAGACCTCTTTAGCCAGGCATACCGAATTTTCATAATATGATTGGAGGTATTGGGATAGCCATTTGTTCACATCCGCTTTCGCATCCGATTCGGATATGCCTTCTTGAGCGCATATATAAGATATGAATCCCGTTAGATTCAATTCCAGTGCGGCGAAACGGGAAGGGGTCACCCGATAAGATCCTTTTGCGGGATCTTCTTTAGTCAAATCATCGGTATATTGAGAAAATAGGAGAAATTCTCCGGTCTCATTGGATATAGGTTTGAATATATTGCATCTCATATTGGTAATATTATATGTTTCAAATAATAAGATATGGAGTTATGGATAGTTCCGGAATAATAAGATTATTATATCTATTATTTCTAAAATAGAAATGTAGGTTAAATGTATCAGACCGATCAATATATATGTAAAATTCTCCGAGTTCCCCGAGCTTTTGACAATATCAATGACGCTATCGCCTGGATAGATGCTTTTGACAGGCACGAAATCGGGCAGATGGTGGAGGTAATGTATCACGTCACCACCCAGGATGAACATGGAAACAATACCGATTCCGTCAAGGCGCTAGTGGCTATAGGTACCCGAAACTGGTATGATGTCGGGGGTAGCGCCGTAAACGGTACCGACACCCAGCTCGAATATTTAACCAGCGGCCCTTCTTTTTATGATATAATCGGAGGTTCTCAGGTAGGCCCGGCCGGTCCAAAGGGCGAGCAGGGCGATCCCGGCCCCAGAGGCGAGCAGGGTGATCCCGGCGAGAGAGGCCCTAGAGGCGAGCAGGGTCCGAAAGGAGAAGATGGATTACCCGGATTACAGGGTCCAAAAGGCGACCAGGGCGAGAGAGGTGAGAGAGGAACAAGAGGTGAGAGAGGATCAAGAGGTGAGAGAGGTGTGCAGGGCACGGCCGGTGTACAAGGTCCGCAAGGAACGCAAGGAATAAGAGGAACAAGAGGAACACAGGGCTCACAAGGAGTACAAGGAGCACAAGGCCTGCAGGGATTGCAAGGATTGCAAGGTCCGCAAGGTTTGCAGGGTAATGCCGGAAACATATTCATAGTACAAGGTATACAGGGATTGCAAGGTATCCAGGGAGAGCCCGGAATGGTTGTGGTGGGAGTTATCGGAGGAGATGGCATAGTAGGTGTACAAGGCACGCAAGGCTTTATGGGCACGCAAGGCTTGCAAGGCACCATAGGAACACAAGGCACACAAGGTGAAAGGGGAGTACAAGGCGAGATAGGCATGCAGGGTACGCAAGGCTTGCAAGGAACTACCGGTACGCAAGGCGAGATAGGCATACAAGGAGAATATGGAGATATAGGCACACAGGGCGATATAGGCCCGATGGGTACGCAAGGAGCACAAGGATATAAAGGCGTACAAGGTCCCCGCGGAATATGGTCCGCGCAAGGTGCACAAGGTGAAAGAGGTTTTGATGGATATCAGGGTACTCGCGGAGTCTCCGGTGAAATCGGTGCTCAGGGAGAACTAGGCCCACGCGGTACGCAGGGCGCACAGGGTGCTCCGGGCTTAGCCGGCGCTTATGGCCATATGGGTACACAGGGAGATTATGGTACGCAAGGTGAGATAGGTTCCCAGGGAACCATCGGTACGCAAGGTGAGATAGGTCCGCAGGGAACCTCCGGAATCCAAGGTGGGAGGGGTACGCAGGGAGGCCCGGGCATACGTGGTACGCAAGGTGAGATAGGTCCGCAGGGTACGCAGGGAAATACCGGTGAATCCGGATTACAGGGATTTATTGGTAGTAAAGGAACTTCGGGGGATATTGGTTTTACCGGAGATAGAGGAACCAGAGGAGACACCGGTATGCAGGGAAGACCCGGAACCATGGGATATATCGGCTTACAAGGTCCTTATGGAGCAACGGGAACCACGGGTACGCAAGGTGCACAAGGCGGTCAGGGTGATCCCGGTACGCAGGGAGAAATGGGTGACTGGGGAGATCTCGGTACACAAGGAAATATCGGCTTACAAGGGAATAAAGGTACCACCGGCTTGAGAGGCACCCGCGGTACGCAAGGCGACCGCGGAGATACCGGTGTGCAAGGTAGAAGAGGTACGCAAGGCACAAAAGGTACATTAGGAACGCAAGGTCCGGCCGGAGATCAGGGTTCTCAAGGAGGCATCGGCGGGAGAGGTCTGCAAGGATATAGGGGGGCTCGCGGATTACAGGGTGATCAGGGAACAGCCGGAGATCGGGGTGACCAGGGTACACAAGGTGTGCAAGGCGGTCCCGGCGAGATGGGCATACAAGGCGAGAGAGGCACACAGGGTACATTAGGAACGCAAGGCGAGAAAGGTGTACAGGGTACATTAGGAACGCAAGGTGAGAGGGGTGTACAGGGAAATGCCGGCGATCGGGGCGATCAAGGAACACAAGGTGGATCCGGATATAGAGGCGAGAGAGGAAGTGCCCCGTTAGGCACGCAAGGAAATATGGGTACGCAAGGTGCGCAAGGTGCGCAAGGTACGCGAGGTACACAAGGCGATAGAGGTGTACAGGGAAATATGGGTATGCAAGGTGATAGAGGTGTGCAAGGCGAGAGAGGCACACAAGGCACCGCGGGTGTGCAAGGTGATAGAGGTGCGCAAGGAAATGTGGGAGTAAAAGGAACGCAGGGTGGAAAAGGCCCGGGCGGAATACAGGGAGGTATAGGGATCGATGGATTGATCGGCACAACAGGCCCGGTGGGTTTGCAAGGCACTCAAGGTACCACCGGAGCGCAAGGTGTGCAAGGTGACATAGGTGCGCGGGGAACACAAGGAGTGCAAGGCGAGCAAGGTGCTCAAGGCACACAAGGTGTGTCGGGAACACAGGGTGGATCCGGAGATCGTGGTGATGGTGGATTGCAGGGACGTCAAGGTAAGAACGGGGATCCGGGACCAAACGGATACATTGGCACACAAGGCACGCAAGGTACTCAGGGATTTTTTGGCACAACCGGTACAAGAGGCACGCAAGGCATACAAGGCCCCGTTGGAGTACAAGGTCTACAAGGTGTGCAAGGCATACAAGGCCAGAAAAGATCCACCCCGGGACCGGATGGTCGGCAGGGAACGCAAGGAGCGCAGGGTATGTATGGATATGACGGAAATGAAGGCACGATGGGAACGCAAGGCGTACAAGGTACGAGAGGTATAAGAGGTAATAACGGGACGCAAGGTATGCAAGGTGCGCAAGGGGCGCAGGGTAAGCAGGGAACGCAAGGTGTACAAGGTGCGCAAGGAACGACCGGAACGCAAGGCATGCAGGGGGCACAGGGCGGAACCGGCCAGGTGGGAGCACAAGGCCCTATCGGTGTGCAAGGAACAACCGGAAAAAATGGTGAGGCCGGCCGGCAAGGAACGCAAGGAACGCAAGGAACGCAAGGTGTACAGGGGCCGCAAGGATTGCGTGGTACACAAGGAATACAAGGAAGACTAGGTAGTTATGGAAATGATGGTCTACAAGGAACGCAAGGAGAAATAGGCACACAGGGAATACAAGGATTGCATGGTACTCAAGGAACGCAAGGGAAATCCGGTGATTTTGGTGATCAAGGAACACAAGGTGTACAGGGTACACAAGGCGCTAAAGGAGTTAATCGAGGTCCTAAAGGAACACAGGGAACACAAGGATCCATAGGTCCAAATGGATACGATGGTGGTGAGGGAGCGCAGGGTCTTTACGGTACTCAAGGGCGTCAGGGTACGAGAGGTACACAAGGCACGCAAGGATCTCCCGGAGGAGCCGGTAACGATGGTGCTCAGGGTGCGCGTGGTACACAAGGAATACAAGGAAGAATAGGTAGTTATGGGACTACCGGAACTACGGGAACGCAAGGTGAGAGAGGTACACAGGGCGGCATTGGATCACAAGGCCCACAAGGAGTACAAGGCTATCAAGGTACTATGGGAGGATATGGGCCACAAGGAATACCCGGAAAGGATGGATCCCCCGGAACGCAGGGTGTGCAAGGCACAACCGGTACGCAGGGTACGCAAGGATCGGGAGGAACGCAAGGATACCAGGGTACTATGGGAGTACAAGGAGTACAAGGCGGCTGGGGTTTGAACGGCAACTTCGGAGCGCAGGGATTCCAGGGTACCGCATATATGGGATTTGCCGGACCTACCGGTACTATCGGATATAGCGGCACTACGGGCACTTCCTTCAATATCACTTTCTATGGATATGGAAATCCTATCAACTGGCAGACGTTGTCACTAGGACATACATATGAAGGACATACATATGGGAATGCGATCCATAGAGATTATATATTTTTAAGTGGTACAAGTTACGCTGGTCAAATATATATTGACCCATATTTATGGGCGTTGCAAGAACCGGAAGCCAGATCATATAGATCCAGGAGATATACTACAGTTGTTATAGATAGCTCCCCGGCGTATGGTAATTTAAATTTGTACATAGCCAACTACAATCATTATGAAAATTATGTCCGGGTAATTAATACACAAAATTCGGACGTAAACGTTTATCTGGAAGATTATGGAGGATTATATGCGTTAGAAGGACAAGATAAAAATATAGAAGAATATATGGGATATGCAAGCCAGTATCAGGATTGGGATCAAGGATCATTTTGTCAGATTTACACACCGGAGCCTCTTATTCCCCGTTCCGCTGGCGGAACCGGTATAACATTGAGCCAATATGATTGTGTAGAGATCGGATATATATCTCCATTTATTTTGTATCAAGATCCGGATAATAATAACTTAATATGCTTCAGTGAAGGAATAATTACTAGATCGGAAATATTGAAGATGGATCAACGGTGCACATTCGCACCCGCAAGAAACCCGGGTCTACCTCCGGCGGGATATATAGATGATGATCCGGCATTTGCATGGAAATTACACACATCCATCAAATTTCCTATTCTTCCGGATTATAGTGTCTATGATGATAGAGGTATTTATTTACGCCCCTGGATGCACGTGCCGGATGCCGGATTCAGCCATGATGATGTCGGATATTATACAACATAAAATATGTTTAACGTCTTGGAAAATCTCATTTATTATTTACACAATTGAAATATTTATATATGATACCATTAAGAAATTTCATTTCCGATACGGTAGATTCCGTAAGACCGGACTCTCTATCCAGATTATATAACAACCTCTGGGGTTCCTATTCCAACACCCACATGAGAAGGCTTCCGGATGGCACCTATGAGATCACGGGACATGCCATCAGATATACCGGATATTTTGCCAGTCTCATGATGTGTACTTCCGTACCACAATCTCCGCTTATCCATCTCGATAAGAGCTGGGATGAGATTCTGAAGGCCAATGGGCTGAGCGCCTGGTTCGACAAAGATACTTCCGGTTTCCCGATAGTCCGGGTGGCGTCACACGACCCGAATATTCCGGAATGTCATCCGGGAGTATGTGTTCCGGAGGGAACCGAGATAAGCTGCACGAATGGGGTGCTGGATGCAATTTACCCGTGCCCATATCAAGTTCGTGATGATTTTTAAAATATATAGTGAAAAATCTTAGATAAAAGCTCCGGTGACGCGCCGGGGCTTTTATTTTTTAATCAAACTAACTATTTTCAAAAAGGATTATTATGGGATGTATAATAAAAAGATTGTTAACCATCACGGCACCAATACGATTCCGGGAAGTCCATGTCTGGGATGAATCTATGGATATCACCAGGAACTGCATGTATTCATGGAGCACCGATTCGGTCTGCTGGACTAACTTTGTGACCTATGATGACTATCTGAGGATGGCTTCTAATATAGAATCGGATTTCTATCTAAGAATTATGCTATTTGCCGGATTCTCAAAGATTTCCTTAGACTCGGAAGTCATAGATTGCTATAATATATGCTTATGGGAAGAAAATCCATATGTCGAGAGTCTTTGCGAGCAAGCCAACGCCATAGACCTTTATGGGAATCTGGATTGTGCTTTGTATATGCAGCAGCAGATCTCCGATTATATAGTATGTATGATAGGTATACCTTGCTACTACTTCCGGGTGATGCCGGACAATGATACCTCCGATCTCACCTTCAAAGAATATGTGCTACATAACGTAGAGGATGTCAAATACATCAAGTTAGTAGTACAGGACGGGGAGATGCCTTCCTCCCGGCCCATGATGACGGATTTCGACTTCGACTGGGATACCGATTGGGAAGTAGAGATCGGCAAGTCCATGTTTGCCCAGGCCTTCGGGGATACCGCATTCCCTAAGCAGAGAGACTTCATATATATTCCCATGATGAAGAGGATGTGGGAAGTCAATTCAGCCTATGATGAAAAACGGGAAGGCTTCATGTGGCGCCCGACAACCTGGAAGCTGGGCTTGATCAAGTTCAATGAGAAGACCAATGTGGACCAGGGGGACTTTTCGGAGATCATAGATGGCTGGATAGTCAACAAGTACGAAGACTTCCACGAGAACGAACTTATCGAGCAGGAGAGGGAGTCCGGAACCATCCAGACGGAATCTCCTAAATATGCGGCTACCAACTTATATAATATCTTCATATCCGACAGCATCCGGAAATCGGTGACGGAATCGGAGAAATATAATGTCATACAAAGACAATATAATCAGAAAGCCAATGTAGTGGCCCGGAATGTATATGCGTTCCAATCGGAAGATTCCGTATTGGTATACCAGAAAGGATGGTGCGGCGATTCCGGCATGTTGTCATTTATTATAGAAACCAAAAAAGCATCGGATAAGGATATTATGATCTTAGGGCCGGGCCTAGAGGTGAAAACCTCGATCGATAATACGGAAAAAGATAAATATGATATTGAATTTCTAGGCTGCTCCGTCAAATTAGATCTCGGAAAGGCATATCAGGTTATGATAAGATGGAATAAGAGCACATTCTCGATAGAAATGGAAGCCTATGAATACAAGAATCGGTATAATGCTCCGATTCCCAGACCGGAGATGTTCATATTCGATTATATGAACCCGGTTTCCTCATCCGCGGTATATAATAACGACCTATCTATATCGGAGATGGTTCCGATGATAATCTCTCCGGCACCATATATGTTGACCAATATCAAGCTATACAATGTGCCGATTTCTCGCGAAGATGCTATAAAAGAGATATGCAAATACACCACCAATCATCCGGATTGCGTTATCAATGATTTAGCTAGGCCTATAGAAGGCGAATGGGGATTTGCAACCAGATAGACTTAAAATATACGTAAGATATGGCAAGAAGACATCATAATCCGGGTGGAGAGGAAGATCCCGGTTTTGTTGGCGTAAATCAGTGTGGTGGTGATGCAACACGGTGTGCATTTTACTATTATAATGGGGATAATGTTAATGCTACATTACGGTTAGCGAAGATAGGGAGTCCGACGGATATTTCATTAGAATTATCTACGGATGGCCGGAACTGGGCGTCCGGTCCGATACTGACTAGCGGATTTAATATACTAGGGGTAATACCCCCGGGTGGATATTTATTTATTCGAAATTCATCCACCACTCCGACAAGATTTAGTTTATATGATTCTGATTTCTGGAATTTCGATACGGTGACGGAACACGATAGCACGGACATCAATATAGGCGGCAACATCAAAAGTCTTCTATGCCGTAATTGGAATGAGAACATAATACTTTCGGATTTTTGTTTTTGGCGGCTTTTTGGTCTGAGAAAAGACCAGAGACATACGATTCATGAGGAAAATCATAGAATATCGCCGGTTCAATGGACTTTCGGAACCGATGATCCAAACCATATTGATTTTACTATGGATTTTGATGTATTATATAATTATTGCTATGGTGAAATGTTCAGAGAATGTTTATTTTTTCACAACACCGATAGCACATATGGGAGTGACTTTAATCTAAGTGGCACTATGATTAATTCCACCACACCCGGTACTATAAAGAATGTTTTATTTCTAAGCGGGGAAATATCTATAGGTTGTTTTTATCGAATGTTTTATGGGTGCACCGAATATTTTAGAAATAACACAAACCACGATGCATCTTGGATAAACATGGATGGTTTGACGGGATTTCCCACTAAGGATAGTTTTTCCGGAATGTTTGCCGGATGTTATGGTTTAGAAAGGGCCAAACAGGTTATAGATGGTTTAGATTGGTATTTTAATGGCTTAGGACCCGGAGGACAGGATTGTATGTCTGGAATGTTTGCCGGATGTATAAACTTAGAGTATTTTGTATTTGGAAACAATCAGATCGTAAAATATAACGGACTATATATACAGCCGGACGGAGATGCCGGATATGACGATATGTATATGGATATATATGAATCCAAACAAAGGGTGGGTTCAAATGCGTTTGGATATATGTTTGGAAATTGCGTTAGTTTATTAGAATTGTGGCTTCCGCCATATGCGTGCGTGGCCGGGGGATCTTATTCAAACATGTATATATTTTGCAGCAGTGCTCAAACATTAACATATTTTCACGGGAATCCGATACTACCTGCCGGAATTGATTATGTTACCGGGGCGGGAGATTTAATAACAAATACTCTCCCCGATCACTGTTATGAATATATGTTTGGTTATTGTTCATCTTTAATGGAGGCCCCCATATTACCATCTCAGCATAATCAATCCGAAGCTTGTTATTCTCATATGTTTTCCGGTTGTACTAACATAACCTATATAAAAATGCTGGGTGATTTAGATGATACCGTTGACACGGGAGCTACATATATGTGGACATCCGGCTTAGGTAATCAAGGCACATTCGTAATGCGAGGATCCTCCGTTGGCGGAAACACCCAGAACCTGACCGGACCAAGCGGGATACCCACCGGGTGGAAGACATTCAATACATACAATGAACCATTCTGGATCAAGAATCTGGGAGATACAGGCCAGACGGTATCGCTCACCGCCACCGGATCCATAAGCAGCCTCAAGCTTTATATATTCAATGAAAATGAATCCATACCGGCCAGCTATTCTACATACTCGACATCCATAAGCATGATCATACCGGCAAAAAAGAGGAAATTCATATCGGCCGGTTCAAAATTAGTAAAACCAACTCAGGCCAACACATATATAAACAACAGCGAATCTAATTATTGGAGATTTTCCACGTCGGCTAATCCAAATAAATTAGCGGTGGGAGGGAATCTGGTTACCTTGCTGGCTCAAGACGGAATATTCTTTACGGAAATTACCGAATCATTATGCTTCTTCCGACTATTCTATAATTTCAACGCTCAATATGCTCAAGAATTGAATATAAACACCAAACCGGCTCTCACCGGGGGTATGTTAGTAAACGGCGGTGTGAATAATGTCTATAAAAGCCTGTTTTTAAATAGTTCTCTAGTGTATCCCCCGGCACATGTAGGAGGTACATTCAACAACATGGGCAGTACTAACCAATATACATTCCGGAGTGCATTTTCCAATATTCCGGCGCTGAGAGAGACTCCGATACTATCGGCTCCGAATGTCAAGCTGCAGCAGTATTACAATATGTTCTATCTTTCTTCGGGTACCGGATCCATCAAGAAGGCATTTGCTCTATTTACCAACACTCCGGCCAATTCAACAAGCTATAATTATGGCACCTATAGATGGATGTATAAACAAAGCCAACCCGGCACATTCCATCTGGCACACAATTCATCCTGGACGCTATCCGGAGATTCCGGTACCGGCAGCTTGACTCCGGTTCGGGATGTCCATAGAGATTATTTTATAAATCACGACCCCAATAAAATATATTATTTAGAAAACCGGAGAGAAATCCTTAATGTAGTAACATAATATATCACTATGAAATCCATAAAAGAATCTATAATAGGACGCAGAGGCTCCGTTTCAAAAAATCAAGGCCTATGGACGGTAGATTTCCTAGTTCCGAGAAACCGGAGATATCATACGGACATATATCGGATATTGCACATTATATCATATGCCGCCAACATCCGGGATTTTGCCGATGATTTAGCGAGCATGTTGAAGATGGGCTCCAATATATCCGGTTTCCGGACAAAAGACGAGGCCATCCGGGAGGCGGACAAGATCATGGCATCCTTAGGGAAATCCGGGAGCATCCCATTGAAATTTATAGGTATTACCGGACCGGCGGGCGACGATGAACCGGAGCCACTGGATTGGGATATTATAGTAGGGGTAGATGATCATGCCAGAATTTTCCATATCAATTTACAAGCATCATGAAGCACATACAAGAATCTATAATAGGGCGGAAGGGATCCGGGCAGCCGGTGATATACGATCCAAATCAGATAAAATCCGGAGACATCCTCGAGCTCCGCGATAATAGCTTATGTATAGCTTATATCAACCCGGATGATGAGAAAAATTCCGGATTATATTATAATCCGACTCCGGATAAAACCGAATTTATACCGATAGATGCTTATAATTCAAGCATGAATCATAGAAGAGTCCGGAGTGCCGACATCATAAGGATATGGAGAGATCCGCACGACTCCGTCGTACGAGCGGGCTTTGCCGGATTTAAAATGGGGCATCATTATTCATACCTAGAAAAATCATTATTGCAAACCTTGATGAATCAAATTGGATATAAATTAATATATACAAGAAAATGAAACATATAGATGAATCCATAATAGGGCGGAAGGGATCTCATAATCCGGGGGGATGGAAATTATGCTTCCTGGATTATATCATTATCTCCGGCTACAATTCGATCGTGGGAGATATATTATATAAGGCTCCGAATATGAAACTGCTGAGAATCGAGAATTCTAAAATATTATATCAGCTATCATGCTGCATGAAGGTGTTATCGGTGGATGATGGATTCTTCCGGGATGGAAAATATGCCGTTGATTATGCGCGGGATAATATAGAAAAGCTATCCAAGAAACAGCATTCCGATAAAGATTTTTGGATGGGTGTCAAGACTCCGGATGGGACGTGGTATGCACTAGTCGGATTATCCGGCGGACATATAATTATTGTGCAATAGCCAAAAATTAAGACAAATATATGAAATCGCTTAAAGAGAAAATCCAAGAAGAAATGGCCACTCCTTCCAATACCATGGGAGCCGGAAATCCATCGCTTCCGGGTCCGAATGGAGAAACCGGCTCCGGAGACACATTCGTAGGCACGGTCAAACCCAATAAATCCAAGACCATCCCAATCAAGAAAATCAAACAGAAAAAAGGGAAAGGTTACAAAAAAGATCGGAAAGGACTTTTGAAAAAACTTGAATGTTCCGAAGAGGAATAGATCTTAAAAAGAAATGATACGAAATCACGAAATCAATTGATTATTTATCAAAAAGAAATATATAAAGACATATGAAAGGCTTATTTGAACATTTGAAAGATTTTATGGAAGGATGGAATACTACCTGGACTTCTTCTACTTGGGATGATAGCGGCAATGCCGTAACCTGGGCTAGTGACGATCCTAACAACCCAATTAACTACGCATTTGATGCTAGGACCAAAACATATGTTCCAACGGAAAATGGATTTG
>Ga0310696_10004175_pt1 | contig 17786 bp, 16 predicted proteins | sample AusTroGonzalo_MG_4_FD_203885 | JGI IMG/M metagenome (GOLD analysis project Ga0310696, IMG submission 203885) | Bovine rumen microbial communities from tropical cattle in Woodstock, Queensland, Australia - Gonzalo_02 (v2) (version 2) | ecosystem: Host-associated > Mammals > Digestive system >...
ACGGTGTTTTTCTCGTCGGTGCTACCTTTTCTGTTGATGAGCTTGCCTTCGAAAAGCATGTTTTCGGCAAGCGTGGTCTTACCCGATTTAGCTGCGCCGATAAGGGCAACGTTACGGATGTCTTTTGTCTGGAATTCCTTCATTTTTTATCTAACTAGCTAATTATTAAATATTTACTTTTCGCGAAAATCACTATAGTGGGCGCAAAGGTACGAAAAATAATGATAGCTCCACCTAATTAATTACAAATTTGCTATAGAAGCATGGATTTTCTCCCAACGCGCACTATCCATTTTGGCTCCAACCACCTCTATGATGTTTTTGGCCACGATGGCACCCATCATGCCACAGGTTTGCAAATCCTTGCCTTTGACAAGTCCGGCAAGGAAGCCTGCGGCCCACATATCGCCGGCACCAGTAGTGTCGACCACATCAGCTTTCATGGGCGGGACAGTGACAATTTCATTGCCACGTTGGACAAGAGCACCTTTGGAACCGATTTTTACAACGGCAATATCACAACGTTCAGCTATATAATTCATGGCAGCTTTGGGTTCCATGCCTGTGAAAGCAAAAGCCTCTTTTTCATTGGCAAAGACAATGTCGACATAATTGTTGACAAGGTCGAGAAGGAAATCGTGGCTTTCTTCCACCACGTTGTAGCTGGCCATGTCAATGGCGATTTTCAAGCCAGCTTTTTTGGCAGTCGTAACAGCTTTATCCAGCATGGTGGGATTGGCCACAAGGTAACCTTCCACGTATAAGATATCCCAGCCTTCGAAAAGTTCGGAACGGATGTCATCGGCACACATTTCGGCAGCGGCACCGAGGCAAGTGGCAAAAGTACGCTCACCATCAGATGTAACCAAAGCTTGCACGCGACCCGAAGGCGTTTCGCTTTTCAGCATCAAGGGTTTGACATGGCTTTCAGTCATTTGCTTCTCAAAAAAGCGTCCAATTTCGTCTTCGCCAATTTTGCTGAGAAAACCAGCTTCGACACCAAGTTGGGCTAAACCGCTCATGGTATTGGCCGCTGAGCCGCCAGAAGCCATTTGATTGCCGAGATAGGCCAGTTTTTTGCCGATTTCAACCGAAGTTTGGGCATCAACGTAGGTCATGCTCCCTTTGGGCAGGTTCAATTCTTTGAGGATTTGTTCGTCGGGAATCTGGGTCAGGATGTCGACCAAGGCACTTCCTATTCCGAGGATTTTTTTCATGGGGATTCAAAGATTTAAGATTCAAGATTTAAAATTCGTGCAAAGGTAAGAAAAAAGAGATTCCCGCGGGGAATGGAAATGATATTTTCAAGTTATCTCGCGGCGGATAATAATGTTTACAGACCTGAAACGCTTCAAACCGCCGCAAATTAGCTTTAAAACAAACTCCATTCTGAAAGGAATTTCCAATAGAAATAGAAAATCCTTGCTGATTATCAAGTAGATATAAATTATTTGAAAAATTTTGTCCGAAAAAGATTGTCAGTATTGAAAAAAGCCGTACTTTTGCAACCGCAAAACGAAAGTTCTGTGACATTGTGCAGCCTCCTTAGCTCAGTTGGTCAGAGCATCTGACTGTTAATCAGGGGGTCTCAGGTTCAAGTCCTGAAGGGGGCGCAATTTTTATGTTTCATGTTATTAATTTTTTGGCCTCATAGATTCTCCCCGATTCTATGGGGTTTTTTTATGCAGTCAGCCGTTTGGCCGACCGCATACCAAAAGCAGAGACTTAGGTCTCCTGCTTAAAATCTGTCGCCCCCTAGAGTATATAATACACAGTATCAGTCTTTTCTGCGGTAAAGATAAACTTGAAACACTTGTCCAATTTTTGGTTTGTTGAGATACATTCTGTCGTGAAAGAATTCACAGTATAAATCATAATTGTTTAGGACAAAGTCAGAATCGTCGTCGGTAAAATACCTGTCCCAAGAGATTAAAATCCATTTTGGAGGACAAAACGGCTTTTCTGTTTCTTCTTTGTACAATCTCTTATAATGGAAAATAAAAGAAGAAAAAAACACTCTGTTGCATTGCAACAATCTTTCATGTTGCATCATGCCGCAGGCATTGCCATGCAGGTTGTAATTGTATATGGAATCACGCTCTGCCAATGGGATTTCTTCGATACAATGGTGGAAATTTTCATAAATTACAGAATATTTGTCGTTTTTCAGCACCAAGTCGTTCACGGCAAATGCCAAAGGAATAGGAAGATAAAGGAATACTGCGACAAGCGACATCACCAATAACACAGGTTTTCTCCTCTTCTCAGGATTGGGTCTTATTGTCATGAGCAAGACCACTACTAAAGGTAATAATGCCATTAAATAGTGTGAAAAACCGCGTGTGCCAAAAGCTAAGACAAACAAGACATACGAAATTAAGGATGGAACCAATACGGTTGTATCATTGCGTGAGTTGATAATTTGCTGCAAGATACACAACGAAAGAAACACGAAGTAGAAAACCTCAGAAAGAACCTCACGAATTTCTTTTGTCCCCATATATTCAAAACTTGTCCCCATATATTCAATGTTGGAAAGGAAAGAAGCATAAACCATTTCATCAACGCCGTGCCAACCAGCTTTAAAATAAAAATAAAGTATGCAAGCTATGGCAACGATAAAGGCACCAGAGAAGAAAGCCAAAATATTCAGGAAAAAGTTCTTGAAGTCTTTTTTAGTGAGAAGTTGAATCCAATAAAAGGTAACAAAACCCAAAAAGGGAGCGGTATTGTTGACGCGGATAAAGGCGATGACTCCAAAACAAACACCGACAAAGAACATCTTTATTGAACAAATTTCCTTTCCTGTTTTCAAAGCCCGAAAATAAAGCAGAAGCGGAAAAGAGGCAAAGGGCAAACACCATTCTTCGGTCAAGTCGCCGTCTTGATAGAAGCATAACAGCAATACCAACGCAATGCCTAAACCTATCAAGCGACCCCGCTCATCCCGGTACAAAGCGAGCATTTTATCCCAAATGAGTAAAGTGATTGTCAACGACAGCGTTTGCATCAGCAAGATAATGAAATCGCCGCCTAACCAAAGCCCAAAGGCTTGGATAAAGTATAGTATACAACCTTTACTGTCAAAATAGTCAATATACAAGGTTTTTCCACGCAAAATAGCCAACCCCATCTGTTTGAAAATAGCAGCATCGCCTCCCTCAAACACATATAAAAACGATGTCGACCGCGAAAACAAAATCACAAAAACAAAGGAAACAAGAAGCCACAACAAAGGATAGAATTTGCTATTGACAACGTTGACAATGCGACTTTGTTTTCTCATAACAATTATAATATAGTCTTAAAAATCAACTTTATATCTTCAAAGAAACTCCAGTTATCGAGATAATCAAGGTTGATTTTCACTTTGTCGGGCCAGATAACATTGTCGTTGTACCATTTTGGGTCGGATTGTTGGGCAAGCAGTTCTTCCTCATTGCGATATTTGATGCTGGCGGGACCTGTAATGCCTGGACGAAGTTGAAGAATACGGCGGTCATCGCCTTGCAGTTGGTCGGCATAACCGGGCACATCAGGGCGTGGGCCTACGAAACTCATTTGCCCTATAAATACATTGACCAATTCAGTCAGACAATCCACCTTACTATGGCGCAGCCAGTGACCGATACGAGTAACGCGCAAGTCGCCGGCAACGGTGACCGAGTCACCTTCCGACTGGTGGGTCATGGTGCGGAACTTGCAGATACGGAAGGGTTTGCCGTCTTTTCCGATACGTGTTTGCATGAAAAAGATAGGACCATTCGAGTCCAATTTGATGAGTATGGCAATGATGAGCAAGGGAAGAAACAACACAATAAGTCCAATGAGTGCCACAATACGGTCGAAGCACCACTTGAAAAAGAACCCTATTTTGTGTTTATTTTTCTCCACGCTGCATGGCCTCCATGTTGAGAATTGCCTTAATCCGCGGCAAAGTTAGGATTTTTCTGAATGGGTACAACAAATTTACCGCAATCTTCATCCACCATTGGTAATGGATGGCAAGTCGGCAGTAGGCTTTGCGGAAATTGAAATTCTGTATGAGAAAATCCTGAATATGTGAGTGTTCGGTGATAGAACGAGCACCATCAGTCACGTATCGGAATCCTTTTTCTCCCAAATAATAGGCATTCATATTGTAAAAAAGGCCGTAATATGGGTATGTGTTATTGTGCTTATATTCAGGTAGAATACCTATCAGTCCATATTCGCAACTATCTGGCAACCAAAGCCAAACAGTACAAAAACCGATAAACCGGTCTTGGTCAAAGATACCCCAATAGTCAAAATCCTGTTTTTCGCACTCTGAAAAATAATCCAAAAACACAGTTTCATTCATTGCACGGTCCGAAACGGCATAATCCTCGTATGTGGCTTTGAGGATGCTCCAACCTTCTGATTTTAACAAATCAATACTTATTCTTTTGAAAAACAGCGTTTTGTTCGAACGTCTGATTTTGTTCCTCTCGTTTGAGGAAAAGCCGTCTAATCCATTAAAAGAGTCTTGTATGATATACCAAAAACTACTTTCCGCGCTTTGGTCAAAGTTGTATGTGTTTCTCACCAGCAGTCCGCCTTGTTTCAACAAGGATTGCCATTCCTTTTTCTCAAGTTTTGGTTCCTTGTGTGGCGCACCTTCAAACCGCCATGCCTTGCGATATAGATAATAACCATTCATCAGAGGCGTTTCTTGACGGCGTTGTAGGCATAGCTGAAGAAGCATCCCAAAGCCTTGAACAGTGAGAGTTTTTCCTGTTGTCGGTAGACTCTCCAAAGGTCAGAAGAGGCTTTCAGTTTGTTGGAACTGGCCGAGTGTTGGCGGATACGATAAGAAGTCAATGGCTGTTCGATGGCGTATGCTAAAAATCCTTTTTTCAGGATGTTGAGCCAAGTGGCCGTGTCTTCGCTGGTGCGGAAATTAGGAACGACAACATCTCCGATAATAGTAGTATCAATCATCACGGTAGAGCAGCCGATGATGGTGTTATGCATGTAAGCATCATAATCCAGATTGCCTGCAGATTTGACCATCTTTTCCAACGGTTTTCCTTCTTCGTCAACGCAATCGTACGAAGAATAACTGAAACCGATTTTTCGCTCCGTCATGAATTTCAGCTGTTGTTCAAGTTTTTCGGGATGCCACAGGTCATCGGAATCAAGGAAAGCCAAAAACCGTCCTTTGGCCATTTTGAGACATTGGTTTCTTGTGTCAGCAATGCCAGAATGTTTGGGCTTGACGAAAAAATGAATCCTATCATCCTGATTTTGATGGCTTTTGACAATATCAGCCGTTTTGTCGGTCGAAGTATCGTCCACAATGAGCAGTTCCCAATGTGGATAAGTCTGCCGTTGCACCGATTCTATGGTGTAGGCGATAAACTTCTCCATGTTGTAACATGGCATGATGACCGAAACCAAAGGCTGATTTTCCACGGCAATATTTTTTATTTCAATCCTTCAATCCAAACCTTAATCTGTTGCTCGTCATGGAGCTTGCAGACCAATAACGAATGGTCGCGGTAGGCCACGAGATAGTCTTCCAAACCTTCCACCACGGCTTCGTTGCCTTCCTCTATATTAATAATGGTGTTCTTGTTGTCCACCGAGACGACTTTTCCACGCTTGGCATTGCCGTTTTCGTCCTTTTTGGCATGGGTGAACAATGAGCCCCAAGTGCCGATGTCGCTCCAACCGAAGTCTGCAGGAATGGTGTAAGTGTTGGACGATTTCTCCATCACGCCGTAATCGATGCTGATGTTGGGACTTTCCACAAAATGCGTATCAATGAAGGCTTGCTCGTTAGCCGTACCAAAGTCATTTTTGCCTTTCTCAAACACTTCTACCATGTCAGGCAAGTATTGTCTGAAGGCTTGCATGATACCGTCCAATGTCCAGAGGAAAATGCCGCTGTTCCAGAAATAATTGCCTTCTGCGACAAACTTCAAAGCCGTTTCATAGTTGGGCTTTTCCTTAAACATCTCCACTTTCACCACCCCAGGAAATGCTGAATGTTGAATGTTGAATGCTGAATGTTGAATGCTGGAAGGTTCTTTACATTCCTCATTCAGCATTCCTAATTCAGCATTCTTTTTAGGCACTTGGATATAACCATAACCAGTCTCCGGACGACTCGGTTTGATACCAATGGTCATTAAAGCGTTTTGGTTTTTCGCCAAAAAGTCAAAGCCTAAACGAATAATTCGTTGAAACTCCACTTCATTGGTCACCAAATGGTCGGCAGGCGTGACAACGATATTGGCCTCCTTGCAATGGCTTTGGATGTGATAGGCCGCGTAGGCGATACAAGGTGCCGTGTTGCGTCGAGCTGGCTCACAGAGCACTTGGTTGGGTTTAAGCATGGGCAAGTGTTCCAAAACTAATTGTTTGTAGGCTTTGTTGGTCACCACGAGGAAGTTCTCGTCAGGGATGACAGGGCTGAAACGCTCGTAAGTGCTTCTGATAAAGCTCTTTCCTGTGCCGAGTATATCAAGGAATTGCTTCGGATAATTGTCTTTGCTGAGGGGCCAGAAACGGCTACCGATGCCGCCGGCCATGATGATGCAGTAGTTGTTCATGAGCATTTAGTTGTTGAATAATGATTTCCCAATCTCACTGAAATAAGGCTGCAAGTCGCTAATGGCGATTTTGCACGAAGGCATTCCGGCAGCATACGGAGCGATTTCGAATGGGCCGTAACAAAAGACGATACTGTCCGACTCAATCCAAGGCTGGTTGGTGGGCAAAGGGAAAAAGTCGTCGGGCTCAAAGATATACTCTTCTTCTTCCGTATTGAAATAGTCAAAATATTGTTGCCGGATGTTTTCCGAAATAAGTTCAACCAATTGGTCGGGGTCTTCGAAGATTTCGTAGCCAATCATGTTGCCGTCAACCTTACTGAAAGACACGCCGTAATACCAAGGCATGGGATGGGCACCGCCAGTGTAAACGTAACCGTCTGAGATGTAAGTGACATATAAATCAGTCTGTTCCATCAAAGTATAATGGCCTTCAAAGACGGATCCAGGCTCATGTCCTTCTTCGTCAAAGAAGCGTTTTTCATCGGCTTTGAAATAAGCTGCATAATCGTCGGTTTCAGAAGAAAGCATCCATTGAATGATGTTTTGGCGCAAGGTATCATTCTCAGTGACAGGCAAATCGACATTCATCGTGTATCTTGAATATCCTTCTTCATACTCATTGTTATACAATATACTGTCGTTGATGAAATAGGTCTCCACGTCAACGTCGTTCGAAATGCTCTTGTTGCGGTTGCAACTTGTGGCAACGAAGAAAAACACCAGCAAAATTGGAATGAATAACTTTTTCATTGGGTTGTTTTTATGGGTTCTGTGTTGCAAAGATAGTGCTTTTTCATAGAACGCCAAGATTTCTTGATTATTTCACCCAACGGTAAAGAATCTCAACAGGATGAACGGCGTGGACACCTGTACCGTCGAGGATTTGTTGGCGGCAGGAAGTACCAGGAGCCGAAACAATGCAAGGAATGACACCGTCAGCATTGGCCAGCGCCTTGCGGATGGTCGGGAAAAGCACCATTTCACCAATGGCCAACGAGGTCTGGTAATGCTCTTTTTCGTAACCGAACGAACCCGCCATACCGCAACAGCCACTTGGAATGACATGAACCTTGGCTCCTCGCAATAATTTCAAAGCTGCAACAGTTTTCTCTGTACCAACTAAAGCCTTTTGGTGACAATGGCCATGGAGCCAAATTTCCACGGCATCGGTCTTGAAGTCATCGGCAGTGATGCGACCCGCGGCCACTTCTCGCATAATAAACTCATCGAAAAGCAAGGCATTACGACCCAATTGCTGGGCTTGCGAGCGCAATTCGGCGGGCACCAAATCAGGGTATTCATCTCGGAAACTCAAAATACACGAAGGCTCGACACCGACCAAAGGCATTTGCGCTGTAATCTTGTCTTTCAACAAGTTGACATTCTTCAAAGCAAACTTTTTGGCTAATTTTAAGTTGCCTTTCGAGATTGCAGCGCGACCGCTTTCCACATGTTTAGGGATAATCACTTCATAGCCCAAATGCAAAAGTAGTTTGGCGAATGTCAAACCCAATTCGGCTTCTTGGAAGTTAGTGAACTCATCGGCAAACAGATAGACCTTGCTTTTGGCGGCTCTGTCTTTTTGTTTGCGACATTCTCGTTTCACAGCGGTTCTCATGGTCACGCGGCTGAGGGTCGGAATGTCTCTTTCAGTAGTAAACTTAATGATTCTCTTGATGATATTCGATGAGAACTTCCACGAAGCGAACAAGTTATAGAATGGCCATACGATGTGTCCCAACTGCTCCACCGTAGCCATATACGACACAGCAAAGGAGCGCAATGGCATTCCACTGACATCGTATTTCTGCTGCAAAATCTCAGAACGCAGACGAGTCATGTCGACGTTGGAAGGACACTCGCTGCGACAACCTTTGCAGGCCAAACAACTATCCAATACCTCAGCCAGTTCCTTTGATTTTAAGATGTTCATTGTCGCTAACTGCGTCCCGCAGTTAGTATCAAATTGCGAGACGCAATTTGCGACAGTGAAAGCTTCGCTATTCCACCCTCTCGTCAGGATTTCACGGAGTACATTAGCACGGGCGCGAGTGGCCTTGGTCTCGTCGCCACTCACTTTGAAAGCGGGACAAAGTGTGCCACCAATTAAATTCGACTTGCGACAATCGCCAGCACCATTACACTGCTCGATGCTGCACATCAGGGCATGGAGTTGGTTTTTGGCCCCCGTGGCCCCTTCCACCTTGCATTCGTCGAAAGCGGCCTTCCAGTTATAGTAGGTTTTAAAGCCTTGAGGTCCCTGAGCCTGTCGAAGGGCCGACCTCCCCAGTTCCTTCTCTATAGCATATTTTTGCCCGACCTCAAAACGCAACATGCTGTCCATAGGCAACGTATCGACAATCTTATGCAAATTAAACACTTGCAGCGGATCCCAGCACTTTTTGAGGTCTTGCATCAAAGCATAAACTTCATCGCCATATATCAGTTGGATAAATTCACCGCGCAAACGACCGTCACCATGCTCACCGCTCAACGAGCCTTTGTATTTTTTGACCAACAAAGCGGTTTGATAAGCCACCTTGCGGAATTTCTTCAAGCCTTCCGCCTCCTTTATATTAATAATAGGTCGCAAATGCAGTTCACCAGTACTGATGTGGGCATGATAGACGCAACTCAATCCAAGATTTTCCAACATTTGGGCGAAGTCGGCCATGTAAGCGGGCAATTTTTCTGGTGCCACAGCCGTGTCTTCAATCACACCAATGGGTTTGGCATCGCCTTTCATGCCCGTGAGCAAGCCCAAACCTGCCTTGCGCAGACTCCATACCTTACTGATTTCTGAACCGTAAACTCTTGAGCAAGCGTAAACTAAATGTTCTTCGTTTTCGATTAATGCCTTTTCAAGTTGGTCGGCAACGGCATTGATTTCAGCACGAGTTTCGCCACGCAGTTCAATGATGAGGATGGCGGCAGGGTCACCTTGAACAAAGAAGCGGTTTTTCTGTTGCTCGACATTCTGTTTGCTGAGTTCCAAGATATTGCGGTCCATCAGCTCGACAGCGGAAGGATGGAATTTCAGCGCAACGAGATTGCCCAAGAAACTCTTTTGCAAGGTGTCACAATGAGCGCAAACCACCATCTTCTCCTTGGGCGGCAAAGGGTCAAGGTCGACTTTGATTTCGGTGATGAAAGCCAACGTGCCTTCGCTGCCTGCCAGGACTTTGCAAAGGTTGATGGTACGTTCTTCGAGTGGTTTGCTCGTATTATGCAGGTCTTCAATGACTTCGTCTATGGCGTAACCACAGGAACGACGGCGCAGACTCTTGTCGGGATAGTTTTCTTCGATGAGTTGGATGGTTTGTTTGTCTAAAGCCCAGCGGATGAGTTGGGTATAGATGGTTTGGATTAATGGGGCGTTGGGAATCCGATATTCCATAGATTCCTTTCCCTCCTTATGCCCTCGCGCGGAATGACATAAAATGTCGAATTCCCAAAAATGAGGACCAAAACGTTCTTCCAATTCTTTGATAGTATAAGTCTTGAACACTTCAATACTACCATCGCAAAGCACGCCTCGGGCTTCCAAGACATGGTGGCGGGTGCTGCCGTAAACCAAGGAATGTGAGCCACAGGAATTGTTCCCGAACATGCCGCCAATGCAACAGCGGTTGCTGGTTGAAGTTTCGGGGCTGAAAAACAATCCGTATGGTTCCAAAGCAAGGTTCAATTCATCAAGAACAACACCTGGTTGCACCCTTGCCCAACGTTCTTCCTTATTGATTTTCAGAATTTTCTTGAAATGCTTGCTGATGTCGACCACAATGCCGCTACCCACCACCTGACCCGCGATAGAAGTGCCGCCAGCCCTCGGGATAAGGTGGGTTTTACGTTCGCGTGCCGTTTCAATCAAGTAGACAATATCCTGTTCGTTTTCGGGAAAGGTTACCGCTTCGGGTACCTCACGATAAGCCGAGGCATCGGTGGCGTAGGCGATGCGGTGCAGAGGGTCGGTAAAAAGGGTGTACATTTCGGATTATTTGTCCAACTTACTGAAAATGCTGTTGTTGCTCTTGAATTCGGGTACGATGACCTTCATTTGAGCCACAATCTTCATCGGGTCGCAGGTTTCAAGCTCGATGTGGAGTTTGAGAATCATGTTGTCCACATCGGTGGTTTCGTATTTACGCACCACAGCGTGCATAATCTTCTCATTATCAGTTTTGATGGTGTTCTCTTCGTTGGCCAACACCTCTTCATAAAGCTTTTCGCCTGGGCGCAAACCTGTCTCAACGATTTCGATGTCAGGACGATGGGCCAACTTGCGCATCTTTTCGGCCAAATCCCAAATCTTGACCTTCTCGCCCATATCGAAGACAAAGATGTCGCCACCTTCACCGATGGAACCAGCTTCAAGCACGAGGCTGCACGCTTCAGGAATGGTCATGAAGAAACGCGTGATGCGCTTGTCTGTCACGGTGATAGGGCCACCTTGGGCAATCTGCTTGCGGAACAACGGCACCACAGAACCATTGCTGCCCAACACATTACCGAACCTCGTTGTGATGAATTTCGTGTTGCCCTTGCGGCTTTGCGTGTAAATCTCCGCAATACGCTTGGTGGCACCCATCACATTGGTCGGGTTGACGGCCTTGTCGGTGGAAATCATGACAAACTTCTCCACACCATATTCCACGGCCAAATCAGCGACGAGTTTGGTGCCGAACACGTTGACAAACACGGCTTCGTAAGCGTTTTCCTCCATGAAAGGCACATGCTTGTAGGCCGCAGCATGGAACACCACTTGCGGATGGTATTGCTCAAAGACTTCCCTCATACGGACAGGGTCTTTCACATTAGTGATGACGAAGGCCATCTTGTCGCGCAAGTCCTTGAAATCAGGCGTGTTGTTCATCTCAAACTGGAAGTCATACATCGGCGACTCGGCTTGGTCGAGCATGATAAGCTTGGTAGGATTATAACGCATCACCTGACGGCAAATCTCACTACCGATGGAACCTGCGGCACCTGTGACAAGCACCACTTTGTTCTGGAGTTCGCGGGTCACGTTTTCCTTGCCGAGTTTGATGGGCATGCGTCCCAAAAGGTCTTCAATCTTGATGTCTTCAATCTGATTGGACGAAATTTCTCCATCAACCCATTTAGTAAACGATGGGATGGTCTTCACTATCAGATTCAAAGCCAAGCCTTTCTCGATGATTTGCTTGCGGCGTTCCTCGTCAAGGCTGGGGATGGCCAAAATCATCACCTTGATTTCATTGCTTCGGATGAAGTCTTTTCTCAAAGCTTCCTCTGGGGAAAACACTTTCACCGTATTGATTTGGATACCAACACGTTTTGGGTCATCGTCAACAAAGGCTTTCACTTTGTAAACGGAAGCGGTATCCTGACTCAAAGTGCGCAAAAGCATTGTTCCAGCGTCACCAGCCCCATAAATAAGCGTGTTGTCCTTTTGGATGGGGTTTTTGTAGACCTCGTTGTACAAACGCCTGATAGTGAAACGCATGAGAATCATTATCACCATCGTAATGAGGTAATGGTAAACTATGGTGACGTAACGAGGAAAGTAGGTGGCGAGATTGTGGAACGATGTGTTTGAGAGGATAAACTTGCTGAGGAGGAGAATCGCAACAGTAGTGGTACAGGCGGCGAAAATCTTGCGAATGTCATTGAAGCCGGAATACCGCAACATGCCGTCGTAGGTTCTGCTGATGAGAAATGCGACCAAATAGACAACAGGTACAATCCAGATGCGTTCCCAGTCGAATCCCGATGCCTTAATGTCCTGAAAATAAAGCATGAGAATCGCTATGAGGTAGGCCACAATGACGATGACCATATCGGCGAACAAAATCCAATAGCGAGGCAGCGTATTGGCTTTATGCTTTCCGAAAATGAAATTGCAGAATTTCTTGATAATGTTAGAAATGATGTTAGAATCACTCATGGTCAGTAAGTTTTAACCCGCAAAAATACTGTTATTTTCTATAAATCAAAAGATTTTTTCCATTAATTTCCATTTTCCTGTCGAGGGCAGATTAGGATCGGCACCTTGGCATTGCGCAACGTAGGCTTCCCATTCGGCTTGTCGGGGCAAAGTGGCCAATCGGGCCATGTCTTTTTCCCAGTCGAAATCATCCACAGTATCGCATATCATAAAGACATGATTTTCAAAGCGATAAATCTGCATATCGAGAATGCCGACTTCGCGCTGGCCAGCTATCACTTCGGGCCATACATGGGCATGGATTTCGCAATATTTTTCGATGAGTTCAGGGTCGTTGACGAGTTCTAAGGTTTGGCAATATCTTTTCATGGTTTGAATGTTTTTCACGCAGGATTTGAGTTTTTTTCACGCAGGATGTGTTTTTTTTTCACGCAGAATTCGCAGAATTATGGGAATCCTACCGGACGAATAGCCTTTGTCGCTTTGCGTTTCTGCGATTTCTGCGCATTCTGCGTGAGATTATTTCGTGAGATTATTTATCGTGTTTTGTAATGAAACTTCCGTAGAGAACGATGACAACAAAGCAAATCAGCGGCAGAACGAAGCTCAAATTCACAGAAGCAATGCTTCCAATTCCGTTACCGTCGATAATGCGGGCCTGCAAAGGTGGCAATACTGAACCACCCAAAATGGCCATAATCAATCCTGCTGCTCCCAATTTGGCATCGTCGCCGGTATCGGTCAAAGCAATGCCGTAGATGGTCGGGAACATGAGGCTCATGCATGCTGAAACCGCCACTAAGCAATACATTCCAGCACGACCGTCAAGGAAGATGACACCTAATACCAACACCGCTCCGGCAATGCCCAAATAGGTCAGTAACTTGGAGGGATGGATGTACTTCAGTAGGAAGGTACAGATGAAACGGCTTGCGCAGAAGATGGCCATGGCGACGATGTTGTAGCGTTGCGAGAGTACCTCGGCGGCTTGTTCCGTCATGCCTTCGTTCATGAAGACGCGCGTGCCGTATTGGATGATGAAGGTCCAGCACATGATTTGCACGCCGACATAGAAAAATTGAGCGACTACACCAAAACGATAAGGTTTATTCTGCCATAATCGTTTCACTGTGGGACCAAAATTCTGGTCGGGGCTTTCTTCCGTCTTAGGTTGAGGCTTCACCAACAAAAGAATAACGATAAAAAAGACCACCAACACCGCTCCGATAATGACGTAAGGTCGGCTCAACACAGCGAGGTCGGCACTTTTCACGGCTTCGAACTGGTCTTCGGACATCAAAGCACGTTCCTCGGTACTCAACGGATTGAGTTTGGCTTGGATGAATTTCATCGCCACAAACATGCCCGCCAATGAACCGATGGGATTGAAGGCTTGGGCAAGGTTGAGGCGGCGCGTGGCGGTTTCCTTGTCACCCATGGAAAGGATGTAGGGATTGGCTGTTGTTTCAAGGAAGGAAAGGCCGCAGGTAAGTACAAAATAGGCAATCAAAAATGGGTAATAGTTACCTGTCGCCTTGGCAGGGATGAACATTAATGCACCAACGGCATACAAGCCGAGACCCATCAACAGACCCGCTTTGTAGGAGTATTTGCGCACAAAAAGTGCGGCAGGTAAGGCCATGCAGAAATAGCCACCGTAAAAGGCCAACTGCACCAAAGCGCCGTCGGTGACGCTCATGCGGAAAATTTTGGAGAAGGCCTTCACCATGGGGTTGGTGATGTCGTTGGCGAAGCCCCACAAGGCAAAACAGCAGGTCACCAGCACGAAGGCCAAGAGGTACTTTTTTTCTACTACTTTATTCATATTCAAGGGTTTTTAACTACGGATTTTACAGATTTTACAGATTTTTCAGAGAAGAGTCTAAGAATTATTTAATCTGTAGTTTACTCATTTTCTTCTAATTGTTAACGCGATAGCTTCTGGATAGTTGTTACAGAAATTATGGGCATCTTTGACGACACAAGCTAGATAACCGCCACCACCGGCACCAGGCATTTTCCAGGCCAACACTTCGTTTAAAGCGGAATATTTGTCAATGTACTCTTGCACACAGCCCTGAATCATGGCGGAGAACATTGCGGTTTGGGCATTGAAAGAAGCTTTATAGGCAGAGGCAAAACCCTCCAAATCCATATTCATGATAGCATTCCAGCAATCATCAGCAGCTTTGGCCAATGCCTTGACTTTCGGCTCGGTGATATCTTTACCTTCTACCACAGAGCATCCTGGACGGCGGGGCTCCATCGGAATCATAATAAGATGGTTTTCAAGCCAACTCAAGACATTCTCATCGTAGCAACTTTCGATTTTGACAGGCCAATAAAGTTTGTCGTAATAATGCCGCACCAAACCAGGCATACAAATCCCGATGGAATCTTGGGCCCCGCTGATGATGCCATCGCTGCGCTCAGGGTCGTTCTCAAAACAGAAAACGAGTTTGGCGAGGATTTCAGGATCCATGTCGGGCAGGTGCATCGGCCAGATTTTCTTGATCATGTTGCGCGTTGAAGTGGAGAGACCACAACGTTCGCGCACCTCGAAAGTCGGCTCCAACGAGATGGTGATAGCCCATCCCGGAGCAAAACACGATACGTATGGCTGGTCAATCCAAGTGCCGGCTAGGTCCAAACGGGTGGGAATCTGACAGAGGTCATGTTTCAAAGCCGTCGACGAGCGCGCTTCCAAGCCTTCGGAGGGCGTGCGTTGCAGCACCACGTATTCGATGCCGCGTTCCTCACAAAACTTGCGTTTTTCTTCCGAGGCTCCGTCTTTATTGACCACAAAAACATCAGGTTTCAGTCGGTCGACAGTGCCGATAAAATCCATTACGCCGTCACCATCATTAATGAAAGCGTCCTTCACATATCGGATAGCTTTCACCATAAACAAACGTTCGTTTTCTGGATAAAGCGTTTTGTGGTTCTTATAATGTAGGATGGTCTCGTCGGAGCCGATACCGACATAAAGGTCGCCGAATTGCGCGGCCTGTCGGAAAAACTCTACATGACCGCTATGCAGCAAATCGTAACAGCCTGAAACAAATACTTTCTTGGTCATTCAACTATATTTTGGCTGCAAATATAGGGAATTGTTGAAATGTTGGATTGTTTATTTGTTGAAATGTTTATTGCAACAACTGAACTTCCGCCAAAGCCGCCACGAAATACCACCGACCGTTGGTTTCACAATAGCATTTGTAGCGGGTGCGCTGTTTCTCCCCTTTTTGGAAAACCAAACCGTTTTTCAGCACGAATCTGGCTCCTTCAGGAAGGCTTTCCACGGTTGTCACGGTTTCATGGTTCTTGTCGTATTTGTGCAACACACGTTGCAGGTTTTGGTCGGCGGTGCTGCTGGCTTTGATGTGGCGCAAATGTTTTTGCAAGGCAGCGAGAATGTCTTTCGGGAAGATGGCTTCGGTCATGAAAGGCAGCAAAAGTGTGGTGAACAGGTTTTGCCATTCCGTGCCGTGAGGTTGCACAAATCGTGAGCCATAACGCTGATACACATCGTAATGCGCCACTTCATGAACGTAGGTGATGAGCATTTGGTAAGGGTTCAAGTCCAAGTTGAGGGTGATGGTGCAGATGCCGTTTTTGGTCCTTGGCGGACGGAAATCGCCCAATTTGGAGGTACGTGGCCGCTTGAAGTGCAGTTTGAAACGGCGTTGAGTGAAAATATCCCCCACCATCCCCACCGAAGCCTCGGGGAAATACCGTTTCAGCAGTTCAAGTTCCTCAGCCTTCATCGTTGTGCAAGAGTTCGTATTCTATGGTTTCCTGCGGTGCATAGCTCCACTTGGTGCAGGTGTTGCAGTTTCGCGGCGCACGACGGCGACCTGGCACTTCCTTGGTTTTGCAGGAAGAGGCAAGAAAGGCTAAACCTAACATTAGCAATATGAATAGTTTATGTCTCATTTCGATAACCAATTTGCAGGGTCTTGTCGGTTTTGTTCTTTCAATAACTCGAAGTGTAGCTCCGTCTTGTTTTCGGTCTTGTTGGTGTGAATCGTCCCTAATGTCTGCTTGGTTTTTACCTTGTCGCCGCGTTTCACCGTGACGTTTTCAAGGTTGGAATATACGGTAAAATACTCGCCGTGACGAAGGATAACGACGGTATTGGAACCTGTCAGTTTGGTGACACTGGCCACCTCACCGTCGAAGATAGCTCGAGCTTGGGCGTTTTCGGTTGTGGCAATGTCGATACCATTGTTGGTTACGGTGACTTTGTTGGAGACTACCGAAGCATGTTTGCCAAAGGACGAGGAAATCACGCCGCGTTCCACAGGCCAGGGCAGTTTGCCTTTGTTGTTGACGAAGTTGTTCGATAGCGTTTTCTCGGCAGGAGTCAGAGCCATGCCTTTTTCCTTGGGTGTAGTAGTGGTTGTCTTATTTTTCTTGGCTTCTTCCTTGCGTTTTCTTTCTGCCTCAGCATTGGCCTTGCGGATTTCTTCGGCAATGATGTCGTCGATGGCCTTTTGCAGTTTCTTGGCCTGCTGTTGCTTGTTTTTGATGTCTTGTTGGATTTTGCCTTCCTTCTTCTTGAGTTTAGCCACCTGTCCGTTGAGGTCTTTCTTTTCCTTTTGAAGGGCTTCCTGCTGAGTCTTCTCTTCTTTCAGCAAGGCGGCTTGTTCCTCGCGTGCCTGTTGGTTGGCCTCCACCTCGCTGCTGATTTGCCTTTCAGTCGAGGCGATTTGTTCCATTTTGACTTTTCGGGCATCGTTAAACTCGCGGATATAACGCAGTCGGCTGAAGGCTTGGTTGAAGTCCTTGGAGGCGAAAATAAAGCCTAACTTGTCGTAATTGTTGCGGTTTTTGTTGGCGAAGACAATCATTTTCGCGTATTCCTTCTGTAGTTTGCTGAGGTCGGAGTTGAGGGTTTTGATGTTGCTTTGTCCCGACTTGATTTCCTCGTCTAAGATAGAAATTTGCTCGTTGTAAGCCTTGATAAGGTTCTCGCGCTGCTTGATTTTTTGGTCTAAGATAGAGACTTCGTTGAGGGTCATCTCTTTGTCCTTTTTGGTCTTTTTCAACAATTGGTTGGCGGTCGAAATCTCCTTTTGCAAGGAGTTGATTTCGCTCTGCAACTGCTTCTTCGACTTGCCTTTCGTCTTTTGGGCATAACCAGGCGAGACAAGTGCCAACAGCAACAAAACCCATATAATACGCAGTCTTTTCAAGCTTTAATTCATTTTCAGTTTGATGCGTTCCATCTTGTTGGTGATTTTCAGAGGGAAAGTCGTCTTTTCGTCCAATTTGAT
>Ga0310696_10004176_pt1 | contig 17780 bp, 9 predicted proteins | sample AusTroGonzalo_MG_4_FD_203885 | JGI IMG/M metagenome (GOLD analysis project Ga0310696, IMG submission 203885) | Bovine rumen microbial communities from tropical cattle in Woodstock, Queensland, Australia - Gonzalo_02 (v2) (version 2) | ecosystem: Host-associated > Mammals > Digestive system >...
GCTGTTGAAATATTATTCAATGCTTGGATACTGAATATATCAGATGACATGGGTAGAATAAAGAAATCACATGCAAGAAGAACAACTCGGTTAATTGCACCTAATGAAGGGCCAACGTCAAAAAAAACATAATCATACATGTCACGGACTTTATCTAAAAAGTCTTTTATTAAAAATGTCGTCTTCAAACCACGAGACTCACCTGCCTTTCCTGATATCCAATCGCCACTAAGGAAATCTTCCATGATAGATAATCTTGTATCTCCAACTATCAAATCAAGACCAAAACCATTTGATGAATAGTTGGGGATTTCATTTTCATTTATATAACCCTCCCCTTCTTCCACTGGCTCAAAGATTTTGTATACAGACGTGTTGTCATAATCATATAAAACGTCAGCCCACTCATTGTTATTTAACATATACAATGATGCATTACATTGAGGATCTGCATCAACGACTAATACTCGTTTCTCCTTTCTAACACTTAAAAAAGAAGCAACATTACATAGCAATGTGGTTTTTCCCACACCACCCTTATTATTAAAAACGGCTATAGACTTCATAAATAATGATTTATATTGTATTTACAAATTGGGATATTCTTGGATTATTTTCCCCAAAATCAATTTCCCGTTTACTTTCTTATTTCTTTTAACTCCATCTTGTCCCCATGTTCCCCATTGTTTAAAGAAAAAGGGAATGTTGTTGACATGAGCCTGCTCTTTTATTTTTAGCACCCATTCTTCTTTCATGGGTCTTGCTTGGAAGCCACTTTCACCTCCGACAATTATCCATTGTATATTACCAAGTTCTAATTTCCCTAAATCTTCCAACAAGGGTTCACAAGAAAGAAAGTGAATTTTTGCATCTATGTTTGCAAGATGATTGATACGGAATTTCACCTTTTCATTCTCTATTGTTACACCCAACCAAGCATTAGTGGGAACAACTCTTGTCTCAAAGTATTCTTCCATTCTTTCTGCTCTTTTTGTTAGTATTTGGTAACGATGTTGTGGTGTATTCTTTATCACCTTCATTACTTTATCAATAAACTCAAAAGGAACATCTTTATGGAAGAGGTCAGCCATAGAACACACAAAGACATTATGACTACCCTTCCATTTGTATGGCTCATCCAAATCATCCTCATGTATTGTTAACTGAAACCCATTGGAATACTTTTTCTGTCCCATTGCCTTAAGACGTCTTGCCATCACTTCTGCATAACAATGAGCACAACCGTCTGATTGCTTTGTACAACCAGTGACAGGATTCCATGTTTTATCTGTCCATTCTATCTTTGTTTCTGCCATTACTTAAAACTTAAAATACATTCCTTTATTAGTAATACACTTACTGTATGTTGCTTATTATCTAAATACACAGATGACAGCTTTCCTTCACTTGCCAATCTTCTTAATGCCTCTGTATAATGTTTACGACAATAAAGTTCTTTCTGTTGATGTTCTTCAAAGAGATCTAATGCAGAAATTTTCTTGCCTTTAAATGTCACATACAATTTCTCTTTCAAAACATCAATATTCTCCGATGCCACATCGAATAGGTCTTCGACAGGATTTGTTATTTTCTTTACATCAAAAGTATAGGTATTCACACCATCAAAGATAGTTCCTACGTTAGCAAAGTCATTATAGATTTGCTTAATAAGATCGAATCCTCGCTTTGACTTTGTCAGATGGAGAATGAAATGGCTCGTGGTCTCTACATCTTCTTCTTGAAATTTAAACGCAGTATAATAAACATTCCCACCAAGAAGCTTTTTATATTCACTTCCCAAATTATCAATAATAAACTGGAGCCTTTCGGAAACTCTTCTTTTATCCCTTACGAGTGTTTTAAGAGCATCAAAACTTTGTGGGAACAAGCATCGCATCAGAGGCTCAAACTTATCATTTTCTAATGCAGGATTTATCCTCTTAGTATTTATAAAAATAAACAATTCGTTCCCCCAATAATTTAAAAATGCAGAAAGAATGCTGGTATCTATTCCTTTATAACCAAATGGATCAATAAATAACACTGAGGGGCACTCGTTCTTTCCATTCCTCATACGATTCGTTGTTATGAATTTATCGATTTCTTCGCATTCTCCCACGGTACTATGTCCAAAATGGGGCTTATAAACAAAAGATCCGTCTGGATATAGTTTCATGAAGTTTTCTTTCAATTGTGAAGAATACTCCTTGTCATTAAAAACCATCCATACTTTTTGCTTAAGCATGTTATCATTAAAACAATTCTTTGCAATCAAAAGAGGTGTAGAATAATTACCGTCTTCATACATTCCTGGACCTGCAAATAAGTCAAAATAGCCAATGCGTTCAGGCACATGCTTTTTTACTATGATTTTGCAGTATTTGGGAAAATATTCCGAAACAATACTTGCTTTTACTCTTGATGAAAGAGTTTGCTTTTCAAAGAAATTATTATCTGCCATAAGTTTATTATTTATTCTTCATTTAATTCATCACCCATACGATATTTGATGTCGTAGTTGATGATGAAGTCCAATTCTTCTTCGGTGAAACCGTAATGAGCGGCGAGGACTTTGTCTATCTCGTTAATGATTGACTTAGACTTTTTCGGTATAATACACTGGATAGTAAGTGTGTCATGGGCGAATTTCATAATGCGCAATTCAGATGTGGCTCTAAGATTCTCCATAAGCCTTTGGGAAAGATTTGCAATTTGCAGTTCTGCGTTCTTGGTCAGAGAATCAAAAGGAATAGGAAATGCTTCTAATTCGCGCTTGTTGACATGGCGACAATCGGAATATACAGTGCAGAACCATAAAAACAAGTTGGAATTTAGAGCTAACAGTGCAGAATTAGCCTCAACTTTATTACTAAATAATAGGGTCTTGAACTCAGATGGGTCTCTCAATGTGCCATCATTACAGCGTACTTCTGGCTTGAAATTGAGAACTTGAACGAAAGCTCCCAATTTACGCGAATAATAGACAATGTTGCTTCCATGTTTTTCCAACTTTTGAAAAAGCGCAAGCCCTCGCTCTGTCTTTTCAATAATAGACATTTCTATTTGAGCACGAAGCTTAGGCATAGAACCATTAACATATCCATTTGATGCGGAAATATAATCTATTGTTTGGAAGATGAAGTTACGCTCTTTTTCATTCCATTTTCTGTAGCCTGTGCTATAAGACTGATATGGATTAGATATCGCGGACAACAAGTGTATTGATAAGCGAATATGTTCTAATTGTTCAAATAGTCTTGAAGGACGGTCATCATAGTTTGAATACCAATGCGTATGATGATGGAGTAATTCCTGCAATGCGATATACCGTTCTGTCGAAACGGAAGAGACAGGCACAATGAATCCCATCTTACCATTTTTCAAAGAAAGAGATTCACATCGCTCCATTATAGGTGCATATAGATTTCCACATGATAATGTCTTGTAGTGTGTCGGAAGACGATAAGCTCGGACCTCTTTTAATTCCAAATATGGCGGATTCCCGATAATCACATCAAAACCTCTGTGGTCATTGATGATTTCGTAGAACTCGGCGAGCCAGTGGAAGGGCTGGTGGGAGCAGAGCCAGAATTCATAGTCGATGGTAGAATCAATGGAGCCGTACATCTGATGATTCAGCAAGTCGTTAAGGGCATTCAGACGGGCTTTCAAATCGTTTTTGGCGCGTTTGAAGGCTGCCATATCTTCAGCCTGCGAGAGTTGTATGCTCTTGAATACATCGTAAGTACGAGCCACCTTATCCATCTCATCGTGAACTTTGTCGCGGAACTCCTGTGCCGTGAAGAAATCGGAATAGGCGATGCCTGCCTCTAACTCTTTCTCTGTGGCATAGCCTACAAGGGTGTTGCCGCAACGGATATTGAAGTCGATATCGGGCAAGGGGTCAAGTCCTAAGTTGGGGTCTCGCTTATCTACATCCACCACTGCCACCATCTTCAGGAACAGGCGCAGTTTGGCAATCTCCGTGGCCTCGACCATGATGTCAACTCCATAGAGGTTGCGCAGGATGATGCTCTTGTAGATGAAGTACTGTATGTTAGAGCGGTATTTGTTCTCTATCTCCTGTAGTTGTTTGGTAAAAAGGTATTGGTTCTGCTCGTGGAACTCCTGCATACGGGAGATGCAGATGTCGTAAAGCGGTTCAAGGATGTTGAGAGCGGCAAAGAGGAAGGCACCAGAGCCGCAGGTGGGATCAAGAATAGTGACACGCTGCAAGGCATCGTAGAAGTACCCCACAAACAGATGGTTCGGCGTGTGGGCCAGATAATCGTAGGCAAACTGGCGGATGTCGAGATTATAGGTAATGAAATCGTTGATGGCGGTGATTTCTCCTTGCTCTATTTTCGTCTTGATAGTGCGGTAGCGTTGCAGTCGCTCGATGGTCTCTCGCCAAATCTCCGTAGGCAGTGCCAGTTCATCGGGTGTGCGGTCGTTCCAGTGTTTGCGACGCTCCAAGAGGTTAGGCTGCGTGGTGTCAATGCCAACAGCAATCTCTTCGGGTATCGGTTTGTCGTGTCCCTTCCTCACAGCATCGTAGATATAGCGGTCGCCACTCTGCTTTAGGAACTGCCATAGTTCACTGTTCGGCTTGAAGAGTTTCTCGTCCTTCTGCTTGACTGCATCCATCAGGAAGGGGATGATGGTATTGCGGCCAATATACTCGGTGATGTCTTCTTTGGTGTAGTAGGCTCCCATCTGGGCACGGTCGTTGATATATTGCTCAAAGATGTAGCCAAGCACGTCGGGATTGATGTCGCGCCCTGTCGCTGTCATACGGTCGTCAAGATGCCAGTGCCACTTGTCGAAGAAGTCGAAGAGGCTCTGGAAAGCATCGTCAGCAATGTCAAGCCCGGCATAGTCCTGCTCTATCTGGTGAACGTCGAACATACCGCCATTGAGATAGGGGATGCGCCCATAGATGGCTTCAAACTCATGGTCATGGTGAGGCGCATTGAGACCGTCGTGAAACAGATTGACGAGGAAGCCTTTGTAGAAGCGTTTGAAGAACTGGTCGTTGCCTTCCTCCTGCTGTGTCCACTCCAGTTTGTGGCGCAGATAGTCCACATCACTGTCGAGAAAACCTTTTTTCTGGATGAAGTAGCAGAACATGAGGCGATTGAGCATGACGGAGGTGTACCACTGCTTGTTCTTGTTATCCTTATCATCAAGGTGGTCGTCAATGCCCGTAATGAACTTGGCAAAGTTGGTATGCTCTTTCTTGAAACCAGTGTAGAAATCTTTGGTGATCTTCTCAGAATTGATGAGGAAGGCAGCCTGCACTCGTTCGACCACATCAATAATCGTGGGTGACTCATCAAGCGAGAAAGAAAGACCTTCCATCTTCTCGAATAGGAAACTGGCCTTGTCAACGGAATCGTATTCCACCAGCACCACGTCACGCTTCTCAACTTTCTTCACGGGTGCCACCCAGAGGTGATGAAAACGATTTTCATCGCATTGCAAATGCTCATACTCATTGCAGCCGGATTGCAAATCCGTCTGAACGAAGATGCAGATGTAGTTCTCTGCATTCTTACGTAGTTTGGTGTCTAACTTCTTGCAAATTGAAGATGTAGGCAGTTCATCGACTACGCATTTCAATACCTGGAATCCACTGCGCTCCGCAATCTCCTCAATATGGAAAATGCGCTCGTCAATGGTGTACTCTGGAAGTACAGTTGCCCCAGAGGGATTGTTCCATCCCATCTCGCTGATGAACAACTCGCGGAAGTTACTCGTCTGTATATACTGGTTGAATACATTTCTTCTCATCATTACTTCCTCTATTTTGGTTCATTCTTTTCTCCCTTTTCGGGTAACAAATAATCACTGGCTTTTGCGGAAGAGATAATGCTGTGTCCTAACTTGCTTTCCAACTGATTGCGGGCGGCTTTGGCTACGCTGCCTCCGTCCTTGGCCACCTGTGTCTGTTGACGGAAACCTTTTGGGTCACGTTGTTTGGATAGTTCTGTTGCAGAAGCCTCTGCCAGAATGTTGAGGGCGATTTCAAGATTCGTCATATTATCACGCAGTTTTTCCTTTTTCAGTCCCTTGAAGTGCTTGTATTGTTTGGTTGTAAAGCCGCTCCATTCACGAGTGATGATGTCAGTAAGCGAAGCATATTCCAATCCCTCCTGCACGCCTGTACGCTTCCATTCGTCGGTGAGTTCCTTGCGTACCTCTATAGACTTAATGCGTTGGTTAATCCAAGCGTCACTATATCCCAAGCGCTTATAGTCGATAATGGCCTGGTCAATGCTCAACTCAGGATCTTGCATCTGGTCAATACGCTGGCTGGCCACCTGCGCCATCCATTGCTTGAAAGGCTCGGCTTTGGGCGAAGGGATGGACTGGATGATACGGAAAAGCTGCTCAGTATCAGCCACATCGGTCAGTCGCATCTTACCATCGGCCGCTTTAAGTTTGAAAGCGTTACAATTTGTAACGGTTTCGTTTCCTTCTTTTGATAAACGATTTTTTAATACTCGCCAATAGGTCTGAGGATTAGTGCTGTCAGTCAAAACAGCTACAACATCTACTATGGCAAAATACCACTTCTCTTCTTGGTCGTCCCACACGGTACGGACCTTCCGCTGTTCAAACAGTTGTAAAGCTTGTTTCTTGGTCATATTGTTTTGCTTTTTATTCGTTTTTTAGTCCCATCGAGCAAATGATGACGGGGTCTTTATGTTTGGTCTTGTCCTCGTCTATGCGACAGAGGTTGCCGTTTTCGTACATCTCTATGACAGTATCCACAATGTCGTCGTGAGTGCTGCCTGTTCGCATCATACGGCCAAGAATAAATTTGGAATTCTCCAATAGCGGATAGTTATATATCTGATCGATGGCAAATTTGAGCATTGCCTTCTTTTCCTGGGTATAGAAAATGTTAATAGGCTGCTCGTAGTAATGGTTCAGCAGGTCGTATATCTTTCGTTTGGTACTGAAACGGCTACCGAGAATACCACCCACATTAGTGTTTTCATTTTTGATACCCTTGATGGCTTTCTCCACCAACTGTAGATGATTGTCCTGTGCAGGAATACTTGGTTCATTGATAGGGCAAGCCATCGCCTGAAGGATACGCTTCTGCGACTGGCTGACAATCTCACCTTTTGAGTTATACCAGGTCAGCACATCAAAGTCATTGTAGGTTCGGGCGTATGTAATGACGCCATCCTCAATGACGCTATTTGCTTGTTTGGTGGAATAAGCGATATTGGGTACTTCGGGAATGATGCGCTTCAAATCCGGATTGGCATCGGTGGCGTTTTTCCAAATCTGGAATGCCTGAGAGCCGAGGTCCACATCCACATCGTCCTCATCCTCATCCAAACTACCACTCTTCTCGTTGTACATGTCTCGAAGATTCTGCTCATTACCTTCGAAGAACACTTCATCGCTACCTACTATTCCTGCATTCTCATTGATTCGGGCATTCAGTCGGGTACGCAAACGGATAATCTCTTCCACCTTGTCGGCAGGGAAGAACGAATAGCAATCTATCTGCTCCGAATTTTGGTCGATACGGTCAACACGTCCGGCACGCTGAATGAGTCGGATGATGGCCCACGGCAAGTCGTAGTTGACGATGACATGGGCATCCTGCAAGTTCTGTCCTTCACTTAACACATCGGTTGCAATCAAAACCCGCAACTCATTCTCTGCCGAAACATCAGCCTTGTTGCTCAATGGCGAGAACCGTTCCACAATGGCAGTAGGATTCTTCGAGCCACCCGTGGCTTTGTCAATATGCTGGATGCCCCGTTTCTTCAACTGATAGTACACATAATTGGCGGTATCGGAATACTGGGTGAACACAATGACCTTGTCCCCTTGATGACGGTTGTTCAGAAGGTCCTCCAGTTCGTTGAGTTTCTGGTCTGTCTGCGGATTCCATGCTTCGCAGAGATTAATCATAGCAATCAGTTGTTCACAATCTTTCTTCAATTGCTGCTTCAAGGTGCGCTTGAAATATTTAGAGTCAATCCACTGCACATTGTTCTTGCCGATGAGTCCATTATAATACTCTTCGGCCTTTTGCATATAGATTTCCATGTCATTAGGAATCTGTATCAAGTTGTCACCCGATGAGCGCTCTTCCTCCTCATCGTCATTTGTGAAGATGTCGTTGATGTCGGCATCGTCAATGAAATCCTCGGGGAAAGTGTTCTCGTCACTGATAGGCAGTTTCAGTTTGTTATCAATGGCATAGATGAACACAGCATTGCGCAGGATATGACGGAACAGAGTCAGCAAAAACGAGAAGCCACTGCTGTCAATTCGCTTGAAGAAAGTGCTTTTGCAGAATCCCATCATCCGTTCACCCGCACGGGAAAGGTTGGCTATCAAATCACTCTCGTACTTGGATGCTTCTGCGGCTTTCTTTTCATCTAAATAATGAATCAGTCCGTAACGAGGGAGTTTCAGACTCTCCATCAGGCTAATCATCTCTTCTGAATATAAACGGCTGTACTGGTCGCCCTTGACGGTCTTGAATTTGATGGCCTTGGGTACGCGGTCAGGGAAATAGGACTTATGCCCATCCTTAAATTCCAAGTACTTGCGTCCATTCTTCGGATCTGTCTTTGCATAGTTGTCTTTGATGAAAGTACGGGTACGACGAACCAAGAAGAGTTTCATCAACTCTTGCCAGTCTTCTTGACACTCGCTGCGCTCGAAGGCTTTGATGCTTCGGATGAAGTCCTCATGCCTCTCTGCAAACTTTCGTTCACCTCCGATTTCACGGATATATGCCTCTGGGCGGATGCCTAAGTCTGTGTCATCATCCACGAACAAACGCAATTGACTGCTTAAATCCTTATACTGCTTGTTATAAGGTGTTGCCGTCAGGAGAAGTACCTTGCAATCCTGTTTCTGAATGAGGTCGCGGATGTTCCGATACCTTATTCCTTGACTATTGCGGAGATTATGACTTTCATCCACGATAATCAGTTTGTAATATCTTGCATTATCTACGTCAATGGGCTTCGCCATCGACATGATGTCCGCTTTTAAATCATATTGCTTGCGATACTTAGCCCACATATCTTGCAAATTGGCAGGGCAGATGATGAGTGTATTGCTACCAAAAGTGTTTTCATACATTTTGGCTATGGCACAGGCGGTAATCGTCTTTCCTAAGCCGACCACATCACCAATCATGGCTCCACCACGCTTTTCGTTGTTCAGATGACGGGCTGCAATCTTGACGGCCGTCTGCTGGAACTCAAAAAGGTCGTTTCTGAATTCTGGTGGAATAGTAAACTCCTTGATGCCAGAACGTGCTTCCTCACTCAGATGATAGGCTGTCTTTAAATATATATAATAAGGAGGAATGTCTTTCTCACCAGCCCAACAATTATCAATAATCTCTATCAGTTCTTTGGTGATGTCAAGGCAGAACTTGTCTTCCCAACGGTCATCAAACCATCGGGAAAGTTTCTCTGCACTGTCGCTGTCGCCAAATTCTGCATTCAGTTCCCCTTGTTTGGTTAAGCCCGAATAGGTGAGGTTGCTGCTACCCATAATAGCCTGAATCTTATTGAAATTGTCATCAGGCCGATGGGCAAGATAGAGCTTGGCATGAAGTGGTTCACGGAGATACAGTTTAACGCAGACTTTCTCGTCTTTCATCTGTGCAGATAGACGACGGAGAGTAAATTCATCCTGCTTGGTGGGCAAGCCTAATTGAAGTTGTCGCCTGAAATCCCGGGCAATCTCCAGTTTGCATTGGCTGACATAATTGGCATCAGGCAACGAAGGCTCAGTATAGAGTTGACGTATCAGTTCTTCAGCAGGGCGGTGCATGCCAATCAAAAGTCGGCACTTACGAAACTCTCGCTTGTCATTCTCATAGACATAATCACCAGTCAGCGTATCAATCTGATCAACCACGAGATTCCATCCCCGCAGATTGAAATAGCCAACGCAGAAATCTACACGCTTTACCCCTACATTGGTAACAATTCCTTGCAGACCCTCTGCAAATTTTGTTTCTATATTATCGTATATTCTTGCCATATATCATACTGATTTTGTAGAAAAACACTTTGCCTTTTCAACGTTTGCCATAAACTGTTCAGTATTTGAGCGCAAATTTACACAAAAAAACTGATACTACCTAAATTAGTGTTCGCTGATTAATATTTATCTTATTGATTTTAGATATTTGTAACATAAATTGCTTTGTATATCGAAAAATGAGCACATTGGGTGTTAAAACTGACAAGTAGATGAGATATAAGCTAAGATTATACAGGTCATCCTGCGTTAATCTTCTGAAATTGCTTTATAGTTATAAGTTTTTTGTGTAAATTTGCAGCCGAAAAGTGGTTTTGAACTAATGGATTGCATGAAAAATATAAGGCTATGGGCACCGGCTCTTCTTTGCATGATACTTGTTGTCATGTTCGCAGCATGTTCCAAGCAGCAGGGAGGGAACGGTTCAAGCCCAGCATCAGACCAGTATGAAACCCTTCGTCGCGACATGGCGGCGATGCTGAACGAGGAGCCCGACAGCGCATTTGCTGTCCTGGACAGTCTGGAGGCTGCCGAGAGCTACCCTGTCTGTGTAATCAACCTCCTGAGAGGCAATATGTACGGGCATCTGATGAGTCTGCGGTTTGCAGAGTTCTACTTGCGGAAGGCCATCGGTGAGGAGCTGCACGAGGAATGGCCCAGGGGATACTATATGGGCATCTACAACCTAGGGCTGTCGCTGCAGGAAAGAAGTAACCTGGAAGAGGCGCTGAAGGTTTCGGAAGCAGGCTACGAAGAGGCGGTGCAGGAAACCGACCCGTCGCTGAAAATCTGGGAGACATCGCTTCAATATGTCATCGGAGGCTGCCAGCTGAAACTCAAGCAGCTTGACGAGGGCGACAAGACGATGCAGCGTTGCTACGACCAGTTGATGGAAAGAGCCGCCACCGACACCACACATACGTCGATGGAACAGATTGGCACCATGAGCACGAACATTGCCCTGGATTACTACAATCATTATCCTAATGCCACCATGCCTTGGATAGAACGTGCCGAGAAGGCACTCGACTTGCTGGCCGAGCATAACGAGAGGTCACAACAGCCGTCGAACGAGTCCATCATGCGCGTCAAGCTGCAAATGATAAAAGCCATCATCCATGCGAACAACAGACAGATGGAGGAGGCCCAGGAGGCCTACGACACCGTGATGGCCTCGCCCTTCGCCGACCATCCGATTCTACTGTCAGACAAGATGGAGTATCTGGAAAAGACCGGCCAGTGGGATGCAGCTGCCGACCTGGTGCCAGAATTTGCGGACTTCAACGAAGAGATGGACCTGGAGGACTATACGATGGAAAACCTCTGCGGCTTGGCAGAGAGCTACCGCATTTACGAGAAAGCCGGCAGAAAGGCCGAGGCGACGAAGATGGCGCAGGAGATGGCTCATATCGTGGACAGTGTGAGGCAGTATCAGGACAAGAGCGATGCCGCCGAGCTGGCCGTCATCTACGATACACAGGGGAAGGAACAGCAGATAGCCGAGCAGCAGGTGCGGCTGTCGAGAGCTCGCGTGCTGGCACTCGTCGTTTCCATCATTGCCCTTGTCATCTTCTTCTTCGTCATCGACATCTTCCGCCGCAGGGCCGCCAAGCGTCTGGCCAAGGTGAACGCTGCAAAGGAACGCATGGAGAGCGAACTGAACATCGCCCGCAACATACAGATGTCGATGGTGCCCAGCCTGTTCCCCAACTTCGATGGTCTCGACATGTATGCCACGATGACGCCAGCCAGGGAGGTGGGCGGCGACCTGTACGGCTATCTGGTCCTGGGCGATCAGCTTTACTTCTGCATAGGCGATGTCAGCGGCAAGGGTGTGCCGGCGTCGCTCTTCATGTCACAGGTCACCCGTCTCTTTCACGCATTGGCCTCGCAGGGCATGACTCCCGCCGAAATCTGTAACATCATGAACGCAGAACTGTCGGGCGAGGACAACGAGCAGGGTATGTTCGTCACCATGTTCATCTGCCGCCTCAATCAAAAGCTCCATTTGCTCGAGTACTGTAATGCCGGGCATAATCCGCCTGTGATGGGCAACGACGACGGACAGTTCTCTTTCCTCGACATGGAACCTAACGCCCCCATCGGACTTTGGCCCGGACTGGAATACGAGGGCGAGAGCATTGATTTCTTCAAAGACCGTATGCTGTTCCTCTATACCGATGGACTGAACGAAGCCGAAAACCCGCAGCAGGAACAGTTCGGCGACGACAGGCTGCTGGACATCTTCCGCCGTATGCACTTCGATTCGGCAAAGCAGGTTATTGAAATGCTGACCCAGGAAGTAGAACGTCACCGCAACGGAGCAGAACCTAACGATGATCTGACGATGCTCTGCTTGCGCATAAGGTAACCATATAAAAACAGCTTCGATAGTGTCTGGCAATCAATCACTCTTAATTCTCGTGGCCATTGACTCGTTCAAGGGCTGTCTGACATCGGTGGAAGCCAATCTGGCAGCGGCAGAAGGCATCCGACAGAGAATGCCCGACGCGAAGGTGATACAGATTCCCGTCAGCGATGGCGGGGAGGGTTGGCTGGCTGCCTTTCACATTGTGATGGGCGGCGAACTGGTGGATGTTCACGTAAAAGACCCGCTGATGCGTCCGATAGTGGCACAGTATCTGAAGAAGGATGACACGGCTGTGATAGAAATTGCCAAGGCCAGCGGACTCACGTTGCTCAGTCCAGAGGAGCGCAATCCGATGGTGGCTACTAGTTACGGTACTGGGCAGCTAGTGGTAGATGCCGTTCGCAGAGGTTGCAAACACGTCATAGTAGGACTGGGCGGCAGCGCTACCAGCGACTGCGGCATCGGCATGCTCCGGGCTGTCATCGACGGCTTTGTCAAACATGAGACGTGGGATGAGGTGAAGGCACTTGGCGACGTCCACTTCACGATAGCCACCGATGTCACTAATCCTCTCTGTGGTGAGAATGGTGCCGCTCATGTCTTTGGGCCACAGAAGTTTGCAATTAAGCCTACTCCGGAAATGGTGCAAGCACTCGATGCCCGCGCCAGACGGTTTGCAGCAGTTTCTGCCAAGCACTTTGGCTACGACCGTCAGAACATGCCGGGTGCTGGAGCTGCGGGAGGCCTGGGCTATGCCTTCCTGCAATATATGCATGCCGACTATTGCTCTGGCATCGACCTCTTGCTCAATACAATCCGATTTGACGAGCTACTAAAAGAGGCCTCCCTGGTCATCACGGGCGAGGGTAGCGCCGACCGCCAGACGTTGATGGGCAAGCTCCCCTTTGGCATCCTCCAGCGAGCCAAGGCTAAACACGTTCCCGTAGCCTTAATCGCTGGTCGCGTCAATGACCGTCAGCTGTTGATCGATGCTGGTTTCTCGCGAGTGGATTGTATTAATCCACCTGACCTTTCTGCCGAAGAAACCATGAAGCCAGAGACGGCGAAGAGGAATATTGCTGCTGTTTTTGGCTATTTGAGACGTTTTCTACTCGAAAGAACACATTTTGGGAAATATTAAACAGTGGTTTTAGGTTATTTTTATCGAATTTTGCACCCGAAAATTGAGTAAAAAACGAACAGCATAGAAATATATGTATTATGGATCTACAGGATTTAAGGCCTCGAAAAGGGAACGACACTTATCGCATAGGTGATAGTGACGATTTGGTATTGATGGAGAACATTGGCTCCGTACCTTCAGGTGGAGTGTGTCTGCAAGAGCATGCCGTCCTCTTGATTTGCACCGAGGGAAAGGCACAGTTTGAATACGACGGCGTTGTTGTCAAGATACAAAAGAATGACTTGTTTCTCTACTTGAATCACAGCATTGTGAGCAACTTCCTGACTTCATCAGATTTTAACTGCAGGCAGATTTGGCTTACACGCAATGAAATGGGAAATATCGATATGTACACACCCATCAGCGTGCCAGACTTATCGATGCTTAAACTGCATCCTGTAGTCCATCTCACCGATGACGAAGTCAATCTTCTTGGCATTTATTTCCAATTGCTATGCGACAGGATGAAGTGCTCGACATCTGTGGTCGCCCCTGAAATCATACGCTCGCTCTTTGGCACGATGTTGCTGGAAATATTGTCAATCATGCGGCATAATGTGGTGCGAGTGCCAGAGCAGAATGTGCAGGAGGAAGCCAATTCCAGTCTCCATAAAAAGCGCATCATCGACGAATTCATGCGGATGGTGGAAGAGAGCGACGGCCGCATCCGCAGGGTGGATGAAATTGCCAGCCAGCTGTGCATCACGCCGAAATATCTCTCTACCATTCTCAAGGAAGTGATGAGCATCAGGCCAAGTATCTGTATCCAGCATTATACTATGAGGGCCATTCAGCGCCGGTTGCGCTTCACCGATATGACGATGCAGGAGATAGCGAATGACCTGAAATTCCCCAATGCCTCGTTCTTCGGAAAGTACTTCAAGGAGCACTCGGGCATGACTCCATTGGAATATAGAATTAAATATCACAAATGAATAGAATTATGAAAAAGGTATTATTGACAATGGTTGGCGCGCTGATGTGTGTTGTAGCGATAGCTCAGACAGACAGCGTGAGCCAGACTGGCCAGGAGACCGGTCCTAAGATACGTAAAAAGGTTGGCGTCGTGCTCAGTGGAGGCGGCGCAAAGGGTATGTCGCACATCGGTGTGCTGAAGGTTTTGGAGAAGGCGGGCATCCCCGTTGACATCATTACCGGCACGTCCATCGGTAGTATTGTCGGCGGACTCTATGCCGTCGGCTACAACGCACATTCGCTCGACTCGATGGTAAAAAAACAGGACTGGACCTACGTGATTACTGACAAGGAAGACCTGCGCCGTCAGAGTTACCTCGACCGCAAGAAGGCGAACACCTATTTGTTTTCCACGGGCTTGACCATCGGCAAGCATAACCTGAATGCCGGCGGTCTCATCAAGGGCAAGAACCTGGCCGAACTGTTCCAGAAGGTTTTCGTGGGTTACACCGACTCGCTCGATTTTAACAAAGACCTGAAGATTCCCTTTGCCTGTGTGGCTACAAACATCATGGATAACAGCGAGGTGGTGTTCCACAGCGGACGGTTGCCGCAGGCCATACGTGCCTCGATGTCCATCCCTGCCGCTTTCTCGCCAGTAAGAATCGGCGACATGGTGCTGGTCGATGGTGGTCTGAAGAACAACTATCCCGTTGACGTGGCTCGCGAGATGGGGGCCGAAATCATCATCGGCGTCACGCTGAATGGCAAGCCGAAGACGGCTGAGGACATCACGGGCACGATGAAGATAGTCGGCCAGATTATTGATGTGAACTGCGTGAACAAATACGCGGAGAACAAGGCCCTCAGTGACCTGTGGATGAATGTAGACCCTCACGGATATTCTACCGCCAGCTTCACGTCTGAGGCCATCGACTCGCTCATCCGCTACGGTGAGGAAGAAGCCATGCGCCACTGGGACGAGATTATCGCCCTGAAGAAGCGCATCGGTATCGACGACTCATTCCGCCCCACCATTTATTACCCTCTGCGTCCGAACGCTATGACAGAACGCCAGCATGTCAATAGTTTTACTTTCGAGAACATGACTCCGCAGGCAGAGCGGTTCCTGAAGCAGAAATTCCATCTGAACAAGGTTGACAGTATCGATGCCAAGATGGAGCAGGAACTGACGACGAGTATGCGCATGGACCTCTTCTACCAGACAGCCGAATGCCAAGTGATACCTGATGGCGACGGTGTGCGCGTCGTCCTCTCGGCAGGCGACCGAAAGTCTGTGCAACTCAATGCCGGAGTGCGCTACGATACGGAAGAATATGCCGCCGTGCAGTTAGGACTCGACATACCGCTGAAGACGTCAGTACCCATAGAAACCGACATCACGCTCCGTCTAGGTAAGCGACTGATGGCCCGTGGTGAGTTCACCGCTCATCCCCGGTTCTTTACCCGCCCCGCACTCAGATATACGTTCTACAGAAACGATGTTGACGTATATACCTACGGCGACCTGGATTATAACGTCCGTTACAACCAGTCACAGGCAGAATTCCTGCCCATCAATTTCGACCTGCGCAATTTCAACCTGCGGATGGGGCTGCGCTGGGACTTTTTCCACTATCGCAACAAACTCGGCTCGGAGTCAGCTAAACAGGTAACACTCAAAAACGAACATTTCGTCAGCTACCGTGCCCGACTGGCCTATAATAGTGAGGACAACTGGAACTTCCCCACACGTGGTGCGCGCTTTAACGCTGAATACGCTTATCTTACCAACGATTTCGCCAAGCTCAACGTCCGCGATGCCGAGGGAAACAAACAGGGTAAGACTATGGGTATGAGCGATGTAAGTGCCAACTGGCGCATGTCGTTTACCATCGGCAACCGTTTCACCCTCCAGCCTATGCTTTATGGCCGTATGCTCTTCGGAACGGTCACTCCCGCCGTGTTTGGCAATACCATTGGCGGCGAGTGGTTCGGCCACTACATCGAGCAGCAGATGCCTTTCGCCGGCATCGGCAATATGGAGTACCTGCACCAACAGTTCGTGGCCGCCCAGCTTCAGGCCCAGGAGCGAATTGGAAACAAGAGCTACGTGTTGCTGCGTTTGGCTGCCGGACAACATGCCCCCAAGGTGAAGGAACTCTTTGACCATCGCACGTTGGCAGGTGCACAGCTCGCCTACTATTACAATACGATATTCGGCCCTCTTGGTGCTACCTTAGGCTATAGCAACCACACCAAGAAAGCCTATTTCTTCATCAATCTCGGATATGAGTTCTAAATGATAATCTTTGTCTTCTGATACTTCTCGCGGAACTCGGTGGGGTTGCAACCTTTCCGCTTACGGAACAGCCGGTTGAAATTGCTCAAGGTGTTGAAACCGCACGACCAGCAAATCTCGCTGACGCTGTCGGTGGTGTCCACCAGGCGGCGTGCTGCCTGTCCCAGACGGATGTCGACGATATACTCCGAGAAGTTCTTGCCCGTGCGCAACTTGAAGTAACGGCTGAAGGCCGTAGACGTCATGCCCACCAGTTCGGCTAGCTGTTCCAGGCGCAGTTCGTCGTTGATGTGCATGTTGATGTAGTCCTTCACTTTCTGCACACGCCGCGAGTCGCTGTTCACCTCCACCTTGGCAAAGGTAGAGGAGGCCAGCTCGTGGGCATCGTCGAATTTTGACAACTCATAGAGTATGTAGAACAGCTCCTGGGCCATGTAAAACTTATCGTCTATGGCGGCGAGGTTCACCAACCGGTGATAGACCGTCATGATGGCCGTCGTAGGGAACGCCAGACCATGTTTCGCACGCAGCATCATCTGATAGATGCTCTTGTAGGGGTTAGTATGAAATGGGGTGTTCGCACTCTCGAAATCAATCTTGAACTGTACGGTCACTTCGTGTATGTCGTTGCTCTGGCACTCATGCTGTTCCCAGACGTGCTCGAGGTCTGCACTAGTGATGAGCACCAGGTCGAGGTCACCAATCACCTCACTGGAGTCGCCCACCACGCGACGACATCCGGCAGCGTTCTCCACGAAGTTCAGTTCCATCACATCATGATGGTGAATGGGATAGTCCATCACCTGCTTGTGGCGGTCGGCCACATACATGAAATCATGTTCACCTAGTGGCGTTATCTCGTGTATCACCTTTGTTTCCATACCTTGGAAAATGTAAAACGCCGACAAAGATACACTATTTTTCTCATAGCACAAAGAAAAGTGGGGCAAAAAATGTAAAAAAGA
>Ga0310696_10004177_pt1 | contig 17774 bp, 34 predicted proteins | sample AusTroGonzalo_MG_4_FD_203885 | JGI IMG/M metagenome (GOLD analysis project Ga0310696, IMG submission 203885) | Bovine rumen microbial communities from tropical cattle in Woodstock, Queensland, Australia - Gonzalo_02 (v2) (version 2) | ecosystem: Host-associated > Mammals > Digestive system >...
TTTTTGTGATTCCATGCATTTCCTTGATCCGGTTCTGGACTTTTTCCGCGATGTGCCATCCGGCGCTGTTGCTCTCGAACTGACACTGCTGTACTTTGTTCTTTACCAGGCACTGCACAATCCGTTCCTCGACAACCCCTGGGTCACCGTTATCACAGATACAGTCGATGATATAACAATCGTTTCCGTATATTTTTGCGATAGGCATAAAGGCATAGTCAGAACCTTTTGCTTTGGTATCGCATAGCGCCACAGTTGCGTCCGGTTCCCTGGTCGGCAGTTCGAAGAACCGCCTCAACTCATCCGCGTTGTAGAGTTGTCCTTCTCTTTCAATGGGTTCGTTCATGTACAGCGCTTTCCAGTTCGCGTCATCCATATTGTCCCGCTGACGGAGATACCGTTCTGTCGTGAACTTGTCGTGAATCCCGGGGTAGTCGAAATTGCTTTCCCCGTTCTCATTCAAGGCTGGCACTCTGATGAACTTCGCTTTCCCGGTCGGATAGTCCCGTTCCTGCTGCTCCAGCCGTCCAAGCACATCATGAACCGACCAGCGGGTCGCAATGTGCAGTTCCTTGCATTCGCCGGTTTTCCGTTGCTGCAGGTCCGTCGTGTACTGCGTCCAGAGCTTATCCAGGCGTTCCTTGCTCATCGCCTGTTCGATACTCTCCACCAAGTCATCCGCGTACAGAAGCTGAGCCGCGCGGAGTTTACCGGCGTTGCCAGCCCCAACCGAGGAGAACTGGAAGGTCTCAAACCGGCTGGACTCTCCCAGATCGATCCGGAGGTCCTTCGCGTCCGTCCGGACCAGCGGAACGTCAGGAAACACATCCCGCCAGAGGTATTCGCCGTTCTTATCCAGGATCCGCAGAATCTCCTGATACATGCCCTTTACAATACCGGCATCATGAGAAAAGGTAAGAATAGGGCTGTTCGGGTTCCGGCCGCCCAGCCAGGTCAGGAAGAAGATTGCCAGCGTGGTCTTTCCGACTCCGGGCGGGAGGGAAATGGTCAGTAGTTCCAGATCACCGGTAGCTAATGACTGAAGATCTTTTGCTATTGCGTGTAATGTTTTTCTCCTTGGTAGGTAGAATTGTTTGTTCGGTTCACGGTCCGCTTCCACGTACAGCATGTAGGCATCGAAGTCTGTCTTTGCGTCCACCAGCAAAGACTTCCGGTACGCCTCGTTGAGCTGTTCCAGTACGGTGACCGTCGCGTCTCCATTCCGGCGAATCGCTGCGGTGATCTTGCTCCGTAGCTCACGATTCACTTCGTGGTATTCAGGCTTTCCGTGACTGATCTCGTCATACAGAACCGCCACGGCGTCCCTGTAAACCTGCGGATCGTCCGGATGCCTGGAAACGCTTCCTTCTATAAGCTGACAGATCCGGTCTGTTTCTTTATCTATCCGACCGTCAGGAACCTGCAGCAGTTCGGGATTCTTGTTTCTGTGCTTCATGTGTCGCCTCCAAAAATAAAAGCACAGCCGGTATCGCTACAGCTGTGCGCATAATAAGAGTATTTAGTTAATTCATTTTTTAACGATCTAAAGATCATCAATTTCTTTGCACAGAATCCATAGCACTGTACACCACCACGCAGGAATGATTACCAAAATCGCTATAATTGCTATAATCCCCCATGTTGTCATAAATCAATATCCTCATTCTTTGACGCACTACTTAAAGGTTGGTTGTGACTTCTGAAAATGCTTACAATCTACGCTGATTGATACGTCATCGCAATCATTGGCATACCAAATACCGTTATCGCTTGTAGCAATAAAAACATCGTTGACCTTTTCGGCAAACAGATTGTATACGTTCTTCTTTCCACATACCTTTGAATGTATACAACCATCGCATTGTGTCACATTAACCATGACATACCTCCAACTCATTCTTTTTCCACATTAACACATCTGAAGAATTTCTTCATAAAGCCAACCAATGGCATCTGTGACTTCAAAATCGTCTACTGGATTAAAATTTTTTTCGTATTCAAGTATCTTTTTCAATACTCTTTCCTTGAAATCTTCGTTAGTGTTCACGTTCGTACTTATTTCTCTTGCATTCATTATGTCAAACACTCTTTCATATTCAGAAACGCTCAACTTTTCTAAAATTGTTGTTATATGATAACTGCAACCTTGTTTTACAGCATCATAAAGCAACCTGCTTAGCTCTTTCTGTTCTGTTTTATTAAGAATGAGAATTTTCATCATTATCGCATCGCCTCCATCACAGCATCTTCAGGTACGACTGCGGTATCTCATTATACCGGTACTCCTGGATCCGCCGTTGTCCGTTCGCGTACGTCACCAGCAGACTGTATACCGACCGAAAACCACCAAGCGGTTTAGGCTCCGACCGGATCCCTAACAGCTTTACCGAACTGACCGTCCAACCCATAACCGACCCTCCATTTTACAGCGCTTTTACCTTGAACACACCGTTATTGTTGTCGTCATACCACATTGAGACCGCGTATCCTTCCGGAGCCGTTCCGGACATGTCCCACCAGGTATTGTCCGGATCCATGTGAATCTTCGGCTCAATCTTCCGGTCAAACGTCTGAGCCAGTACTTGCATTGCGTCATAGACCGTCATGTCTTCCGCGATCACTGTGCATTGGCGGATTCCTTTTACATCCATCGATAACCTCTCCTTTATTTCAATCCGATCATCATCGTAACGAACAGAATAATATTCTCTTTAGTTTGCTTTCCGTCCAGATATTTTTCCCATTCCGAATCGACGGCCCTCTCAAGTTCGCGGTACATGTCACCCATTCCAGGGAAAATCGTTGTACCAGGGGCTACAGATTCCAGAGATATAGCTCTTTCACACAGCTCGTGAATCTTATAGTAGACGTACAGTTCCTCAATATACCCGTCCGCTAGATCACCGGTTTTCTTATACTCGTCGTAAAGTTTCGAGATAACATCTTCACAAGATTGCTTCATCAGTTCCGCAGTGACTCGTGAACCGACGTCCGCTGAACCGACGCTGACCAGACCGGTGAGTAATACCAGGATCAGGATTGTTGATAGCAGTTTCTTCATGGGAATTCTTCCTTTCTTTTCCGCTTCACGCGGTTTCTTTTATCAGGTTATACCACGTACTCTTACCGATGTTCAGTTCCGAGCAACACTCCTTAACCGTGATCTGACCGCCTTTTTGCATTTTTCGGAATTTTTCAAGCTGGACCGGGTCAACCGATATCCGCTTCCGCCCCTCCCGATAATCCGGTCTCGTAGCCCTGGCAACAGCTTTACCGGATTGTGTCCGCTCCATAATCATGTTCCGCTCGTACTCAGCGAACGCAAGAAGGATGGTAACGATTAACTGACCGGTGGGTGTGTTGTCGATCAGACCCATGTTTAGGATATGAACCGAGACACCACGGCCCAGCAGTTCCTTGATGGTGTCGATACCGCCGGATGTCGTACGGGCGAACCGGTCAAGTTTTGTCACCACCAACCGGTCACCAGCGGTCAGTTTGCCGACCAGCTTCGAAAACTCCGGACGGTCCATCTTCGTTCCGGTGTACGCATCCAGATAAATCGTCTCGCATCCAGCCGACCGGAGCTGGGCTTCCTGGTCTTCAAGGCTGTTACCATACCGGTCCTGACCTTTCGTGCTGACACGAGCGTAACCGTAGAACATCGGATATACACCTCCAACAGTATAAGCGCAATCGTTCAATTCAGTCCTCTGATCCGGAAACCGGTCATTCCACTTCGTAGTATCCTTCGGACATCCGGGTCTCCCTCGGTACCATGATGATCTTGTAATCCAGTACCCGGGCCATCTCGTTCAGCTTTTCAACACTGATGTTCTTCTGACTCAACCGGTCCCAGATTACGTTGACCTTCTTACCAGACCGCCCGGCAAGTTCCGTCAACGTTACTCCTTTGTCTTCCATGATCTTCCGGACCGCTTCTGTAGCCTTCATACGCAACACTCCCTCCACGCACCGCGAATCGTCTTCGCTTTTGTTGTGGCCATTGTACTACGGTTTTTTCTGTAAGTCAAGATATTTCCGTAAAAATAGAGTTTGTTTTTTGAAGACGGTCTATTTCTGTATGTTTTAGGGCTTTTTTTGTTTTTGGGGTACGGAGAGGGGTTCCCCGCCGCCTGGCTGATCACCTGGGATCCCCCGCCGGGTATGGTTTGGTTCCGCTGTCCCGGGTATCGGGTCCCATGATCGAATATAGAATCCTTTACCAAACATTCACCAGCCTTTGACCTACTTTCACCTGTCTTTTACCTGATGCAGGTGTTTCCCCTCTGATCAGATCGAAAGCAGGGGATCAGTGTACAGCTACGGCCATATGATCATATAGACAGGTTTAGAGCGTCCATAAACTCTTGAATTATTGGACTGCAAAATTTTTACAGAAAAATCCCGATTTTTGCACAAAAAGGCATTGACGAATACAGAAATATCAGTATAATAGGTGGTGGTTACAGAAATATCCTTACCGACGACGAAATTGGAGGGTTGAAACATGAAACGCAACGAAAGAAACGATTACAACTACATTAGAAAGACCGTCGTATCTGATACCATCAACGTAGACATTCCTGTCACCTATACAAAAGAAGCGAGACAGGCCATGCATGATTTGCTCACGATTGAAAAAAGCATGCATGCGACGGTGATCGAATGGAACGACATTCGTAAAGAATATTGCATCGGATACGCTCCCGGACGTCGGCAGGAACAAGAAAACGCCGATATTGATGTGATCATGTCCGGATTGCGCAAAACTGATTATACATGGAATGGCTACAAAAAACCGGAAGAAACCACCACCAACAACAACGACGAAAAAGAAATGGAGGAAACCACCATGAAAACCACCACCACCAACAAAACCGGCTATGATGTTTCTAAGCTTACAGACGCTATGCGAATCCGCGAGGCATCCGGGGAAGTCACATTCCATGCCCCGCGCGGAAACGACAAAACCGGTATCATCCCATGTTGGAACCTTCTTCCCGTTGTCACCTGCAAGGGTCTCTGTCCCGGATGCTATGCACTAAAAAACGCGTTCCGTTGCGGCTATGATGTGAACAAGTCCAGCGTTTTGAAAGCATGGACAGATAACACGATCCTTGCGAAAACAGACATTGAAGGACTGTATGAGAAACTGGATGAATACTTTTCCAGCATGGCCGCGCCCCGTTATTTCCGGATTCATGCATCAGGTGACTTCTTTTCAAAGGCCTACGCGTATATGTGGTTTAGAATCGCACAGAACCACCCGGAAACGCGGTTTTTAGCCTTCACAAAACAGTTTGACAACGTGCGCGGCATTCCGTTTTGCAAGCTGGACAACTTTTCACTTGTGCTGTCCGCATGGCCGGGAAAACCGATCCCGGAAGACTTGACGGAACTCTACTCCGTTGCATGGATGCAAGACGGTACAGAAGACAGAATCCCGGAAAAGGTATTTGAATGTCCCGGGAACTGTCAGACGTGCGGGGCATGCTGGACGCTGTCAAAAGAAGGCCGGGACGTATGCTTCCATAAACATTGACGGATCGAACGATGATAGAAGCGGAGGGATGAAAATGTATACACTTCAGAAACTTGATTTTATTGGTGGGAAGGTCCCGGATTGCTACATCGTCCGGGACCGCAACGGGGACGCCGTAACCGTGATTAAAAGCGGTTACTATCTCCGCCGCAACGGTTTTGTTGTTGGTATATTCGCAAAGCATTCAAAAGGCGGATATATCAGATATGCAATCGGGAATGATGTAATCTTTCGGGAAAGTCCATATTTTTCCTACTTCAGAACATTAAACGATATCAAAAACAGGTACGATATTGGAAAGTGAGGAATGAAAAATGTCTAATAATGAGCTGCTGAAAGTATTGGAAGAGCGGCAGGAACTTGTCCGCCTGATGAATGAGGCGGATGAAAAGGTGAAACAGCTAACAGACCAATTAAAGGAACACATGGGAAATCAGACGCTATTAGTTGTTGGACCTTACAGGGTGACATATAAAGAAGTCACTCGAACGGTGGCGGATACGAAAGCATTAAAAGCAGCTGGTATATATGAACAGTATAGCAAGCAGCAGGTAACAAGGCCGTTTGTGGTAGCCTGATCGATATCGAACACAAAGAAGCGGGGACTGATTCAGAATCCCCGCTTTTTACATGGCTATACGGTATCATGCAGCGCTTTTAAGCGTAAACGGTACAGATATATCATGATAGCCTCAAAACGCGTTGTAGATGCCATGGAAGGCCCTAAAATGATATGCTACCATATCCGGATGCATCAAGCTGTCCCGTTCCTTCTGTCTGGTATGCTTCCATTGCTTTTCCTGATCCGGATAAAGGACAGTGTAATCTGATCCCCCTGTTTCTGTCCGTCGTCGTTGCTCGTGTTTTCGATCTGTCCGGAAACAATCAACAACGTTGGACATTGTGCGGTATCTTTTCCCCGTCGTGAGATAGTCGCCTGATACCATCCATCCGGGGACGTGATCAGGGGGACGTTGCCAGCCGTCGCCCATGGGAGGGGATACAGCCGCCCATGATATCATGCTTTGATGGTATGTTTGTCCGGATGGTATATCATCCCCCTGATATTATTCCTCGATATTATTTTTTATATATAAAAGCAACCTATGCGCGGCGAATACTTATATATATAATATTACCGTACCAATGTATATATATTCGTACCATGCATAATTATTCTATGTCTGAATCAGCTGGTATAGCATCGATCAGACGTTTTTTTGCGTCATCAGGGGCCATATCTTGTAGGGGATTGCTAGGTGTAACCACAACATCTGCTACATCTTTGTAACCATACCAGTTTTTAGCCAGGAATATGCCGGTAGCCGGATTGAGCTTTCCGGATTGCATATAATCAGCCCACATCTCCTCGATCATCGAGGTAGCTTTTTTGATAATGTCTATGTGCGTTTCGGCACGATACTTCCCATTTCTCCAGTCATTCAGTGTATCTCTGGTTATCCCAAGCCAGTTACACATACCGACGATCTGAGGTTTGCGGTCGTTGTCCATGCAGTGCTGAAAATATTCACCGATACGTTGCTTAACTTGTTCAGGATCCGATATATCAATTGGAGGCATAAACCAGGATACCAGAGCATTCCGGATAAAGCGCGAATTATCCTTCTTGCTGATCGTACCGCCACCCTCCGCAGTAAGCTCTTTCGTCCATTTCGCACCATGGCCCTTCCGCACCTCTTTTGCGATTTCCATATCCGTACCCGATATCCCGCCCGTACCCGCTTCCGTACCCGCACCTGATACCGTCACCCGTACCTCTTTACCGTCGGAGGAAATCTTATCGGTACCCGTACCCGTTTCCTTTCTCGGTCTGCCGCGTTTCTTACCCGTACCTGTTCCGCCCGTACCTGATCCGCTGTCCGCACCTATTTCGCTTTTATTGGCATCCGCACCTATTTTATCACCGCCTAATTCAGCGAACAGATCCATCTGCATTTCACTCATGTGTAGTAACCTCCTTACCCGTACCTATACCGGTACCCGTTTTCATACCCGCACCTGATTCGATGCCCGTACCCAATCCGGATCAGCAGTTGTGATAGTTCTCGATCCGCACCTAGTTAAGTGCATCCCACCGGTTCCGCCCGTACCCGGTTCGTACCCATTCCACCGTCGTACCCGTTTCTACTATCCCGACGGTCTATCAGCCCCCGTTCCACCGCTACCAACCAATTCGCCCGTCTGATCACGTTCGCCGCGTACCCGATCTTTATGCCATGTTCCTGCATGTACCCGTTAATCGCACAAAAACCGCCTTCTGACGCGTTCTTGTAGTATTCCCGGACAAGTTCACGTTCGGCACCGTCAAGCGCCTCGTAGGCCCTTCTACAGGCTTCATACTGCATCCGGTTTGCTTCACCGCATTCTATCTCGGTCTGGTCGATCCGACGGACAAAGTATCGCCACATGTGTGCCGACGCTTCTGTGTACCATGGTCTGGTCAAAGTATCTACCCCCTTCACTGGTTTGGTCATCATTTTCATACTGTTTTTTGTGTTCGAAGTACCCGTTTCCACCCGTTCTGGTACGGATGGTACGTTTTGGTTTTGCTACCGTACCGCATTTTACGACCTTCTAAGCCTTGATTTTCCTACATCTGGTACGGTTGGTACGGATGGTACGGATATATTTTTATCTTTACGCGCGTAGCCGCGTATATGGTCTTATCCGATTCTCCCTATACATACACTCTATATATAAGTATATGTGTTAAATTTCCGTACCATCCGTACCATTCGTACCAGACCCTTTATTTTCAACGCTTGCAGGGTTCAAAATCTGGTACGTTACGAATCCTAAACCGTACCATCCGTACCACGACGGTCCGCAAGTTAGAACGGTAAATCACCTCCATCAACCTCGATGAAGCCTTGTGTATCAACGGTTTCATCGGATTCGGTCTGCATTTTCAGCGCCACACACGCTGCCCTGGTTGTTCCGAGCATTTTCCTGACGGTCAGGCGGTTGTTCTTGTTTCCGTACCCATAATTCTCGACTTTGATCTTATTTTTCCGTACCGCCCAGTGCAAAAACGCTGTCGGCTGGTACCCTTCACTCCGCAGGATCCTGTCAAAGGCGGTTTTGATGATGAAAGCGTACCCGTCCTCGATCTTTCCCCACAGCTCGCCGTTGTTCTGATCTTCCGAGTCAAACCGTCTCGGATTGCTGGCGATAATACCCATGATCCATTGGTAACACCGGTTATTGATATCCACCTCTTCCTGTGTAACCAAATACTGCTTTACTTCCTCGACGGTCAGATGCTTTCCGTCATGGAATATCTCCGTATCGGCCAGTGCATCCGCTGCAAGAAGGATCGACGCGGACAGTACCTGCTTGTCCTGGATGTCACCGGATAAGGCAGCGTAGTACTTTTTCTGGATCTCTTTCAGCTCTTTGAGCTTGTTTTCGTCCTGCAAAGCCCGGATAATCTTCTCTCCGACGTGTCCGTAGTTCTCTTTTAGCGTGTTTGCTACGTATCTGGCATCTTGGAACAGCTTCTGACCCCCGAAATTGACCTCAATTGTACGTACAGCCGCACCGCCTCCGGAGTTTCCCTGCACTATCGGCATCTCACCGGTGGTCAGGATGCATGTACACCACCGGCGCTGTACCTGAAGCCCTCCGTCCTTCTGTCCGCGTCCTTTACTCGCTCCCTCGCATAACATGTAGATGATATCGTCGAACATTTTCCGGTCAGAAATTACTTGCAACTCATCCAGTAAAATCGGCATGTTACCGCAAAATGCCGCATACAGTTCCTGACTGACTTTGGTCCCGCTGAAAGTCTTGATGTACCTCCCGACGGTCGGATTGCCCCATACGGAAGCGGCCAGCATCAGGGCAACTGTTTTTCCGCATCCAGTGTCTCCCCAGAGATGCACAAAGAAGGGGAGAGCGCCCATTAACTGAACCATCGGTGCGGCGAAACTTGCTGCTAATGCGATCCGTGCCGGAATGCTCTGTCCGGACCGTACATCCTTGGCGATACTCATCCAGACATCTTCGGACCCGTACGGCTTGAAGTCCTCGACCATCCGGGCGAATTCCGGACTGTCACCATCGTATAGCACGTTCGGACAGTATGGCATAAACTCGTCATTGCGGAGCCATCCCATGTGGGACGTGGATGCCTGTTCTCCGAATTCGTCATAATTCAGCGATTCGATTTCGGTAAAGAATTTCACTAACTCTTTGCTGTTCTCGCTGTTTACGGCAATTCCCTTACCAGCTAAGGCCAGGATCCGCTGTGCGCTCGCTGCGGTCTCTTTGCTGATCACGACGGTTTTCCACGGTCCTCTACCTCGCTGGAAGGCCACCTCAAGCTTCTGTTCGTTGGTGTCGATGTTCACCACCCGCTTGATGGGTACGACCGGATGACGGCAGACCACAATCTCTTCTCCGAGCCGTCCGTAGTACTTCACGCCGTTCTCGTCGCACACATACTCTCCGCAGTAGAACGATACCGGTGAATTCGGAAAGATAATCGAGTTCCGGCCCAGGATTGTCGCCCGTGGGTTCTTGCTCTCGACGTATGCGTTCCACGTATCCGTAAAGCCAACGTACCCGACGGTCCGGGCTTGTGTTTTCGCTACGGAAAGCATTCGCTGCAGCAGAAACTTGTTGTCCTTTTGCTCATACAACCAGGCATACGGCGTTTCGGATTGGAAGTCCTCTATCGTCCAACTTGGGATGAGTTGCACCGCTTCTCCCATACACATCACCTCCTTTACAAGTTGTCGTCGTTAGAGTCTTCCACCTGATTATGCAAATGCCTGTCATTGTCGGACTTATCCATCCTGTTATGGAAATACTCGTCTGGATTGTTGTCGGACTTTTTCATCCGTTCATGTAAGTACCTGCCGAGCTGGAGACAGGCCACAAAACCAGCGATAAAACCTGCGAGAAAGTACCAGACCATGAGCCTACCTCCATCCGTTCATCAGGTTCGGTTATTTTCCGGACGTTTCCTTTAATCTGGCGACCCAACGTTCGGATTTTGCGTGAATCTTTTCTGCTACGTCCTGCATGTTGATGCTCAGGCAGTTGATGTACAACAGTACGTCAGCGATTTCCTCGTACAGATGCTCGATAGCCTCCTCTTCCGGTACCGGTGTCGGATTGGTCTGGTCGTAGCATCTCCGGAGTTTCAGTGCAGCCTGGGCCAACTCGGATGATTCTTCAGCGAGACCGGCGAGCAGTTCGGTTACGCTCAGTTTTTGCTTGATGTAGTTTTTCGATTCCATAGGCGCTCCTTTCCGTTGACATTTTATTTCATCATATTATGGTTATTTTCCGGACTATTTTTCACACCATCACAATAAATCTTTTTGAATCCTTGGTCTGGGCTTTTATGGTCATATGGACAGTTTTTGCAGTCATGCGGTTCTTTTTTGTGACATAAGATAGCAATTTCAAAGTTTTCTTTAGTCATCCATTTGTCGTTCATTTGGATAATGCGCTCCTTTCCGTTACTACTTTACCTCTTCGTACTCTTGCTCAGTATTCGTAAGTACGGCGATGGCATAACGTAATCCGTTCCTGAATCCGGATGAGTACAGACCGCATGATTTAGCACATGTTATCGCTGCCTTTATGATCATGACAGGGTCCTGATTAGTGGTGTTTACGGATGTTTCTTCGTTATTCATTTTACAATGCGTTCCTTTCAGAATTATTTATGTTCAAACTTTTCGCACGACTCGCTTCTATGCATCAGGCAGTTTTTTGTAATGTCACAATCCCCGTACTCCTCATATAAGTCGCGTTCGTCTTTTGTCCAGTGCTTGCAGTTCTTACAATACCTGTCGGAGATTCCGAACGAGCTAAGCACCTCATGCCGGATCGTTTCAAGGTACGTTTCGATCCGTTCCTGCCTTCCTATTTCAGTGAACCATTTTTTCTTGAATGCATCTCTCGACTCTACCCAGGTTCCCTCGTTTGTATCTCCGGACAAGAACCACTCCCGGTCATGGAACAACTCAGCAAGGTCTTCGACTAGTTGGTCAAGTTCCTTATCACCGAAATCTCCGATGTGGCTTTCCAAATCGCTGTAGAAATAATTCAAACTTCCGCCACTCACAGTTCCTGTCACATCCTTTCTGCTCCTTTATTAATATTCATCCCATGATATAGACTTTGTTGTTACAATCTTCGGTTTCTTCTTTCCCCAATCGAAGAAAATATTACAATCCGCACAACCATTCTCTTCGTTGTAACCCCTTAAATGTCTCTTGCATGCCGGGCAATAATAATCAATGTCATCCCATACGTGCCAACCATCTTCATCTCTGTGTTCTTCGATTCTTGCTATCGGTCTGATCTTCATCACATACGCTCCTTTCTCTGGTTAATCGTCGGAAAACTTTATGTCAAAGAATCCGCTGGCCAGTTGTGTCGGGTAAAACTTGATCTCGTACTGGTATTTGCTGACCTCTTTGGTTTCGATCTGCTCAACGATGTAAGTTGTATCCTGGCTAAGATGCGCATAGTTCAGGATATATTCGCCTGGAGCCTGTTCGATGGTTATGTTCAAGTCTCCGTCTCTGTCTACATCGATTGATAGCAAGCCGGTTATCTGCATCATCGGCGTATCTGTCCGGGTATTCAAAACTGTTATCCTTCGTCGGATATTAAAGTCATCAGCTTCACGTTTCAGATTTTCCCGTACAGTATCCGCCTGTCTGCAAGATGCAAGGACAAACATCATTACTACCAGAACCAAAGCAATCAATATCTTTTTCAATGCTATACGCTCCTATTCTTCCCAAACAATCTTAAATCTATCCGGTGGGCAGTACGCAATTCCACCGCATTCATCCATCAGAATCAGCGTACCGTCTTCTGTTAAAGCAAACCCTTCCATATCGCAATAGATTAGATGTTTCGCCCATTTACACCGTCTTGCTATGCTCCGCAGGTCCGGATATTCTCCGGTATGTTTATCTATAACAGTAAACCCTTTTCTGTCCATCTATTTAGCTCCTTATGTGAAATAAATCAGGTTATCTTTAATCACTTGCTCAGCCCCGTTGTACATATGCTCCCCGAAGATGCTTATAAACTCCCATAGTTGGTATTTTGTGAATCCTTCTTCATCTATGACGGGTGCATAAATTTTTTTGTTGTAATTCTCTCCGAGATATTTCTTATAATGCGCATTGTGCATTTTGTATCCATGCACCGTCAGTTTCACCTTTATATAGTCATTAATATTGAATGGTCTCACTTCATAGCACTCTCCTTTGTCGAAGTAAGGCACTGCACCACCCGACCAGCGGACAGCGGATTTCTCGCCCTGTGCAAGCGCAGAACGTGCCTATATTCCACTTCGTTGAAGTTATGTCGCCGGTTGCAGTGTCGGCATATCAGAAAATTGACCGCAACCAGACTTGATCCCCTTGCACGTTTCTTTTGAAATATTAAGGGCAAGCCTTAACTGTCGTATCTCTGCTTCCTGCTCTTTCAGCAGAGCAAGGGTATCTTCTGCAATTTCTGTTATGTGCGGATTGTTGCTTACTCGTCCGAATGATTTTAAGTATCGCAGATCACTGATAACCTTCTCCATGTCAATCATCCTTCTTCCTCCCGTCGGCACAGAACCAAGTTGCTTCTTTTACGATGCTTTGTCCTGGTGACACTTTCCAGCAATAACCGTAAGCATAATCATCACTGTTCACATCCCAGTATTGGCAATCCTTACACCGGACAACCGCTTCCTGTTCTTTCAGCAGAGCAAGTCCAGCGTCAAAACGTTCCCAATCTGCTTTGTTGCCACAGAACGGCTTTAAGTCTTTTCTGAACTGTTCCATTCCTTTGATAACATTTGCCCTGTCCATTTTTGCGATACGCTCCTATCTATATTCGGATTTCTTCTTTAATCAGCTTTTGAATAGATTCTATGAACATTTCATATTCACTATGAGTCAGCGCACATCTTGCATCTTTCATAATTTCAAGAACTTTATAGCTGAATTGCATATAATATATGCTTTGTCTTTCTTCAATATTCTCTGCTTCACTCATATTCTTAAATACTCTCCTTTGTCAAACTTGCACGAAACTTTCACCCGTGTAAGATTGCGTGTAAGTTTCGCACCTTTTACGGTTCTTCTGGACGTTCTCTCTCAAGAAGCTCAATTATTCCTTCTTTCGATGGCAATATAAAATTAGTGAATTGGTTTATCGTATCTCTTGCAAATCTGTAAAGGAATTCAGCCATCATGTCTTCGTCGTATTCTTTGATAATTTCAAAAATGGTCATTTGCTATACGCTCCTTTTATGAAATTAGTCTATTCTTTTGTTCCACACTTTTATAGCAAGCTCTTTTCCGATATAAAATGGACTACATTTCCACACATAACATGGACAAAGACATCCTTGAATCCCGTCGCATCCAATAATCCAAAGATTGTCTGGCAAATCGTCTCTGTGCGGTAATTTAAATACTGTCGCTGCTGAACCACAAAACGGGCAAGTTTTTATCTCATCCATCCTCACAATGCTCTCCTTTAGCAAACTGTCCATACGGTTATCCCCATCCTCTTCCCGTACGGAATAGGCAAGGAAACTATGCTATGCAGGTGGGCTTGCCGCTCCTCTTTCTAAGTAAAACTCATTTTAGATATTGATCATTTTTGTGTGTTTTCTAAAACAAGTTCGACTTTTCTTTATTTAAAAGTGCATCTTGAAAATCATTGACCTTTCATAAAACATCCCCAGAATGTATTGCTTCTCTTTCCGCTATGATGTCCAAACAAAGGCTTTTGTCCGATTGCTTTCCACACTTTACTGGCAGGAATATCATACTCACTCCATTTAAAAATCAGCACTCCATCCAATTTAAGAACCCGCATACATTCTTGGAATCCATCGTGTATCATTTCAGGCCAGTCATCATCAAGCTTGGAATATTTTTTCACAAGCCATGACGTTTCTTTTGCCTGTGTTAAATGTGGCGGATCAAATACAACAAGTGAAAATGATTCGTCCGGAAAAGGAAGGTCGGTAAAGTCGCATTGCACATCTGGATTAATATCAAGCGTACAATTTCCGGCGTTTGGCCATAAGTGCTGATATTTCTCTCTGCGTTTATCACAAAATACAGCTGACGGATGGTTTTATCAAACCATATTGTTCTTGCACCGCAAGTCACATCAAGAATTTTCTTGTTTCCCGGTACTTCCATAACTTAAAAATACTCCTATTTGGTCACTTAACACGTTTTTAATGAATAATCTGCATTGAACAATGCAAGTTGTGTTGGATTATTCATTTCATATATTCTTCAAACCGTCTCCTCATCGAACTGTTGAATAATCTTCAATGGTTGTCTCGTTTGCAAAGGACATTTATGTCACTATCAACTGTTCGGTATTTCCGAACAACTCGTTCATCACGCCGCGATCCGTACCGGTAGCAACAGATGTACTCCGCCTTCATCTTTCCCGCAGATGATCCCAGGGCTGGTGGGGGAGTTCAGTTTCATGACCGCATACTCTGTGCTGATCGTATTCAGCGTATCCATCAGGTACTGGTCGTTAAAGGCAATATCAACGCTGTCACCGCTGGTCTCGCAGTCCATTTCCGCATCGAAGTCGGCAGCTTCGGACCGGGTCGCGATGATCAGCAGATTTTCGGTAATTCTCAACCGGACCAGATTGTTCTTGACGGTGGCAATCTTTGCGCTCTTTAAAACCGTCTTCATCTTATTGACATCGAACACGACCTCGGTTTTGAACGTCTGGGGCAGAACCTTTCCGTAATCGACGTACTGACCGGTCAGGAGTCCTCCGGCCACCACGATGCCAGCTGACTTGAACATGATCCGCTTTCCGTCGGTTATGATCCGGACCGGAACATCCCCGGAAGCATTCTCACAGATTACCCGCAGCAGACCGCCAGGAACGACAGCGCTGATGTCGGATCCGGTACACTCGGTCTGTTCTACAGCGAGTTTGATACCGTCTATAGCCACCATCTTCAATATCCCGGATGAGCTTTCCAGCAACGCACCGGTCAGGATGACACGGGTTTCGTCATGGGAGATGGCGTATCCGATCCGGTCATAGGTGCGTAACAGGTCACTGGCCATGACGGAGACTTCTTCACCGGTCACAGGATCCAGTTTCGGGATTTCCTTACCCAGAACCGGTAGGCGGGTGCGGCCAAAGTTTTGCACGATGCAGGATTTTCCGTCGGCTTTGATATCGCACAAACCGGAACAGCGGCTGACGATACCTCCAAAGGTCTTACCGTCCACGACGACGGAACCGTCTTCATAGACTTCACAGTCACATCCAGCGGTAACGGCAAACTGCGTATTCACAGACCGGATGATCAGGTGACCGTCCTTGGTGCTGATCTCGATGGCGCCGTTGGTCGGCGGTCGGTTGTCAATGCACTTGCTGATTGCTTTCATCATTCGGCTCAATTCGGAAGCGTATACGCTCAGTTTCATGTGGCAGGTCCCTCCTCAATAGAATCTTTGTATCCAAGAATGTAGTCCAGGTACTGAATAAACAAATCTGCTTTTTCCTTGTTTGCAAACGACGCTACCTTTGTCATCTGGTTTGGATAATCTGTCCCGATGTACAGACCAGGATTCTTGCCCATGCAGTCTATCTGTTCAACCGAGATAAACACGATATCACGCTTATATTTCACTGGTAGCATCACTCTTCTCCTGACAGAATCTTTATAACTTCTTCTGGTGTGTTGTCTACTGTAAATGTACCACGTATCAGAGCAATGATTGCACTGCCTTTTCTGCCACGCTCAGGCGTTACATAAATCACTTCTTCTGGATTGATGTATACGGTTTCAGGACACTTTTCCATCACATCAAATGGTGTAATGCTTGTAAATGGAATCAGTTTCATATTCTTACCTCCATCAATCACATGTTGCCCCGATCATGAACGTTGCGGTACCTCCGCACATCCAGAACCGGTAGATTCCGTATCCGTACGCCCAGCAGTCTCCGATGTTCCCGTTCCGGACGTTGAGCATCTCAATAATCTTTGCCTTTGCTTCCCGGACATCCATGCTGTTCAGCTCGTTGGCTTCTTCATCGGTAAACCCGGTTACGCGCTTCTCCGTGAGGCACGGTCCGGTGATGGTCTCGATTTTAAGTGGCATTCTGTAAAGCCTCCCTCTTCTTTCCTGCGTCATTCAGATAGTTGACAATGGCCAGCAGTAGCTCTGTGCAGAGTGCGTTATTCTTGTTATCGTCGTAGGCAATCGCGATGTCTTGGTAAGCCTTGATGTAGTAATCAGCGTCCCATTTCGGAGGCCACACCGCCTTCAGGATGTCGAACGCGACCCTGAACGCATGCTTATGCTCCTGCTCTTCCTCCTGGAGCCGGTCCAGTTCAGCGCCCATCTCGGTCAGGCTCAGGTTCGTTGTATCAGTCATGGCTTTTTCACCTCTTCAGTGTTGTAAGCAGGTCCCACGCTTCATCCGCCAGCGCTTTCGTTTCCGGAATCATGGTCAGCGCCTCACAGAATGCGTCGTTCCATTCCTCATCCGGATCGGTCGGTGTGTTCGCGTCCCGCTGTTCCTCATACCGGCCCAGAAGGTCACCGGCGGTCAGATACAGCTCGTACGCTGCCCATTCTTTCCACCGGCGAAACTCCTGCTCTTCCTGTGCCTTTTTACGGCGTTCCTGAGCCTCTCTGAGCCGTTCCGGGGCGAGGTCCTTCCCGATGTCCAGCCGAAGCCCAAACTCCTCATTGAGCCATTTAGCGGCCTCTACGAATGTGGCTCCTCCGAGCAGCTCACGGGTCAGCCGAAAAACGTCTCCGCCCTCATGACAGACAAAGCAGTAGAACCCTCTGTCGCCGTCATACAGCCGCATGTTCTTATCCTTTCCGTTGTGGAACGGACAAGCGCACCGGTGATGCCGGTCAACCTCCAGACCAAACTGTCTCGCAACGTCGGCAGCGGTTACGCTGGACCGGATGATGTCGGCGTAAACGTCAAGGCTCTTCACTGCGGTTTATCGCCAATGAGCGTGAGAACAATCTTAAATGCCTGGTCCGCTGTAAATCCTGAATCCTGGGAGGCACGGTACAATCCGTATAGTTGGTCAGACAGTTGACGGGCACGTTGGTAAGCGTCTTCTGCAGCGTTCATATCCATCTGTTTGTTCATTTCTTTGAACCAGTCCATTATTTCATCCATTTTCTTTTACCTCCGATAGTTAT
>Ga0310696_10004178_pt1 | contig 17773 bp, 11 predicted proteins | sample AusTroGonzalo_MG_4_FD_203885 | JGI IMG/M metagenome (GOLD analysis project Ga0310696, IMG submission 203885) | Bovine rumen microbial communities from tropical cattle in Woodstock, Queensland, Australia - Gonzalo_02 (v2) (version 2) | ecosystem: Host-associated > Mammals > Digestive system >...
TCGCTTCAAACAAGCCAATGAACCAGTTCACCGTCGGTATCAACGACGACGTGACACACCGTTCACTCAAAGTCGGTAAGGAAATCTCTATCCTTCCGAAGGGCACATTCGAAGCTAAGTTCTACGGACTCGGTGCAGATGGTACTGTAGGTGCTAACAAGAACTCCATCAAGATAATCGGCGACAACACCAACAAGTACAGCCAGGCATACTTCGACTACGACTCGAAGAAATCGGGCGGCTACACCTGCTCGCACCTTCGTTTCGGCGACCAGCCAATACTTGCTCCGTATCTTGTAGGTACTCCTGATTTCGTAGCAGTTCATGTTCCTTCATACCTCCGTAAGTACGACTGCTTGCGCGGATTGAAGAAGAACGGTACATTCCTCTACAACTCACCGTGGAGCGTTGAAGAGACTAAGAAGCATCTTCCTGACTATGTTAAGAAGTACTTGGCTCTCAACAATATCAACATGTATATCATCGACGCTACTAAGATTGCAATGGAAATAGGTCTTGGCAACAGAACCAACACCATCCTACAGAGCGCATTCTTCAAGATTTCGGGCGTTATTCCTTACGACCTCGCAGTTGAGCAGATGAAGAAGTTCATCGTTAAGTCGTACGGCAAGAAGGGTGAAGACATCGTTAACAAGAACTATGCAGCAGTTGACCGTGGTGGCGAAATCCAGAAGGTTGAAATTCCTGCTAAGTGGGCTGATCTCAATTGCACAACCGAATTCACATTCGAACACAACGATGACGATCCTGAATTCATCAACAAGGTTATGCGTCCTATGGTTGCACAGTGCGGTAACGACCTGCCTGTAAGCGCATTCAAGGAAATCGTTGACGGTACTTTCCCAGCAGGTACTACAGCATACGAAAAACGTGGTGTTGCTACTTTGGTTCCAGAATGGGACAACACAAAGTGTATCCAGTGCAACCAGTGCTCGCTCGTATGTCCTCACGCTGCAATCCGTCCAGTAGTTATGACCGATGCAGAACTTAAGAAGGCTCCGAAGTCGATGAAGACTGCCGACATCAAGGTTCCGAAGGAATTTGCTGGTATGCATTTCCGTATGCAGGTATCGGCTATGGACTGCACAGGCTGCGGTAACTGCGCCGACGTATGTCCTGCTAAGGAAAAGGCATTGGTTATGAAGCCTTTCGAAACTCAGCTTGGTGAAGTTGATAACTGGAACTACAGCCAGAAGAAGGTTACCTACAAGGACAACCTCATCGACAAGTACGCAAGTGTAAAGAACAGCCAGTTCGCACAGCCACTGTTCGAGTTCTCGGGAGCTTGTGCAGGTTGTGGTGAAACTCCTTATATCAAGACTATCACCCAGTTGTTCGGTGAAAGAATGCTCGTTGCAAACGCAACAGGTTGCTCGTCAATCTATGGTGGTTCAGCTCCTGCTACTCCATACTGCAAGAACAACCGTACTGGCAAGGGTGTTGCTTGGGCAAACAGCTTGTTCGAAGACAATGCTGAATTTGGTCTCGGTATGGCAACAGCAACCCGTCAGATGCGCGACCGCGTTGAACGCATAATGCGCGAAGCTATTGCTGAATGCGATTGCTGCAGCAAGGAAATCAAGGCTATGTTCAAGGAATGGATCGAAAACCGCGAATGTGGTATCAAGACTGCTGAACTCGCAGACAAGATTGTTGCTGCATGTGAAAAGTGCAACTGCGACTACTGCAAGCAGATTGTTGACCTCAAGGATCACCTTGTAAAGAAATCGCAGTGGATATTTGGTGGTGACGGCTGGGCATACGATATAGGTTTCGGCGGTCTCGACCACGTATTGGCTAGCGGCGAAGACGTTAATGTACTCGTTCTCGATACCGAAGTTTACTCGAACACCGGTGGACAGTCATCGAAGGCTACTCCAGCAGGTGCTGTTGCTAAGTTTGCAGCATCGGGCAAGAAGGTTCGCAAGAAAGACCTCGGTATGATTGCAAAGAGCTACGGTTATGTATATGTTGCACAGGTTGCAATGGGTGCAAGCCAGGCTCAGTACTTCAAGGCAATCAAGGAAGCTGAAGCATATCACGGACCATCATTGGTAATCTGCTACGCTCCATGTATCAACCACGGTATTAAGGTTGGTATGGGTCGCACACAGCACGAAGAAAAGCTTGCTGTTGACTGCGGTTACTGGCACTTGTGGCGTTTCAACCCTGCTGAGGAAGAAGCCGGACAGAACGGATTCCACCTCGACAGCAAGGAACCGGATTGGAGCAAGTTCCAGGACTTCATCATGGGCGAAGTTCGTTACAACTCGCTTCTCAAGACCTTCCCAGAAGAAGCTAAGGAATTGTTCGCTAAGACCGAGCAGTTTGCAAAGCTCCGCTACGAAGGCTACAAGAGATTGAGCGAAGAGAAATAATAATTGAAATTGAATATTTGAGGAAACGATACTTATTCGTTTCCTCAATTTTATACCCCAAGGCGTACTCGCAAAATATTATTAATAGGTATTGAGTACGCCTTTTTTGAAAAAAAATTTAAAATAAATTTCTAATAACATTTATGGAAGATTTTACAAAAACATCCTATCCAATTAATTTTGAAGAATTGGAGAACTCTCCAATAGAAATAGTCTTGAAATTCAAGGACGATTTTGAAGGCATTTGGGAACGAAACGAACAGAATACGATACATTTCCGTGAAATGAAACAATTGTTGGCTCAATCACAGACATGCTATTTTCAAAAAATCAAAACTTATGACCGAATTGACAACCATGGTAATACCCGTACTAATTCCGTTCATAAGATAATAGTACCGTTTGAAGAAGAAAAGGCAATAGAACTTCAATGTTCATTAAATGAAGAACCAATAAATCAATTCGATAGAGTTTATTCTTACTTTGTAAAAAAGGCAAAAGAATCAGTATTCACAGTTGTACCCAACAAGGATGTTGAACAATGTAATTGCTTTTTCTCTTTTTATTCAAATGAGAAAAAAGGTGGGGGCAAACTATTCACAGACTTTTATCAAAAAGTTGACGCTCTTAACATCCCCATAGTAGACATCAACAAAGAGAAAGACAAGCAGATATGGAACAATTACGTAAGAGCACTAAAAAAACTTGTAAAACAGAAAGAAAATGTATGGAAAATACAAAAGGTTAGCCAAGCATATACAGACAATGATAAAAATGGAGAAAGAGCCAATTACGTTGATATCACTATAAGTGAAGATGACTTGAACAAAAAATTTGAAGAAGAAATAGAAGAACTATTCCCATCAAATGAGTTGAACGACTATGCAGTTAACAAAGGCACCGCATTTATCGAATTTGACACATACAGAATATTAAGTGACAATGAATTATCTCAATTAAATACAATAGCTTCAGAATACTTTTTTGAATTATCACCAAGAACCCCTACAAACACTATTTCTGGGGAATTAGTATTTAAATATACAGATGACGATTCAAAAGAGGAAATCTACAATCAGATTCGACAAAAATTATCAGAAGATTATGGCTATGATGATATACAGATAACGCCAAACGGTGAAATTGAAATTTCAGAGAATGATTTCCCTCATGTGAAAAAATGTGTTGAAGACAATTTTTCAAATATTGCTTCTATTGAAAAGAGGAATGATATTGTGTTAAATATCAAAGTTAAATTAAAAGATAATTCTCTGCCTGACAAAAATGAAATCAAGAAACTATTGACCAATAATGGATTAGGTAAAGCTAAAGCATATATCGCAGATAATCAGACACAATTAGTGATTGATGTATCAGCTCCTATGAAATCTGATTTGTTCTCTGATTTCGGACTTCAACTACAAAAAACCATTTATCGCTTCGGCAACTATGAAAAAAACAATTCATTTATTGATATAGAAGGTTTTGATATAATCGAAGGAGAATATCAAACAAGTAATAAAATTGAGAATTTTAAAGGAAAACAGATAGAGATACAGGACAGAAATCAGGATTTGACAATACGACAATTGCCGACGAGATACATTTGGGGATTTCCACAAGAATCAGAGAAACAATTACAAGTCTTGCGAGATGTAAAAACCAAAACAGATTTGCAGGGCAAATCAATCGTAGATATTCGCAAATTAACTATAACAATTACAGCCGATTCATCCAGCGATTATCAAAACCAGAAACAGCGCATAATTGACACTGTTTCTAGTATTGAATTAGAAGATAAGCCATACAAACCATCCTTCTTTATCACTCTCAACACAGATATAGAAGATGTCCGCAAATCGATAATTATAGACATTCAAAACAACATCAGAAAAGATAATCTTAATGTAGAATATGACCCTTACAGAAAGTATTCCAGAGTGTCTTTTCGTTACGATTTTGATTCGGAAGAAGAACGGGAGCTTTTCAAGGAAACATTCTCTAATGAATTTTTCAAACATAAGAATTATTTAAATCTGTATTATGAAAACAAATTAGGACATACAACATACGAATTTCAAAAAAACGAGTCATTAGAAATTGAAAGAGAAAAAGAAATTAACAAAAACATCAGTAGAGCCTCATTTGTATTCTTGACGAAAGAGCAATATCAGAATCTTAAGAAAAGTATTGAAGATTTTGGAGATGATGCTATCTTTAGAGAAGGAATTCAAATTGGCACACTAGTTCGTAAAGAACGGAATAAACTAAAATTCAAAATTAAAGAAAATTTTGCCGATTTTTTAATTGATTCGTTAAGCAACATTGAAAGTTTGAAAAACGGCTTTATAAAACCAATATTTCCTGGTGAGCTGACAAATATTGAGAGAATGATAAAGGCGATGGCAAAAGTAACAAAACCCGGAACAGGTCGAATTGGATATCCTGCCAACAATAATTTACCAAACTTTTTGTTTGACCCGAACTTTGCCCGTATCTCATCTCAAGATTTAGAAGAAGAGAAAAAAAAGATTCTTTCAAACTTGAACGAGCCATTGTTAGCTAATCAACCCAAGCAATTAGAAGCTGTGGCGAAAGCTTTAATCGCAACAGATATGGCTTTAATCCAAGGTCCTCCAGGTACCGGAAAGACTACCGTTATAGCCGAAATTATATGGCAAACCTTATTGAGAGATCCTGAAGCAAAAATTCTCGTAACTTCACAGACTAATCTTGCTGTTGACAACGCATTGGAACGTCTTAGAGGGAAAAAAATGGTTCGTCCGATACGCATTGGCAATATCGACAAGTTCGAGGATGAAGGCAAGATGTATTCAAATGAAAGAATGCAACAGTGGCTTTCTGCAAAAGGAAACGATGCGAACAACAAGGATAATGCCATAAATGATTGGATAAATAATGTCAGTCTTAGATGTAGCCAAGATAACGAGTATTCTGATATTGTAGAGAAATGGAAAAAGGGGTTATCAGAACAACAATCTTTTGTAAAATCACTCTTTTCATCAAAATATTTCAAATATGTAAATGTTTTTGCCGCTACTTGTAGTGAGTGTGGGAGTAGGAACTTTGCCAATGCATATCAGTCAATGTTTCAAAATAATCAAGGAATCCAAGGTGATCCTTCTTTCGATGTTGTAATAATGGATGAAGCAAGTAAAGCAACGCCACCAGAACTCGTCTTGCCTCTCACTTTAGGCAAAAAAGTAATCATAATAGGTGACCATAAGCAGTTACCTCCTATGCTTGATGAAAAAGAATTTGGCGAAGCATTAGAAGCCATTGGTGCAAAAGACTTGATAGAAAATTGGACAAAACAGGATTACAAAACATCTCAATTTGAGAAACTTTTCGTCAATGCGCCCAAAAGCATAGTAGCAAGTCTGGATACGCAATTCCGTATGCATGAGCAAATAATGAATTGTATTTCTCAATTCTACAAAGACCAAGATGAATTAGAAAATGGGTTATTGTGTGGAATAAAAAAGCATATGGATGTACCAGACTTCTCAAATAAAGCAAGCCGTTGGCATGGTTTAGACATACAACCTTTTATAGAACCAAAATTTCATGCCATTTGGGTAAATGTTGAAACTGCCGAAAAGAAAATAGGCACTTCTTACGAAAATCAAGGCGAAATCGATGCAATAAAAATAGTCCTTAATGCCATAACAAAAGCAAATGGATTCAAAGAGTATATGAATTTTTTCAAAAAAGATGATGATAAAGAAATTGGAGTTATTACATATTACATGCCACAAATGAATCGAATTAGAAATGCTTTATACCAAGGTTTTTCTAAAGACAAATGGAGAAATTTCGAGCTACATAAATATGAGAATGAATTCCAAATACCATTTCGAATAAACACTGTTGACAGATTCCAAGGTATGGAAAGAAACATCATCATCATATCAACGGTACGAAGCAACATCCAAATAGATGAAAAAGGCAAGGAACAGAAAAACGAGCATTATCCATTTGCTCTGGGTTTTGCAAGAGAACTGCAACGTGTTAATGTTGGGTTCTCTCGTGCAAAAAGGTTGCTAATTGTTATCGGAAATGAAAAACATTTCGCCCATAAACCAGAATATGCTGATGCAATATCAAAAATGCACCTAGTAGATATTAAACAACTTAAAAATCTGTAGTTGATTATGAGCAAAAAACTTTCAAAAATATCAAGAGACCTAAAAATAGGCATATCCGCCATCACTGATTTTTTAAACAAGAATGGTTATCAGTGTGAAGAAGACCCAAATGAAAAAATTAGCGAAGAGGTCGTTGAGTTTATATATTCGAATATCAAAAGTTATATATCTGGATATAATAATGAGGATAGTATCACAAAATCAGAGAAGACAAGTCTAAAAAAAACTGATAATGTCCCTATTCCATTAGAATTGAAAATTGTAGATGCTGCTAGTAAGGATAAAAAACTAATAGAACGTATTATCGGTTTTTCTGATTTTAATTGGCACTATACAGTTGTTAAATTCCATGGGACATGTTCCCAGCCTGTTGACTTTAACCTTTTTGACGAAGCTATTTGCGCGATATTGCTAAGGGGGGAAACATCTGCAAGTTCCATTGGCAAAATTTTAGGTTTCGATATAGATACAGACCCCGCCGAAAAAGAAATACTACTATCTGCCATACTCAGTTTGAAAAATGACGAGATGATAGAAGGGGACGAAAGTGTATATTGGCTAACAGATACAGGTAGAGAATATGCAAAAAATGGTGTAAAATTCTCAACCTTCGAAAGAGATTTCGAGTTATATATTGACGCAATTGGAAATTTAAAAGAAAATACAAAAGAAATTTTCAGCAAACTCAAAAGCGAAAAACAAGACTCATTTCAAAGAACGAATCTTCCACAAAATATTGAAGATGTAAAACCTCTAGCAGAAGTACAAGCACCAGAAATTCATTTCCCTGCTAAAAATTTTCAACTTCAATCTTGCCAACCTACAGGTGCCGAAGGATATATTGCAAAAGTATGGGTTATTCTTTTGGAAAACTTTAGAGATAATACCATTAGATCTCTTGTTTATGATGAAAAACAGGATAAAATTATAGACTCTTTATCTGAATCGTTTGATTCATTGGAAGAAGAAAAAAATAAATTGCTGGAAAAACTCCTTAACGAATCAGAAGAAGATGATTTTACGGTTGAAAGTACTATAGAACAAAAACAAGAGTGTCAAATTCTATCCGAGAAAAAACTTATCGAGAAACAAAATGAAATTGATACAGCCATAGCAAACAACGACTTTGATAAAATCGTTTCAATACAAAAAGAAGTTGTGGAAGTAAAACGACACTTCAATTCATTGGAATTTGAAGTCGAGTTGAAACGATTGTTTGACGAAACATCTGATGAGTTATGGATAATTAGTCCATGGATAAAAAAAGCTGCAACTCTTAGAAGACTTCCCTTTTTTGAGAATTATCTGAGAAAAGGAGGTCGAATTTTTGTTGCTTTTTCATTACCAGAAAAAGATAGCAATTGGAATTATGATAAAAGTAATAGTTTTGTCATATCAAGAACTAATGAAAAAGGAATAAATGAGATAATGGCAGATGAAGAAGCCATGGAAAAATTAGTGGAATTAGAGCAGAAATACCATAATCTATACATACACCAACTGCCAGCATTTCATTACAAACGCGTTTGGTTGAGGACAAAAGAAGGGAACGATTTGTATTATACAGGAAGCTATAATATTCTTTCATTCTTTGTAAGACAAGGTCTGCAAAAATACAGACAAGAGGAAATGTCCCGATTGGACTGGAATTCTGAAAATGACAAAGAATACAAAAAACTTTTTTTAAGATTCGGAGAAAAGTATTTAAATAAATCAATTGAAGAATTAAACGCTTTATGTCAAAATGTAACTATAGTAGATAAAGATTTTCTTCAAAAAATAAAGGGTGCCAACTATGGGAAAATCCAAGTTTTCATAAATAAAGGATATGAAATATTTGATAATAAATATCTGGAAATAGAACGTGCCAAAGAAGAAAATCTCAATCACTTCAATAATATTTATTATACAAATCAGTTAAATAAACTAAAAGAAAGCATTATGGAAGTAAAGGACAAAACTCTGTCTTTAGACAGAAAAGAAAGTTTTCAAAGTAAACTAAATATTATTCAAATCGAATATCCATATATCAGCGATACCGATGAATATTTAAATATAACAGAATTAATTAACAACTTAAAAGTTTTCATTCCAAATAATAAGCAAAAAAAAAATCAGTTTAAAAAGAAAAAAAGAAGATAATTATGTCAAGATTTGAAACATCAAAATTTGTAAGAAACAATGCTGTTATGAATAGAGATTGTCTTATTCAAGCATGTGAACAACTTGATTGGAAATATTTAGTAAAAAATGACGAATTATTAATTACTGATATTGGCGTAAAACAATCTTTCTACGGTGAATATGCAATAAAAGTTAAAGGCAATGATGTTACATACAACACATATTATATGGGAAATACCAAAGATTATGTTGAGAAATTGCAAACATTATACAACGAACTTAATGTCGAATATTCCAGAAATATGATTATCAATCAGTTTAAGGCAAAAGGGTTTACATATAAAAGCAATGACAAGTTTACGGTTACAGAAAACGAAAAAGTTTCTTTCTTTATGGTAGGTCGCAGCAACGACAAAACAGAAACTGAACCTATCGGACAAATAAAATTCACTATATTATTTGACGGGACAGTGATAAGCGATTCCAACTATCTGCCTGATGATGTCAACAAACGTGCTCATGCTGCAATGGATGAAGTTGACTTGCATTTCAGTTCAAAACGTATTATGACAAAAAAAGAAGTTCCATTAAAATATCGTGATAAAATAAATAAATCAAAACAAACTCAATCAATAACTCAAAATAATAATTAAGATATGATTATTCAAAAAGATACTAACATATACGAACAAATCCAAAATATGCTTAAGGCATATTATCCTGTATTGTACATTACAACATTTGAATATGATAGAACTAAACAAAAAATAAGAAGTGTCGCTAAAAACATAGGAAAAGAATATAAATATTTCGAATGGAATTGTGTTAATGGACTTATCGAAAAGAATCTAAAAAATGGTGAATTCAAACAAATTTCAAATTCAGAAGAACCAGAAGAGTTGTTAAAAACAATTGCAACACACACACAGAATAACGATTCTGAAATTTTTATTCTTGAAGATTTCCACGAATACATTGAAGAAAGAAATATTAAGATTCTACTTCGGCAACTCGCGGAAAAACTTCGTTTTTTCAGAAAACATATTGTAATCGTTTCCTCTGTAATGCGATTGCCAATTGAATTAGAAAAATATGTTACTGTTATCGAAATGCCTTTGCCCGACCGCAATGATTTAGAAAAAGTACTACTAAATGTTGTTAAAAGTACAAATGTAAATTTAAATGACGAACTAAAAAAACGTCTAGTTGATTCTGCATTAGGGATGACCGTAATGGAAGCAGATTTAGCATATTGCCTAGCTGCTGTAAAAAACAACTTTGATGATAATTCCCCTAGAACTGTTGCTTTTGAAAAAGAGCAAATTATAAAAAAGAGCGGCTTACTTGATTATTATCAGACAAACGAAAATCTAAAAAGTATAGGAGGAATGGACTTCTTGAAATCTTGGTTAGAAAAGCGAAAACTTGCATACGACTTCAAAGCTCAACTTTGGAAATTGCCCGAGCCTAAAGGAGTTTTATTATTAGGCGTTCCCGGCTGCGGAAAGAGTCTAACAGCTAAGTGCATTGCTTCATTGTGGAATATGCCATTATTACGTTTGGACATTGGAAAAATTTTTGAAGGAATAGTTGGTAGCAGTGAAGAAAACATAAGACGGGCTATCGCCACTGCAGAAGCTGTAGCTCCTTGCGTACTATGGATAGACGAAATAGAAAAAGGATTATCTGGCACAAAAAGTAGCGGTTCTACAGACGGAGGTACTGGTGCAAGAATCTTTTCAACAATCTTAACATGGATGCAAGAAAAAAACAAGCCTGTATTTGTAGTTGCTACCGCAAATGACATTTCCCTCTTGCCTCCAGAATTATTAAGAAAAGGAAGGTTCGATGAAATTTTCTTTGTTGATTTACCTAATATTGAAGATCGAAAGAGTATATTTTCAATTCACTTAAAAAAGAAAGGACAAAATCCTAATGATTATTCACTAGACAGATTAGCAAAGGATACACTGGGATTTAATGGAGCCGAAATTGAGGAGTGTGTAAATGAAGCAATGTTCGCTGCCTATACAGAAAATCAAAACTCTCCAAAACTACAAATGATTCATTTGTTGAATGCTATTAAAGAAACCGTTCCTTTGTCAATGACTATGAAAAATCAAATTGATGCGCTTCGAAATTGGTCAAAGAGTAGGGCAAAACAAGCTGGTTCGGAAAACACAGAAAGCTTTTCCAAAGAAAATGATATTCCATTGACAAAACCAGAACGCGATTTAGATATAATTTAAATAGTATTTCAAAAAGCCTTCAATGATGAGTTAGAAATTGACAGTACAAAGGAAAATGATTTGAAGTTATAATACCGAAAAGCCTCTTAATTGGGTCACAGCATTTAGAAGATCAAAAAGGCATTCATAATAGACTATCGTTTAAGAATCATATCGACAATAAAAATTATCCTTGCACCAATGTGCAAGGATAATTTAATTTTTTTGTTAGGTCGTCAAAATATCGGACTAAAACACCGACTTAGAACTTATATGTAAATCCCAAACCTAGCAATTCCTTGAACTGCAATCTCTTACCGGTCCCATCCAAAATGCCGTCGCCATCAGTATCGATAGGAATGTCAATATCATCGTCGTATGCAAGCGTTATGTTCAAGTTTGCATAGAACCAATTGCTCAACTTGATTGTAAGCAAGTTCTCCCAGTTCATATCAACATTCTGAGGCTTAACAATGTAGTTGGAGAATAAGTCAAGCTTGGTTGTGTATGTGAACACTTTGAGGAAATCAATCTTAAATTCTGCCTTTACATATCCACCAAATTCTGGACGGAACCTCTTGCCAGGGCTCAACATCACCCCATTATCATCGAATGTCGCTCCTTCAACACCGTATGCTCCTTGTGCCGAAAGTGCAGAATCGAGAACAAATGTCATCCTGCCCGATAATGGTGCGATAAGCAAAGAGAATGTCATATTCGGATGATTCTCAAATGTAGGCTTAAAATCCATACCGAGAGCTATGTTAAGGTAGCCTGGTGCCATCCATGTAGATATTCTTGTTGAATCGGTAATAGATGCATATCCATCGGCAAACTGAGTCTTGAAACCGACCAATGCCGAATAGTACCAATACTTGAACGCATAACGTCCATATTTTGATGCAAAATCAATCTTATCGTCCGTCTTGTAGAACAACACATTTGTCTTCTTTGTTCCCTGACGCATCATACCATAACCAAGATCGAGGGTATTGTCCCAAGTGGTCTTGTCCTTGGCATAGTTTGCAAATGCATTAAAGAACATATTTCCAGAAATAGATGGTTCACCACCACCGCCCCAATTCTTAAACGCGACCTGCGAAAAATTAAGAGATGCTGCGCCACCAAGTTTCCAGTTTTCATTTTTCTTCTTTGCTGCAGAATCGGCTGCTTCCTGAGAAAAAGCCAAGTTTACACTTAATAATACTGATACAAATACAATTAAAAACTTTCTCATAATTTTATTTATTTATTTCGTTATTATCTTTCAAATGAACATCCACCTGTGGGAACGGGAACTCAATGCCTTCCTCGTTGAACGTTGCATAGACCTTATTGTTAAAATCGAAGAATACATTCCAATAATCGGGAGTGTTGACCCACGCCCTTACCACTATGTTTACCGACGAATCGGCCAATTCAATAATGGAAATGAAAGGTGCCGGATCTTTCAATACGCGGCTGTCGGCTTCGAGTATGCGCATAATGGAATCGCGAGCTACATTGAAATCGGTTCCGTATGTAACACCAACCTTCCAATCAACGCGCCGCTTGTCCTGTTTCGAGTAATTTGTTAGCAGATTTGTAGCCAAAGAACTATTGGGGACAATTACGGTCTTGTTGTCAACTGTTGTAATTATTGTATTGAAAATTTGTATTTCCTTCACAAAACCAGCCACGCCCTGCGCCTCTATGTAGTCATCTACCTTGTATGGCTTGAATATCAATATCATGACTCCGCTTGCAAAATTCGAGAGCGTTCCCTGCAATGCCATACCAATAGCAATACCGGCAGCTCCCAAAACAGCAATGAACGAGGTCATCTGTATTCCAACCATGCCCATCACACTAATGATAATCATTATCTTAAGTGCAATATTTACTAGGCTCGAAACAAAGGATATGAGTCCCGGATCTGAATTCTTACGAGCCATCATCTTGCGTAAAGCCTTAACAATCAGCTTCGACACCCAGAATCCTATTACGAGGAAAGCCAAGGCTCCCATAAGCGACACACAGAACGACAAGCCACTGGTAGTCAGCCAGTCTATAGCGGAATCAAACCACGAAATACTCTGACTTACAATTTCTTGCGGACTTTTTGGGTCAATCGAAACCATTTTTTCGCCCACTTCCTTTACTGTATCGGAAATTGTAGTGTCGGCTTGTGTAAACAATATGTCTGTTTGTATCATCTGATAAATATCAAAAAAGCGGCGCAAAGGTAAAACTTATTTACGATTTTGGATTTACGATTTACGATTTATTTTAGATTTTTTCTTACGCCTCTATAATTTTCTGCTAACTAACATTTTTATTTAGGTTTTTCGTATTGCAAATATTCTTATCTTTGTGGAAATTTTAAATGCAAAATATAAACGATTAAAAAACAATAAAATTTTCATTATGGTAAATTATAAGGATTTAGGCCTTGTCAACACCGTTGAGATGTTCAAGAAGGCAGTTGCCGGCGGATATGCAATCCCCGCATTCAACTTTAACAACATGGAACAGATGCAGGCTATCATTCAGGCTTGCGCCGAAACAAAATCACCCGTTATCCTTCAGGTATCGAGCGGAGCACGCAAGTACGCCAACCAGACTATCTTGAGATATATGGCAGAAGGTGCTGTTCAGTACGCAAAGGAACTTGGCTGGGAACACCCGCAGATTTGCCTCCACCTCGACCACGGCGACACTTTCGAACTGTGCAAGAGCTGCGTTGACATGGGATTCTCGTCAGTTATGATTGATGCTTCATCGCTTCCTTTCGAGGAAAACATCAAGCTCACAAAACAGGTTGTTGAATATGCTCACAAGTACGATGTTACAGTAGAAGCAGAACTCGGTGTTTTGGCTGGTGTTGAAGACGAAGTTTCGGCAGAAGAATCACACTACACAAAGCCAGAAGAGGTTATCGAATTTGCTACCCGCAGCGGATGCGACTCGTTGGCAATCTCAATAGGAACATCACACGGAGCATATAAGTTCAAACCGGAACAGTGCAAGGTTGACCCGGCAACAGGTCGTCTTGTTCCTCCGCCACTGGCATTCGACGTTCTTCACGAAATCGAAAAGAAACTCCCAGGATTCCCGATTGTTCTCCACGGCTCATCGTCAGTTCCACAGGAAGAAGTTGACACAATCAACAAGTACGGTGGTGCTTTGAAGGCTGCTGTTGGTATCCCAGAAGAACAACTCCGCGAAGCAGCAAAATCGGCAGTTTGCAAAATCAACATCGACTCCGACAGCCGTCTGGCAATGACCGCTGCAATCCGCAAGGTATTCGCTGAAAAGCCAGCAGAATTTGACCCAAGAAAGTATTTAGGTCCAGCTCGCGACAGCATGAAGAAACTCTACATGCACAAGATTATCAATGTTCTTGGCAGCGCAGGCAAGGCAGAATAAAATTGTGATGAATATATATTACGAGGCTGTCAATTTTGCAGCTTCGTAATGTATATTTATTTGTGTCTATTTGTGATAAATAGGCTGATGCCTATATTAAGTAAGTAGTTTTTTACGCGAGGCTGTTTCCCATTTTAAGAGGAGAGTTGAGCGGGAGTTTTATTTTTGCAAGGCGTTCGTCTTTCATCAGTAGGATTACACTCGAACCCATTTCAAAATAACCGACTTCTTCGCCTTTTTTTATTGAGATTGGCTGTTCGTATATGCGTTTCGATGCTACGCCTTTCTTGATGTTGGTCTGCAAGCCGCTGTCGAACGACAGTTTTGTCTTGCCTACAAACAATGCACCGACGAGAATCATATAGAAGTTGCCGAATTCAGACTTGCCGTGTATTACAATTCGCTCGTTGCGGCAATACACACGGTCTTTCTTATACACTACCTTTGGTTTCACGGGGCGAAGTGTGCCGGGAAGGTAACTTATGTCGGTGATTTCCATATCGAAGGCGGAGTGTACGCGATGATAGTTGGCGGGGGAGAGGTAAAGCACGGCATACGATGACATTTCCTCGTACTCGTCGCAGATGAGGTCGTCAACGTAGTAGTGCTTGAATTTGACGTATATCTTGTTGTCGCCAGTAATCTTGCCGAAATCGAAGATAAATCCGTCAACTGGAGAAACCAATCCGTCGCTTATCGGTCGTGTATCTGGTTTCAGATTGCGCGTAAAGAACGAATTGAAAGTCTTGAATCCGTTTTGTGGGACAACGTACTCCGACAGGTCAATCTTGTATTTCTTTTTCCAAAGTTTTATAACACCTTTGATAAACCACTGAGGTTTCTTTGAATTGGAAAGTTTGCCTGCCATACGCGAGAAAAAATTCCTATAGTTCTGCTTTTGTGGTTTGGGTGCTGGCATTGCTTACTTGTTGTTGTATGCGTTCATTGTCTTTTCTATGCCTATCAGCGGAAAACTTTTTATGGCTTCGATGACTATATCTATTCGTTCCTTAAGTTTTTCGCTTTCCTCCTTTGTCCACTCGCCAAGCACGAAGTCGATTTGTCCGCCACGCGAAAATTCGTTTCCGATGCCGAATCTCAGTCGGGCATATTCGCTTGTGCCGATGGTGTCCTGTATGTTTTGCAAGCCGTTGTGACCGCCGCTGCTTCCCTTTGGTTTAATACGGATTGTGCCGAATGGCAGTGCAAGGTCATCAACAATGACAAATACGTTTTCAACGGGAATTTTCTCTTGATTCATATAGTACCTGACGGCGTTCCCGCTGAGGTTCATATAGGTTGTGGGCTTTATGAGGATGAGAGTGCGTCCTTTTATGCTTGTTTCTGCGCGATAGGCATAGCGCTTGTCAAAAAAAGCGATGCCCGCGCCTTCTGCGAAAGCGTCGAGCACCGTATATCCAATATTGTGCCTTGTATTCTTGTATTCTGCTCCGGGATTTCCTAACCCGACGATGAGATACTTCACAATTCAGATATTGAAATTTGTGGCTTATTCAGCAGCTGGAGTTTCAGCAGCTTCGCCACCTTCTGCAGAACCTTCGTCGCTAGATGCACCGCGGGCAATCATAACTGATGCTATCAATGTGCTGCCGTTTTCGGTGAACTGGAGCTTGTCAGACTTCAAGTCCTTGATTCTGATTGATTCGCCAAGTTTCAGGTCTTCGATGTTTACTTCGTAAACGTTAGGAATATCTTCCATCATACCCTTGATAGCGATTTTCTTGAGGCTGTGTTTCAACTTACCACCGGCCTTTACACCAGCAGAGTTACCAACGAGCTTCAGAGGGATGCGAACCTTTACAGGCTTTGCAGGGTCAACTTCGTAGAAGTCGATGTGGATAACCTGGTCTGAAATCGGGTCGAACTGGATTTCCTTCAGCAAGGTCGGTCTTACCTTACCATCGATGTTGAGGTCTGCGAACATTACATCAGGAGTGAAGATAAGGTTGCGGACATCAGCGTTAGCAACTGTGAAATGAGTTGTCTGGTCGATACCATAAACTACACACGGAATGTTGTTGCTTCTCTTGATTTGCTTTGCGGCCTTCTTGCCGAACTCGGTACGAACTGTACCTTTTACTTCAAAATGTTTCATTACTTTTATAAAATTATTTATGTACTACTCAGCCACGCACTCGCGGCCCCATCGCACAGTTAAACAAAATCAAGCGCAAAATTACAACAATTTTTGGGATTGGCAAAAAAAGTTTTATGTGGTCACGGCTCTTTCATTTGGACAATGTTGTTACTTATGACACAAATAGTTAGCGTCTGAACAAATCCGCTGGCTGCGATGTGCTGAGCTTGCCGAAGTAAGCTTGTCGCGCCGCACTGAGTCTGGTCGAAGGGAAGTCAAGGTGGCGAAATGATATAATGCGCATTAACCTTACCCTTCGACCCTTCGACAGGCTCAGGGAGCGAACGGGGGCGAACGGGGGCGGTTAAATGAAAGAGCCGTGTTATGTGGTTTCTGCGTATTGAATGTCTTTTGTGTTGATTACAAGAAAAGAACAGGGTTTGATGATCGGCTGAGCATTTGCTTTTGTCCATTTCTTTTCTCATTATAAATCTTTTTTGTGGGCAGTATGTAAAGCTGTAAATCGTAAAAATGTTTCACACCTATATTAATAATAGTGACACTTGTTTTTTACAAGCGAAAATAAAAGGGGTAGGGCACCCAAAATTAAAAACGAAAGGTCTGTAAGGCTCGTTTGTGACGAAAATTATAGCGTCCTATTAGCCAATATTTTATTGACAAAATATTTTTTACAGAAAATACAAAAAAAGATTTTTTGGTAATAAAAAAAGTATTACTTTTGCAGTCCGTTTGGTCATCCAGCCTAAGGAACTTAATTTATTAATTTTAAAGAAAGATTTTTTAAAGTGAAAACATTGGTTTACAGAACAATATCGGCAAATAAGGAGACTGTTAACAAGCAGTGGTATGTTGTCGATGCTGAAGGCGAAATTCTTGGTCGCTTGGCTGCAAAAGTAGCCTACGTGCTGAGAGGAAAGCACAAACCCGAATACACACCTCACGTTGACTGTGGTGACAATGTCATCATCATCAATGCAGAAAAGGTTGTTCTTACAGGAAAGAAACTTACCGACAAGGAATACATCAGACACTCTGGTTATCCTGGCGGACAGAAGGTTGAAACTCCTGCCGAAATGCTCGAGAAGCATCCGGAACGCATTATCGAACACGCTGTCAAGGGAATGTTGCCAAAGAACCGTCTCGGAAGCGAATTGTTCAGAAATTTGAAAGTTTACGTTGGTAGCGAGCACAAGCATGAAGCTCAGAACCCGACAAAGTTGGATTTAAACACAATTAAATAAGCATGGACGTATTTAATGCATTAGGTCGCAGAAAAGCTGCTGTCGCAAGAGTTTACCTTAGCGAAGGAAAAGGAAACATCACGGT
>Ga0310696_10004180_pt1 | contig 17772 bp, 10 predicted proteins | sample AusTroGonzalo_MG_4_FD_203885 | JGI IMG/M metagenome (GOLD analysis project Ga0310696, IMG submission 203885) | Bovine rumen microbial communities from tropical cattle in Woodstock, Queensland, Australia - Gonzalo_02 (v2) (version 2) | ecosystem: Host-associated > Mammals > Digestive system >...
TCAAAATCTACGGCGGCTTTGCCGGCACGGAAAATTCCCCGGAAGAACGTGCCTTGGCCGACACCGACGGCAACGGCCTGGTGGAACTTTGGGAATTGGCCAATCCTACCATCTGGCAGCACAGTGATGACTACGCCGGCCAGGTCGCCGTCACCAGCGAGGCAGAAGGCACGGGCGGCCTGCTGGACGGGATCACCTTCACCAACGGCCAGGCCGTCGGCAGCGGCAATGACGGCTACGGCGGGGGCCTTCTACTGCGGAACGGCACCGAGGTCACGGCCTGCATCTTCACGCGAAATTGTGCGTATAGCGGGGCCGGGCTCGCCATACTCGGCCCCGGCCAAGCCACCTACTGCCGACTCGACAACAACTACGCCAGGCCAGGCGAAGGCGAAGGCGGCGGTGCCTATCTTGGGCACGCCGAAGCCAGAATCAGCAACTGCCTGATTGTCCGCAACGGCAGCGACAATGGCGGCGGCGGCCTGATGCTGGACAGCGGTGCGCAGGCCGACTTCTGCACCATCGTCGCCAATTTTGGCCACAGCGCGGGAGCGGGAATCCATATTGTCAACGGTACGCTGAACAACAGCCTGGTCTGGGGGAATGACGGTCCGTCACAGGTGGCGATTGACGCCGCGGGGACGGTTCGCCGTTGCGGGCTGGCAGGAGGGCTCGTCGGCGAAGAGATAATCCCCTTGCAGGAACGCAATTCCGGGGATGGCGGTCCCGCCTCCAATGACAACTACCCGGATTTGTACTACGCCTGTTTTGCCAATTACCTTGACGGCGATTATCGGCTGGCCCCTGGCTCCTACGCCATCAACCGCGCCTTGCCGGAAGCCGTCACCGCCGACATGACCGACGCCTGCGGCAATCCCCGCTGCCAGCGCGGCCTCCCCGACCTCGGGGCCTACGAAAGCGAGCACGGCGGCTGCCTCGCCGTTCGAACCCTCGTGGAACATCCGCTCATCTACGGTTCCACCAATCGCGTCACTCCGCGCTGGGGGATATTCACGCCCGATGGGATTGATACAAATTTCTCCTTCGACAAATCCTGGGCGGAAATCACCCGCAACCGCGACGGCTTCGCCCTCAGCGGTCAGCCGGCAGGCAGGTTGAAACTGACGACCTACGCCTACGGTTTTGACGACACCTGGCAACAGCGGCAGACGGTCACGACGCTTGATGTCTACCGCCGTCCGCTGGAAATCAGCGCCGAGTCTGTTGCCATCGACAACAACTCCCAGCTGTCTGAGATAACCACCAGTATTTCTGCAGGCAGCCTGCTGCCAGGAGACACCCTGGATGGTACGGCCACGACAGGCGGTGACAGTCAGACCGATCCATGGCTGGTCACTCAGGGGACCCTTCAGATCTCTGACAACAACCAAGGCAACAATTACGACATCACCTTCGTAGGCAAGAAAATCCCCGTAAATTACACGCTGAATGCCTATAATAGCTTGGAAATACAGTATGGAGACAGTGTCTCTGATGGCTTATGGTTCGGCTTTTTCAACGACCCAGAAGACGATAGTTATGTTGACGGCGTTTTCGAGATCCTCACTGCCGTAAATGGACGACTACCCGCCGGAGAACATACAATGGAATGTGTCTTCCATCCCCAAAACAACAGAATGTACACGGATGTCTATTTCACCTTCAGGCTCAACGTCAGAAAAATCACACTAACCACCTCCATCCAGGGCATCGCACCTCGCTACTACGGAGAGGATAACCCCGAATACACCATTGTCTACGACGGTTTCCTCCCAGATGAAGACGAATCATGCCTGACCGGTACAGCCTACATACAAGGTATGCCAGGCAAGTATGACTTGCCCGGCGACTATATGCTCTCTATCGAAGGCATTTCCTCGGAAAACTATGATATCTTCTGCATGTTAGATTTCCAGACGGTCTTCGCCATCCCCATCGTCGTCCAAGGCAAAATCACCGCCAGTGACTTGCAGGAAGGTGATATGCTCTTCAATTCATCACTGACAGGCACAGTCATCAATACACTGGATAATTCGGTCGTAGAAGGAGACCTGGTCTGGTCAAACAATGCCCTTTCCCAGCCCCCAGTCGGCACCACAACATATCAGTGGGTCTTCTTTCCCTACGGCCACCAATACAGCTACCTGTCAGGCGAAGTCGAAGTCACAGTCCATCCCCGCGCCCAGCAGACCAACCAGTTCCTGACGGCAACCGCACCCAGGGGCACCAAATCCCTGTCCGACGCCAACGGGGACCTTCTCTCAACACAAAACGCCGTCGAAACAGCAGAGACTCCTGACCTTGCCGTCCTGCAAACCTCCTCCACCGATATGGGCAGCGACCTAACCCAGCCAGGGCAACTTCCGGTCGCCACGCCGCAGATTCTCGTCATAACTCCCCTGCCCTCCAGCAAAATCTACGGTGACGACGACTCTGCCGTCTTCACCTGGCAACTGGCCGACAACACTTTGGCAGACGGCATCACCATCACCGGCTCCCTGGAACGCGAACCCGGCGAGAACTGCGGAGACTACGCAATCACCCTCGGCACCTTGACGGCAGGCGACGGCTACGCCCTCGCCTTGCAGCCTGCCGTGTTCCAGATTCGTCCGCGTCGCCTAAATCTCCTGACGGGCGACTACAGCAAGATGCTGGGCGACGCCGACCCGGAACTGACCTGGACGCTTCTGGATGCCGAGTGGGCAGAAGAAGTCAACATCACTGGGCAACTGTCGCGCGAGCCAGGAGAGACGATAGGCACCTATCGTCTTGATGCCTCTGGCCTTTCCTGCGATGACAATTTCCTGCTGACGGTAGCCTGCGGTACCCTGGAAATAACCCCCGCCGGTTTCCAGGCGCGGGAAGTCGCGGCCAGCGAACTCGTCTACGGCGACAAACTTTCCGCCTCCACGCTGTCCGGCCAGGTCGTCTTCACCGATGGCCAAATCCCGCAGGACGGAAATTTCTCCTGGGACAATCCCGAGAGCCTGCTTGCCGCCGGCCTCACAGAGCAGAATTGGACCTTCCACTTTGCCGACGCCACAAATGCCCCATTGCACGGCACGGTGTCCCTGACCGTCCTGCCGCGCCTTCTCTCCGTGACCTCCTTGGACGTTACCAAAATGCCAGGAGAAGCCGACCCTGCCCTGCCCTACACCTACGCAGTCGAAGACCTCCAAGGTGCGCCCTGCACCGTCAGCGGGAGCCTTTCGCGCGAAGCGGGCGAACTGCCAGGCACCTACGCCACGACCCTGGGCAACCTGTCCTTCGGCGACAATTTCCAGGTGGAGTTCACTCCTGGCGTCTTCCGCATCCTGGCCAACAAGACCGTCGTTGACGACGACTGGGACGGCTGGCTGGAACCAGGCGACATCGTCACCGTGAACGGGCGCGACTACACTTTTGGCAGCGATGCCTTCGCCACTCTGGAAGACGCCCTGGAAGCCACGGCCCCCGGCGGCACCGTCATCCTCTGCGACGGCGCCTACGCCCTGCCGTCCGATAACAGCCGCTGGCAGGCACCGCACCCGGTCAGCCTGCGCGGGCTGACCGAAGACTGCGACGATTCCGCAACTGTCCTGCTGAACCCCCTGGCCATGACCAGAACCCCTGCCTGGACAGAAGAAGACGAACGCGCAGTCGTCACGCTTGACAACCTGCAAATCCAGGTAACGGACACAGCGGAATACGCCTTGCGAATCGGCGATTTCCGCAGCGCCATCCTTGCCTCTTGTGCCTTGTCAGGTGGCATCCGGACCTTGCTCGCCGCCAACTTGCAGAGTCTGGAAATGACCTCCTGCTCCCTGGCCTCGGCTGGCACCTGCCTGACTTTGGGATTGCCTGAGGCTGACGCCGAACAGAACAGCCTCCGCGACTTCACCATGCAGAAAAACGAGTTCCGACGCCTGTCGCCTTCCGCCTTCTACCTCCAGGCCTTCGACGCCCGTCTGAACGGCAACGGCCTCGGCCTCGCCTACGGCAATACCTACGATGGCATCTTCACCGACGGCGAAAGCGACGATGCCACTGTCGCCTCCCTCAAGCAATTCGTAGGCGACAGAGAACAGCCAGACTGGCCCTGCCCGGCCCTCCTGCGCCTCCGCAAGGAAAGGCTAACCGCCGTCCCCAGCGCCGCCGTATGCACCTTGGGCGACGAAAACCTGACGCTTCAGATTTTCGGCGAAGACGGCAGGCTCATCCGCAATCTCCACGGTGCCATCCAGGTCTACGATGCCGACGGCGCGCTCCTGGGCACTTCGCCGCTGGTCTACTCGCGCGAAACCGAGGGCTACAGCCTGCTCTGCCCCGCCCTCACGCCAGCCGCCGCCACCTTGCGCTTCACCGTCCAGGGGCAGTCATCCTTCTGCCGCGATTCCGCCACCTGCCAGATTTCCGTGCGACCGCCCGCCCAAATTGACACACTTGCCTTCCTGGTCGCCGGACAGCCCGCCACCAATAGCGACAGCGGCGACTACCAGGCCATCGCCGACGAAAACCTGCCGCTGGCCTTGCAAGCCAGTTACGGTCTCTGGCACTGGCCTGTGGCCACTGACGCGGCCACTGAATACTCGCTGCCCGCCGCTGACCTGTCGCTGGTCGCCCCGGGCGTCGTTTCCGGCATCCGCGCCAATGAGACGTACACGATTGGCGCCTCCTACCAGGGACAAAGTGCCACGGCGACAGTCAGGTTGAAACCTGCCGCCGCCGTCATCCTTCAGGCAACCACAGCGACACCGCATCTGGCACCCGGCGGCTGGGCCGACATATCCCTGTTCGCCGCCGATGCCTTCGGCAACCGTTTCCCCGTCCTCGCCGAGGACGAGCAAGTCGTCCCCGCCGAAGCAGGCACCATGCTCGCCCCCCAGAAACTGTTTGTCCATCAAGATTTCCACGGTGAGACAGTGGAATACGCCGCCGCCTGCCAGGGACTTTCCTGCTCTCTGGAGATTCCCGTGGAACTGCGCCACGGCGAAGCGGACAGCGACTGGCAACTCTCCTGCGACGGAACCACCCTCTGCCTGCAATACGCTGACTACCAAGGCCCCGCCCGTTCCGGCTGGCATCGACTCGATGACAGGACGCAGATTTGCCTGGACTGCTCCGAGTCATTCCTCGGCGACAAACGAACCATAACCTGCCGTCTTGTCGGCTATGAGATTGACGGACAGCCTGTACCGCTGGCTCCGGGCTTTGCCGTACCGTCCCTGAGCCTCGTAATCGCCGCCGACGGCAAACTGACCATAGCGGCGGCCGCCGGACGTCATGACAACGCTTCCATCCTCGAACTCGACCAGGACGAACAGCGCGAATTACTGCCCTTCCTGGCCCTGACCTCGACTTTCTCTGCCCTGGAAAACACCTACGGTGGTTGCCTGCTGCTGGAGAAATGACGGAACAACATACGAAAATCTGCTCCCTGCCCGACGAAGAGCGCCCCAGGGAGCGCCTGCTTCGACTGGGCGCCGCCTCCTTGAGCACGCGTGAACTGCTGGCGATTTTCCTACGGCATGGAACCAGGGGCAAGTCCGCCCTGGAATTGGCGGCGGAACTGCTCATCGCCTACGATGGAAGCCTGACGAAGATTGCCGCCTCGACCCCGGCAGAATTGGCAGCGTTCCGAGGCATCGGCGCCATCAAGGCCGTCGAATTGCAGGCGGTCCTGGAACTGGCCAGTCGCCTGCAAGCAGAGCGTCAGCAGACTGGTTTCAAATGTGCAAGCCCCTCGCTGATCGCCGAGTTCATGCTGGCCAGGCTGCGTCATCTCCAGCAGGAAGAGTTCCATGTACTGTTGCTCGACGCCAAACTGAACCTGCTCAAGGATGAGATTGTCACGCGCGGGCTCCTAGACAGTTGCCCCATCCATGCCAGGGAAGTCTTTCGCGCCGCCGTCCGGGAATCGTGCAAACGCATCATCATCTGCCACAACCATCCCAGTGGCGACCCGACGCCCTCGCAAGAAGACAAGATCATAACCAATGTGCTGGTGGAGGCCGGCAAACTCCTGGGCATCCAAATCGACGACCACCTCATCGTCGCCCCCGCCCCCGAAGGCAGGATTTCGTTCTTCAGTTTCCGCAAGGAACGCCTAATCGAGAAAGCATGATCGCCACCAAGACGCGCAGCATGCGGCCACCGCTGAACCAAGTCCAGAAATCATTCGCCATCTTGTAAAAAGAAGCCTTAGATTTATATTATGAAAAGTGGCAAAAAGAAGGTTTTCCTTGAATTTCCCAGAGTGACATATTTTATGTCCACTCTCAGCAAGGCGATAAATGCAGAATACAGGGAAATAGTTCAGAGACTTGAATTACAAGGTCACCTTTCCATGCCATTCGGTGAAAAATTGAAATCAGAAAACATGTTTTCCATCAGGATAATTCATGCTGGAAATGTGCGTGTCTTTTATGTTTATGGCAAAAATGACCTAATCTACGGAATATACGGATATGTGAAAACCACCAGAGCAATTCCCATAGCAGAACTCAAACAAGCACGAAAATTGGCAAGAGCACTCAAACAAATGGGGCTGATATGAAAAGCAAATTGACAGAACAAGACATTATGGCCGAAGTGAAATACGTTGCCAAGCATTTGGAGGAATTAAAGAAAAAGCAGCAGACCGAACGGCAGGCATACTTTGACAATCCTGACAATGCCACATACATTGCGGAGGCTAGGCAATGTCTGGCCAAGGCAGAGCAACTTTACAAGGCCAAGAAAAAGGCTGGGCGCCCCCAGAAGGAACTGGCCGTCAAACTGAATGTCAATCAGCCGATAACTACCAAACTCGTGCTTGATAGAGAAAGAAATTAAACACCAGAACGAAATTGCGGCAATATTACCTGCTGCCGCTTGCTGAAATACACCGCGGCATGCGATTGCCTCCCGACCATACCCATCTCCTGACGTCCCCACCTTGCTCCAAACCGGGACTTTTTTGCGCCTTGTGATTTGATTTTCGCCACCAAAGCCATTATATTATGTAATCGTCAAATTGATGGTGGCTGTAGCTCAGTTGGTCAGAGCGTCTGGTTGTGGCCCAGAAGGTCGACGGTTCGAGACCGTTCAGCCACCCCATCTTAAAAAGCCGTCCGAATCAGTCTTTTGGTTCGGACTTTTTTATTGTTTTCCACAATTTGAAAGAAGATGCACTTATTATATCAGTTGTCACGTCTCATGCCCTCCCCGTGCTAAATGCAACCCAGGAAGGTTATTACCAACGGAAATAAATCATGGCAAGGGACATGAGACGCGCGCAAGAGTGAGACAAAAGACATGGGACAAGACGCTTCGACGTGCTATGTGGTTGTTAGTGCGACGAGCGGCACGCGACGTGCGGCGAAAACAACAGCCGATGAACACAAGCAGCACTTTGTCAGAGCACAGCCAGAACACTACTACCTATCTTCATAGGGGAATTCGTCTTCGGGAATTTGGATGACGTCACCCCAGGCGCAAGGTTTCTCTCCGTGCGGTGTCAGCACCCAGATGACGGGGTAGTCAGGGGCCTTCTCGGGAGCCTCGCCGAATCCATCGGTGAAATACAGCATGACTCGTGGCTTAAGCGCTTTCTCACGAATGTAATTGAATACAGGCAGGAAGGAAGTTCCCCCGCCGCCTTTGACGGTGATTTCTTTCGGCGTACGACTGTTTTCGGTGTACTCCTTGACTTCCGTGATTTCTGCATCGCACTGGATGACCGTCAATTGAAACCTGCCGAACTGCCGCATGATTTTCAACGTATCGCCGTAAAATTGGTCTAGATAGTCTTGCGTGGAGCCCGAGGTATCGATGGCCAGCACGGCCTCAAGCCTGCCATTGTTATGGCTAGGCAGGTACATTTTCTGCCAGACAAAGCGCTTCGCTGGCGGCAACCATTTGGTCTCGCCGCCTGAATGCAAGGTCAAGTATCTCCGCAGCTTCTGCATGTAGTCGATTTTGGATTCGCGGAACTGTTGGACAATCTCGGCGATGTCGCCAGGAAGCATTCCGTGCATCATCTCGTAGGCCTGGGCGGTCTCCAGGATGCGCTGGCGCCAGACCTCCCGCATCATGGGATCGCATTCGGTGTCCACGGCAGCGTCATGCACTGCGTCTTCTGCGTCCTTTAGAGTTGACTGAGTTTCTCCCTGATTTTCCTTTCCAGGCTTGCGGTTCTTTGCCTGAGTGTTTTGGGGGCATTTCCCACCTGGAGCAGTTTCTGGATATTCTCCATCATCGCCAGAAGGATTTTCTTCTGCGCCTCCTGTGGATTCTTCTCCGACTCTAGAATCTCCCTCTCGATTTCCTGAGGCATCTTGATCTGATTGAGTTTCTCCTCCATCCACGCCGCCATTACCTTGCTGTGCCTCTGCGTTTTCTCTTTGTCCATCTTCCTGTTCTCCGCTTTGCTCACTTTCCTGAGATTGTTTGGAACTACTATGTTTCTCTACAGGCATCTGCTCCTGCTGCTTTTTCCGTTCCGCCTCCAGGGCCTGTTCAGCCAATGTCGGCAAGACAACACGTCCCGCCAGGTAAAGATGCACGTCGGCGTCTTCGCTGCGCTCCACCACGTCTTCCGGCAGTGCCTTGAAGATTTCCTCGACCGTCTGATGTTTGGGAAAGCGGTCGGCATAATCGGGCTTGATGGCCATGGAGACCTTCTCGGCATTCAGCAGGGAATAGACCTCCAAGTCGCTGGCAAGGTCAAACCGTCGTGCCTCCAGTTCCCCACGTCGGAAGGAGTGGCAGAGGGCGGCCGTCCAGATGGTGTGAGCGATGATGGCGGCGCGCGTCACCACTGGCAGCTGGATGATCCATTCGGGACGGATGTAGATGACCTTGCCGTTGGTGGCAATGGTGCGGATGCGGGAATCCACCACGGGGATAAACTCAATTTGCAGCCCCAGATGCCCCACGAAGGGGTAGTGGAGCACCAGTTGCCCGCGGGCATTCTCGCAGAGTTCCAGCGCCTTTTGACGTGACTTTTCGGTGTCCTTCGCGTTCCAGTTGGTCAGACGTTGCTTCATGCGCTTGCCCTCCCGCGCAGTGCCTTGCCGTGCTTCTTGAGCCAGTCGGCGTATTTCTTGTGCTTGACCAGCAGCATATTGGATTCTGCGCCATCGGGATTGGAGTTCATGGCGTCCAGCATGCTCATGGCGGCGAAGTCGCTGGGCATTTCGAGGGAGATGCGGTAGAAGCCGTCCAGCCGTTCCTCCTGCGTGCCGTGTCCCTTGTCCCAGAGAGCCTTGCACAATGCCGTGCAGAAAGCGTAGCGCTTCGCCTGGTCTTTGGGGATGGAGATTTCCGCATTCGGGTTCAGCATCATCACCACGATGCGGCGCATTTCATCATAGAGATGGTAGAAGCTGAGCAGTTCCAGTCCTGTGGCATTGCCCAGAAGCCCACAGAGGAATGGCGAGAGAATGGCATCGTCCTTCCCCTCCAGGCGCTGGAGCATGATCGAAGCCCGTTCCCAGCTGCGGGGCGTGGGGAAGCCACGTTCCAGATTCTGGGTGTCGTCATTCATGTCCGCCAGCAACTGGGGCTTGAACTGAAGTAGGCCCAGGACCGCACCGTGGACATTGTTCTTCACCGCCCAGTCGTGCCAGCTCTTGGCATCGTAGCTGAGTTCCACATGCAGGAAGCGGTTGGCGAGCGCGGAACTCATGGCGACGGCGCTGGCACCGTCTTCGATGCGGTTGCCCGCCGCGACAATGAGCCAGCCGTCGGGCAGGTGGTAGTCCTCGCCCAGGCGGCGATCCAGAATCAGCTCGTATGCGGCGGTCTGGATGGTGCGGTCGCAGGCGGACAGTTCGTCCAGGAAGAGGATGCCGCGGCTCTTTTCGTCTCGAGGGTAGGTGGAGGAGATTTTCCAGTGGACGCCATCCTCTTCGGGGACAGGAAGCCCCTTGATGTCGATGGCCTCCATCTGGGCCAGGCGCAGGTCGATGAAGCCGCAGCCATGAGTTTCGGCGACGCTGCGGACGATGGCGCTCTTGCCGACTCCAGGCGGTCCCCAGACCATGATGGCGGGCAGGCGGTTGTCGGGATTCTCCCAGCGGGTTTCCAGGGAGAAGGAGACCATTTCGGAAAGTTGTTTGGCGGTGATTCGATTGCAGGTGTCAAGTTCCATGATTTTTCCTCTTTTGTTTCAATTGCTTCTACCTGCATTACGCAACACAAGAGGCAAATCTTTCGATTCCGTCAAGATTTTCCATTTTCCCATTCGGCGAAGGCATCCGCCAGTTCGCGATAGAGGGGAATATATTTATACATGCTGTCATGGCAAAGGTTCGTGCTTCGAATTACTGGCAGGATGTATGGCTTCATCTCCTGAAATAGATGCATTGTTTCGCAAACCGTGAGATCATGATCATAATCATTGAAAAGTTGGTGAAGAGGATTGTAATCGTTAGGCAGATACGAGTGTTGGTTGATAGCAATATTCGTTGGCATTCCCATGTCCAACAGTTTTTTCAGGATGGCTGAGTTCAGCAGGTCGTTTTGCATCAGCCACTGAAACCAATTTTTTTTAAAAGTCTTGTTTTCCAGAAGTTTTTTTTGCAGTGGATATTGTTCTATGTTGTTGAGCTTTTCCAGCCATCCCGTTTTTGATTCATTGGGCAGAAAGAGCACTTTCAAGAGGTGGATAAGAGTGTCATCATCATCTACTGCGGGATACTCTGGAAGCCAGCCGAGCAGTGCTGCCGCCGCTTTTTTGAGCCCCAGTTTGACGGCAAGGCAGAGCAACTGCTTCAGTTTCCGCCCAGGTTCAGGCGCCAAATCCACATATAGCCTCAGGCGTGCAATATCCTGGGATTGCAAGGCATCTTTCTGTTCTTTCTTTAACATGTGGATATGGTAATGCTTCCCTATTATTTTCTCAAAATCAGATTTAGCGTAGTATTCGAAATCGTCATACGAGAAAAGCCTTGCCAGCAAATCGTTGTCTTCAATGGAGGAATAGCCCAGTCTCCAGGCGGCCAGAAGACCGAACCCTCTGAACCAGTTGCTGATACCGCTGTCAGATATTTTGTATTTAAATCCAGCCTGGTAGTGGGAAAGCGCAACCACTTCGTCGCGATGGGTCAGAAAATAGATGAAGCCAGGTTCTCCACTGATTTTCGAGCCAAGTGACATCATCAGGCACTGCGCCTTCTTGGTGCAGTAACTATCCCACATTCTGGTGTCGCTCAGAAAAACCTGCGCGATCGTCTGCCAGCAATATTGATTGTCCCTTTTCATTGTGCTCCTTAATTCAGTGCTTGAGACAAAAGAACGGAGCCGAACAGCGGCTCATCTGGTGTCAGAACTGCCAGAAAATCATCTGCGTATTCAGCCAGGAATTGCGCCCGTTGTCGATAGGTGAACCAGACCAAGTTCGGTTCATTGGGAACCAATGGGAAATCATCGATCAATTTCCGATTGGCCAAACCCTGCAAATAATCCTCGTGAGGCATGGCCTCCCGCCGATTCATATAGTCTTGCGGCAAGGAATACGATGGGGCGGATTGGACAAGCCGCTTGAAGAATTCCACGCATCCATTATTGAGCAAGTCTGTGCCGAAGTAATCGGTGAACTTGCCTGAGAGAATGACCTCATTCCAGTATCGCAGCAGTTCATCCTTCATAGCGGCCAGGTCCTCATCCGTGCCGTATGTCTGAAACAACCTGAAAAACAAGGCGGTCTTCTGCTTGTTCAGGGCATATCCCAAGGCCTGGCGCCTGGCCTTGACGGGGTTAGGCATCAAATCCGTCAGCAATTTGATTTTTCCGACATCCTCATCCTCCAAGGCCTTGACAATGGGACTGGATTTCGTAAAATGGCAGGAGACGGCGTGGATGGTAGTCTGCTTGCGCGGAAGGCTATTCTGGAAATAGAACATAACGTGGATGACATCGCAAATCCTCTCTTGGCGGCATGCCAATGGTCCATTCCAGAACAGTAGCCACATTCTCAACAGGATGCCATACTCCCAGAGTGACACAATCCCATAAGAGCAGTGGTTCTTTTGGAAGGCAGTGATGATGAAGTTGTCAATCTCATCCCAAGAGAGTTTTTCCATGACGGGAAGTGCGCTGACGACGTGATGAAAATCCTCGATATATTCCAGGTCCAAATATGTTTCCCTCAGTTCTGGAGCCCTGCGAATGAAATCGTGAAGTTTTTCCGCTATGGCTTGTCTGTCTATGTTCATTCTTGTTTTCCTCGGCTTGGAGATGTAGTCGCTGGAGGGTGGCGGCACTTATTGCGGTTCAGCCTTTTTTCCACCGTTTGCCGTTCCCATTTTCCCACTTACGGCTTTGCGAATGCGCCGGTGGAGACGCTCCCCCTGTTTGGTTCAGTCAATGTTCATATTTGTGAAATTGTTCACGAGTTGGGGGTAAAACTGTCCATTGCCTTATGACCTTTCATTGCGTGGCCCTTTTCACCTGTCTCTGTAGAAAGCGGAATAAGTCCGCCAATTTTAATCCATCATCGTTTGCGGTGTCTTTAACCCCCATGTTACTCAGAAGTTTGCGGATGGAGTTGGTTTCAGGGTCATTGCCGGTCGGGTCTCTCAGAAAAGTGTAATGAAGGGCAGTGTTCCCACGGAGATCGGTATCGCAGACATATTCGGGGTCAATCTTGGGAAGAAATTGGCAGGCCAGCGCATAGGGGGCATACACGCAAAGGAAAAGAGTTTTCCCAAAGTAATCGAACTGTGAAACGACAATTTCTTGATTCAGTTGCCTCAGATATTCCAAGGCCTCGAAATTGGAATACCTGAAGCAACCATTTAATTTTTTCCGAAATTGCATGGGTTTCTTGACGCTATTCAGGAGTGACTGCCTGAGAGCATCCTTGGAAAAGTCGTTATTATTATAGTCACATTCCCCCAAATAACGGTTCCTAAGGTTGGCCAGTTCCTTAAGAGAAGCCAGAGGAGAAAAATCATTATCTGGGATGGCACTATTGGGAACCAGTTGCTTGAAAACAAATTCCCATTCTCCAGAAGAAAAATTCCGCCAATGACGTTCCTGGCAGAACTTTGGATGGGCAAAAAGCCAGTTCCTTGCCCAGAAGTCGGACGGCAAACTGGCCATCTTGTCCTGACATTCTGGCTGATGCCATTCCGGATGCCTTTGAATCAGCATTCCGTAGTCCATATCCGTCAAGTTCCGCAATTTGCAACTCCCGACGTATTCGGGATGCTCTTTCAGGATCTCCAGCCAGGTTTTGCTATTTAATGTCCTTTTGTCGATAACCGTCCAGACTTCTGGACGTAGCGTCAGCAGTCCGGCAATTTGGACGGGGGTCAAGCGCTTCAGGTAATCACCGTTGATTTCTGCGGGGTGGGAATACAGGTAGTCCACCGGATTAAGTTCCAGCAGGAGGCTCTCGTTGCAATATTTCTCAAGCGACGGATGCGTCAGCAGCATTTCCCCCCACAACCCCAAAGAATAGAAGTCCTTCAGAACTGAGCACATTTGGGGATTGCGACAGCATTCCAGGAGGAGGGTCTCAATTTCCTCCGGGGCCTCGAGGATTTGCTGCTGCCATGTCTTCGCGCTAAATGGGGTTGATGTTGAGTTATGCATGTTTTTCTCCCGAACTGATTGTCTGCGTCAAGGCAATGGCTTGTTCGCTGAGGGTGAATAAATGTTCATCATGGAAATTTCTGTCCTCTTTGGGAATCTTTCGGATATGTCGCAGGAGTTTCTCCGCCAAAGGAGAAATGCCGCAAAGAAGCCTGCGATAGGTCAGGCCACCTTCTTGGGACAGCGGGAAATCCAGCGAGAATCCATTCTGAAGCGCATGCTGCAATTCATTTCCGTTTAAGACGCCAAACACTTCTTTCTCATATTTCTTGGAGTTTTCAGGACGTTTCATGACATGCTGAAGTGCTTTCCAAAGGCATTGCTCGTCCGTCCCGCATAGCCGCCTGATCAACCAATATTTGACAAGAATCTCCTCTGGGATAGGCGACGCATAGAGGTCGCCATAGTGAGCGAGTATCTCCGCCAGGGTGGACACCTTGCCATTATTGTACAGGTAATTGCAGACATACTTCAGTTTGTTCTCTGGTTCACGTGCCAAGTCGACATCCAGAATCAATTTGGCGACATCCTCCTTGTCCAGATCGTTTTTCTCATTGACCTTCAAGGACATAACTCGTAGTGACTGTGGCACATCCATAGGGTTGACGGAAGTATTGGGAAATATCGTAAAGAACAACGAGGAGAGTTCCTTGGCATCTTGACAGAATTTCCCCTGATGCAGACAGGCGTAGACGAACTGAACGATTCCCAAGCACCACAGATCCACATACTCTTCATCCTTATACCCCCTCCAGTCCGCGACGACCCGGTATTCGCCGTAGAGCGAATCGATGACCTGCAGAATTGGAAGGTCATTCCACGGCTTGTCCGTCCTCATCATCTGATGCAACGGGACCACCCGTCCGCGATAATGTTTCCGCCCCAGAAAAACCTCAAAAGTATTCAGAAATGATTGCTGCTCCATGACTTGACTCTCGCTAACCTGAATGATGTTCATTGCGCGCTCTGGTTCTTCTGTTCCCAGGCGATAAAGTTCTTGGCTGAACGCGCATGGCATAGAAGAGCCTGGTTTTTGCCTGCGCAATATTCCGCCGCCTTCAGCAGTTCATCTGCAAACTCTGCAAAGAAGTACATCAGTTTGCGGTAGGTCAGATGGGGACACGACTTGGATACGGCGGCATCGAGTAAGCCCCCATTGTCATAGAACTCCTGAAATGTATTCTCGTCAAATTCCACGCTTGCACGCAGGTAATGAAATGCGAGATGTTTATACGGTCCTTTGAGCACCAAATGGTGAAGCGGGTGTTGGTCCGGCTTAAGCCATTCTTCCTGAAGTTTCATCGGATCCCGCCAAGTAGCCCGATACTCCTTGCATGTGCATATATAGGCATCACGCCAATAATCGAAAAGGTATGCGGGAGGTATCAGTTCATCCATTTTTCCCACAAGCAAATGGAGTTGCTCCGCCAAATGATGGTTCTGCTGATTGAACAGGTAATTGTAGATGTATTTCAGGCGATTATCCGGATTCGCTGCCAAGTCCACCAGAAGTTTCAATTCTGCGGCATTGCCGTTCATCACGGCCCGCTTCAGTTGTTGCGTCATGCCATAAACACGCAGATTAGGACAAGTCTCCCCCTGTGCCAATGACACTACTTTCCATCCGCCAAAAAGACAGTGGTAAAACTGCCAGTATTTCACTTGTCCTCCACCAAAACTCGTCTCGCTCAAGGGAATCCAGTCGTCTTCGTCAAGCAGAATCTTTGCCACCTGTACGACCAGATAATCCAATACAGTTGTATTATCACTAAAACTAGCGTGATATGATGTAAAACGGCTTGTGAGCTTCGGCAATATTGATAAATTTTCCAGAAAATTGACAAATCCCTTCTCATTTTGCATAGAGAGCGTGCCACAGATATACATTAAATCGTGGCAAGCAAAATTATCTCCCAGGCTAAGTTTCTGGTATTTTTGCAATACCGCATGAAAGGCATGGCGCACCGATTCAAGATATTCCTTCGTCATGATGACTCCCCTAGATCGCCCCAATGCGTTTCACGAAATCCATGATGTATTCCACGGGCTTGCCAGAGTTGATGGCTCCGCGCATCTTGTTGCTGCCCGAATGCAGGTCGGCATAGACCACCAGACCGACGCTCCCGCTGTATTTGTCCTGAGGGACATATCCAGCCGCCAGGCAGACCTGGTAGAGGTCGGCACGCACCCAGGGCATGCGTCCCGTCAGGCAAACGGTCTGCCCGCCGCCCACATTCTTCACGGTCGCCAGGTTCAAGGACGGGAAGCCAGGCGTGTTCAGGGCGGCGATGCTCCCTGATGTCGGGGCGGTTACAACCGTCGCCGCCGAATGGTTGATGCAAGTGACACAGCTTCTGGCGGCAGCCGTGGCAACACCTCCCAGTGTGCCGCTTGCCGCCATCGCCGCCATCGCTCCTCTGGCCATTTTTGCATTGGACGGCTTTGCCAGTTTTTCAATGGCTTCCCAGAGCGCTTTGCGCTTTTCAAGCCCAGCCGCAATGCCAGAGGCGTCGATGTTCTTTTCCAGGCAGCCGCTTTGGCGCAGGAATGCTTCCTCGCCCGCATGCTTGAAGATGGTTTCCAGCGAATAGCGCCCCGTCAGTTTCCGTGCCTGTATTGGGCCCAGCATGAAGACATCGCAGGCCACCAGTTTCTGGGCCTCGCCCAATAGGAGTGGCGCAGATAGCTGTTCCGTCAGTGCCTTGCCCAGTTTGATCCCAGCTGGCACTCCCACGAAACGGGTTTGCAGGAGCAACTCAGCCATCTCTTCGCGAGTGCGTGCTCCTGTGGAGTAAATCCAGTCGCAGCCTGCCTTGCCGAAGCCCTTCAGACCGAGTTTCTCCGCAAAGTCCAGGAACATCGCCTTGACAACCGCCTTGCACTCCTGGTTCACGCAGACTAGACGCGCCCCGCGCCAATCCAGCAGTTTCCCGCAGCAGGGGCAATGGCTAATCATCGCCTGGGTTCGATCATCCCCTGCTTCCACGCCGACTACTTTGGGTATAACATCCCCCGCGAGAATCAGCGTCACTTTATCGCCGACGCAGATGTCATTGTCCTGAACATACTTGCCGTTGTGCAACGTCACGCGGGAGACGGTGCGGCCATTGATTTCTACAGGAACAACCTCCGCGACTGGCGTTACATCTTGGCGGTTCACCTGCCAGACGATGTTGGTGATAGTAGTCTGGACACCGTCCTGCCCGAACTTGAAGGCGAGGGAACCATGCGGATGATGGCCAGTATTGCCCAGCGATTGCGCGTAGGCCTCGTCGGCCAGGCGGATGACCATTCCGTCTTGGGGGTAGGGCAAGGCGGCAAATTGCTTGCGGATTTTTTCCCATCTGGCAACCGTAAGCTCACTGCGCATCAGCTGCACCTCGTGGCGACGGTAGTCCACCAAGGTCAGCGTGTAGTGTTCGTCGGCCTCATTGCGGCCCAACAACCCTGCCACGGCGGCGCGCGCGGTCTTGAATTCGCCTTGGTGGGCTCTGAATTCCGTGGCAGTCATCAGGATTTCGCCTCGAAGCATCTCCTGGCAGGATTGCAGGGGACAAGGTGCGCCATTTTGCGGTTCCAGTTCAATCATGGAGACCTTGTCGCTCAAGTCATCGCCGTCGAAGCCGTCTCCACGGCTGGAGAGGATGCCATGACTCCAGTCTCCTGCGACTCCATCGTATTTGGGGGAGATTGCCAGCAGTTCATTCGGTGTGCGGCAGTATTTGTCTGCCCAGGCGAGAATGGCCTCAAAGGAGTAGGCCTTGTCCAGGGAGAGCATGGGCACGTCATGGTGAATTTTGCTGGAACTCACCACGATGCTTTGGATGCCGTTGAGCGCCTTGTCCTCGGGAGATTTTCTGCGAAGTGCCTCCACCAGTTGGTCATATTCCGCGTCGCTGATTTCTGGCGAGTTCAGTGTCCAATAGCGCAGGTCATGATAGGCGACCAGGGCGCGCAGTTCTTCGATGCTTTTGCTGTTCCAATCCATTTCATTGTTTCCTTATCGGTTAATCTCTCTGGTGTTCATCAGCAATACGCATAATGTTCAGGCAATCTTTCGATTCAGCTGTATTATTGAGACTTTTTGGAAGTTGAAAAAGAAAACGCACGTTTGCAAGACTAAACGCACCACACGCAGGAAAAGGCGTGCATTTAGTCTTGCAACACCGTGCGTTTAATGCTGCAAGAGGATTTGGATGCAGATTTTCC
>Ga0310696_10004183_pt1 | contig 17766 bp, 18 predicted proteins | sample AusTroGonzalo_MG_4_FD_203885 | JGI IMG/M metagenome (GOLD analysis project Ga0310696, IMG submission 203885) | Bovine rumen microbial communities from tropical cattle in Woodstock, Queensland, Australia - Gonzalo_02 (v2) (version 2) | ecosystem: Host-associated > Mammals > Digestive system >...
GTTTCGGCACTCACAGCAATCGGGCGAGAAACTAACTTACGAAAAGTTGTTTTACCATATTCCAAAACGCAGGAAACCAAAGGATTCAGAGAGAGAGAGAGAGAGAGAGAGAGAGAGAGAGAGAGACGGATGGCAACGTCACGGTGCAGGTTGTGGGGCAACCTCACAACTCAAGAAGGCGGCGTTGCGACAAATCAATTCTCGGTTTCCCAATCCCAAAAGGAACTTGGTGCAACAGCGACCTCAAAATGCGTTGCTTGCGTCCGAAAGCTCTACGAAGACAAATCGAGGGTTTTCAGAAACCGCCCTCGCACAAGGCGGGAAGAAAAATATTGTGCAGTATCTCGGAATTGCCGCTGATGAACCAGAACGTATTAAGCGACATTCTGTGGATGGCAAAATTCTTCCACTTGTAGATATTGGGTGGGATGAAGCTTATTGTCGAAAATGGTGCGAAGAAAATAATTTACTATCGCCCATTTATACTACTGCGACCAGAGGGGGCTGTTGGTTTTGTCACAACCAAGGCGTTGACCAACTTAGATTGTTAAGACGCAACTATCCTGAATTATGGGCACTTTTACTTAAATGGGATAACGATAGCCCAACAACTTTTAAATCTGATGGTCATACAGTACACGACTTTGAAAAGAGATTTGAAGCTGAAGATAAAGGTATTATTAAACCGGGTGATAGAAAGTTTCGTTGGAAACAAGTTTTAGAAGAAAACCAAAAGGAGAATAGATGAATACATATAAATATTCATCACCCCCGAACAATTAATACACAACGATTGTATGAGGGTGATGCGAAATATGGAAGATGGCGCGGTGAATGTAACACTTACTGATATTCCATACGGTGAGGTGAACCGTAAAGATAACGGACTTAGAAACCTCAATAAGACAAATGCCGATATTACAACTTTTGAATTAGATGCTTTTTTAAAAGAGGTTTATCGCGTGACAAGCGGAACGATAATTATTTTCTGCGGTCAACATCAACTAAGCGAAATTAAAAATTTCTTCCAAGCCAAACAAGACAAACATAAAGGAACGGTTCGGCAGCTTATATGGAAGAAAACAAATCCTTCACCGATGAACGGTAAGCATATTTACTTGTCGGGTATAGAAAACGCCGTTTGGTTTAAAAAACGAGGCGCAACTTTTAACGCGAATTGTAAAAATACAGTATTTGAATACCCTTGTGGTAGAAATAAATTACACCCCACTCAGAAAAATCTTGAACTTATGAAGGAACTATTATTAGATAATAGTAACGAAGGTGATATAATATTTGACCCTTGTATGGGTTCGGGAACAACGGGTGTCGCGGCTATTCAAACTAACCGTAAGTTCATTGGTGTCGAATTAGACGATAATTCATTTGAGATAGCCGAAACGAGATTGGCAAGTGCTTAGTGCATTTGCATTATTAAAACTCTTTAAAACAATACAATAAAACCGTGAACAACATCGAAAGATGTTTTTATATAGATTATGTAGGCATTTGAAGCCAGATTATATGGTCAGACGTAATTTGCACTTCAAAAACAACTCATTGTTTTAAAAATTTAAAAGAAAGGAAAATGTTTTTGGCAAACGCAACAGATATTAAAAATAGCTCTTTTAACATTCTAAACGACGTTGACCTTAGTGGTAAGACCAAAGAAAAAGGCAAGCTAACTTATCTTTCTTGGGCTTCGGCTTGGGGCGAGGTTAAGAAAAGATACCCTAATGCCACATACGAAATCGTCCCTCAGATTATTGACGAGTATGGCAATAAAAGATTTTGGCACGATGATGGTAAATCTGGCTGGGTAGAAGTTTCATTAACAGTTGAGGGTTTAACCATTAATGAGGTATTGGCGATTATGGATTATAAAAACCAAAGTATTACTGCCGATAAAATCACCTCTGTCGATGCAAACAAGTCGCTCAAGAGATGTCTTGTTAAGGCTTGCGCTCTACACGGACTTGGCTTACATATTTATGATGGAGAAGATTTACCTGAGAACCTTGTTAAAGCCGAAGAACTTAAAGACAAAATTAAGGAAGTCGTAGACAAGAAAGTTAAATTATCTGATAGTGCAAAAGAAAAGGTTGCTGAATACTGCCGCAAAGCAGAACGCGAAGCTTTCCCTGAACTACCAGACGAGGCAATTATCGGTCAGTACAAAAATATTGCAGACGTAGATATTCTTGAAAAACTACTGATGCAACTTACCGCTATTAGAAAGTGAGGAATAAAATATGGGATTTCATAGTTGCGGTTATTCCGCGAAGAAATTAGCAGAACACCTCGGCATTGAGCTTGAGGCTGCGTTTGAGGCTTTAGACGCATCAAGAGTTGGTGGCTTTGCAAAGGTTTGGAAGGTTTCTGAAGATGAGCCAAGAGTGCTGTTTACCAGAGAGGATGGCACAGATTTCAAAGTTACCACAGCTAATATTAGTATTGGCAAAAAGCAAGAGAGCGGCGATTACAAAAACGATTTTCAAGACGGATTTGTTCAGTTTATTGGTAGAGCCGCTGATAAGATTTTGGAATTGGCTGACGAAATTCCCGAAAGTGGATTGTGGATTCAGATTACAAACTGTGACGCTAAGAACCCTTATGACCATAAAAAGCACAAGACATATTATAACTGGATAATCTCTGATTTCGTTATTCCTGAAGATGATGAAAAGGGAAAGTCCACAAAAAAGTCAACCGCTAAGAAAACCACAAAGTCGGCTGCTAAGTCAACCAAAACGACAAAAGCCAAGACCAAGAAAGCAGAGCCAGTCGAGGATGACGACGATGACGACCTTCCATTTTAATGGAGATACACGATTATGCCAGAAATAATTGATAAAGCGCAAGTTGCGAATTTTGAAAAATATCTTCGGAAAACCAAACGTGAAGGTATAGAGAATTTGATTGAATTTATTAAAAAGTCTGATTTCTATACCGCGCCCGCAAGCACACGATACCATTCGTCTTGTCCGGGTGGCTTACTTCAACATAGCATAAACGTATATGAGTGCTTATTGAACAAAAAGAAAACAAGCACACTTTGGTCGCACGTTTTAGAAGATATTGAGGAAGAAAGTTTAATTATTATCGCTCTATTGCACGATATTTGTAAAACCTATTTTTACACCACAAGTTGGCGTAATGCCAAAAATGAGGAAACAGGTAAATGGGAGAAGGTTCCCTATTATACCGTCGAAGATAAAATTCCTTATGGTCACGGTGAAAAATCGGTAATGATGATTGAAGAATACATAAAGCTAAAACCGATTGAGAGATATGCAATCAGATGGCATATGGGATTTACAGAACCAAAAGAAAACTATAACTCTCTTTCGGCGGCAATAACCAAATACCCAATTATTTTAGCTATGCACGAAGCCGACTTAGAGGCAACATATGTATTAGAGAATCAATAATGAGTAAGAAAAACATTAGGGTTTGTCGATACACTAAATGTAATCATCAAATCAGAGAAATAAATCTTGATACAGAATCCTACATACAAAATGGAACTATGTATTTCCATAAAGATTGTTATGAGGCAAAAGAGGCTGAAAAAAGTCAAAAGCGTAAAAGCACAATGCGGCAATTTACTCCCAATGAGAAAGCTGATATTGATGCTATTAAGAGCCTTTGGGCGACACACATTGATAAAAACGCCGAATTTGGCAAACTTGTTTCAATCTTAAAAGTAATGATTATCAAAAAAAACATCACTTCGGATTATCTGTTGTTTGTGGTTAATTTCTGTATCAAAAACAAATACCGACTGCAATATCCGCCCGGATTATATTATTTCATTGATAACAAAGAAATCAAAAATGCTTATTACAAAAAGCAAAACGCTGGGCAAGGCATTGATATTAGTAATTTCAAAGCCGTAGAGCAAAAAGATGTATCTCCAAAGTTCACTATTGCGAAGAAGAAAAGAAAAGGGTTTCAGAGCATTTTAGAATAGCGAATGATGTGAGGTAATTGTAAACAATGAAAGATATTAAAGAGATTTCGGACATCCAATCCGAAAGCGCGGCGATTGGCACATTGTTTATTCATCCCGATTTTATCACACATACAGATTATTTAAAGCCAAACCATTTTTATAATCAAGAAAATGCTTGTATATATTGGGCGATTTTAGAATTATACAAATCAGGAGTAACAAACATTGACCCTTATAACCTGTCTAATAAATTGCAAAGTCATCCTGCGATTCAACGAGCTCTTGAAAAGTTTAATTTACCAACAATTCAAGAGTCTATGGAGTTATATAGTCAAGTAGCACGAAACACTCTTGAAGAGTACAAAATGTTTGCAAACAACATTGTGTCACTCGCATTTAAGCGCAAATTATTAAAAACCTTAGAGCAGATGCAAGGGCTCTGCTTTGACAAAACTTGTTCTCTCGAAAAATTAAACAGCGACGTTTATTCTGAGTTGGACAAATTAACACAACAATTTATCGTTTCTGAAGAAATCCATACATTAGGTGACGATATTGATAATATATGGGAAGAAATAGAAAACCGAAGAACCGAGGATGGTATGTATGGTATTCCGTCAAAGTTTCCGACGTTTTCCGAGTATTTCACTTACGAGCCGGGTGAATTAGTCGTTATACAAGCTAAATATAAAGAGGGTAAATCCGTTGTTCTTATGAACGAAGTCGTACATAAGCTCAAAAATGGCGTAGCAACTTTGGTTATCGACAGCGAAATGCCCACAAGACTTTATACCGAAAGGCTATTATCACATTTGTCGGGCGTTGAAATGAAACGTGTGAAAAATGGTAAATATAGTGCCGAAGAAGGTAAAAAGATTGAGCAGAGTATTAAATGGCTCAAACAACAACCGTTTGTTCATATCTATGACCCTGATTTAACTATGGAAGGCTTATATTCAATTTGTAAAGTCCTTCAAAACAAGATGGATTTGGGATTTATAGTTTATGACTATCTCAAAAGCAACGAAGCATCTTCGAGCGAAAACTATAATCTACTCGGTGCAAAATGCGATTTTTTAAAGAATAATATCGCAGGACAATTAGATATTCCCGTGTTGGCTGCCTGCCAGTTAAACCGTTCTGGCGAGGTTGCCGATTCAATGAAAATTAATAGGTACTTATCCGTTGGTATCAAATGGGGATATAAAACACAAGATATGATGGCGAAAGACGGTATGAAATGCGGTAACGCTTATGCCAAAATTTATGTCAATCGTTTGGGTAGACAAATGCAAGAAGATGACGAGGAAGATTATATCGACCTTGTTTTTGCTGGAGATACAATGACGGTTATCGAGGCTGAACAACACGAAAAACCAGATAGAATTTAGGTAGGGGGTGTAATTCGTTGATTGAAAAAAACTACGATGACGAAACATTACAACAAATCAACGAAAACGTAAACCTCCTTGACTATGTTAGTCAGTTTTTGGAATTAGAGGAAAAAGGGGGAGATTATTGGGCACATTGTCCCAAGCATATTGATAAGACTCCCTCTCTTTCTTTCACTCCAGAAAACAATTCCTTTTACTGTTTTTCGTGTGGACGTTCGGGATATATTATCGGCTATTTAATGAAATATGAAGATTTGCCGTTTGAGGAAGCCGTTGAAAAAGCGGCAAAATTAGCCGATTTTGACTTATCAACAGTTTGTCATTCTGATACGATTTCATTTTTAAAACGCATCAAATTATTTAATAGCAAAAAGCGAAAACAATTTGAACACCCTATTTTAGATGAGAAATACTATTCAAAGTATAAAAAAGAGCCAATCGACGAATGGTTAGCCGAAGGGATTTCTCGAGAAATGATAGATTTATTTGATATACGAATTGATAGGCGCGCCAATAGAATTGTTTATCCTGTTCGAGATGCGAACGGAAACTTAATAAATGTTAAGGGCAGAACAAGATTTGAAAATTATGAAGAGCTAAAAATTCCTAAATATATAAATTATGAAAAAGTCGGAGTTGTAGATTACTTTCAATCTTTAGATATTACTGCGCCCTACATAAAACAACAAGGTGAGGTAGTCATTTTTGAATCAATTAAATCGGTAATGAAAGCGTTTGGCTGGGGATATAAAAATTGTGTTTCCGCTGAAAAACACACGCTAACCGACGAACAGGTTGATATATTAGTCAAGCTCGGTGTTGATATTGTGTTTGCTTATGATAACGATGTGGACTATTACGGTGAAGAAAAGGTTAGGCAAAACATTAATAAGCTGAAATCAATAACCAATGTTTATTTGATAAAAGATAAAGATAAACTATTGGGCGAAAAAAGCAAAAAGCGAGCTCCTGTTGACCTTACCCAAGAAGTCTGGGAGGAGTTATATGCAAATAAAAAGAAGGTGGTATAAATAGGCAAATATAAGGAAGAAATCGAAAAAATGAAGTGGTCATATTCAAGAGTAACCACTTTCGCGCATTGTCCGTATGAATTTTATCTTCAGTATATTTTGCAAGATGACGATTTGTACTTATCTGAAAATAATTATTTTGCCGAGGTCGGTTCTTATGTTCACGAAATTTTAGCTATGATTTTCGAGGGCAAATTAAGTGTCGAGGATGCAGGCGAATATTATATTAATCATTTCGATGATAATGTATTCTATAAAACCAATCCCGCTTGGATGAAATCAACTTTTGAAAATTGTGCCGATTATTTTGCAACGGTCACATTTGATTGGCTGAAAGATTATGAAATTCTCGGCGTTGAAAAAAAGGTTGAATTTGAGTTAGAAGGTTATAAATTTGTCGGTTATATTGATTTATTGTTGCGAGATAAACAAGACAATAAAATCGTAGTCGTTGATAACAAGTCAAGTGCTTATCCATTTAAAAAGAATGGCGAGGTTTACGCAAAATTAAAAGATAAATTTGAAAGTTATAAAAAGCAAATGTATCTTTACTCACACGCCATAAAGCTTATGTTTAATGAGTTTCCCAAAGAAATAACTTGGAATCACTTTAAAGATGGTGGCAAATTTGCAACCATTCCCTTCTTAGAAGACGAATACCGGGCAACACTTGAATGGTTTAAAGAGAATATTCACAGAATTGAGCAAGAAGAAGATTATCCCGCAAACTTGGAATACTTCTACTGCACAAATCTATGCAACTTTAGACATTCTTGTGACCAGTTAGTATTCGCTGATTGGAGGTAGTGTATGAACTATGTACCATATCACGTTCATTCAGAACTGAGTAGTGGAACAACCAACATTGATAGTATTACAAATTTTCGAGATTATGTAGCTTTGGCAAAAAGTTACGGTATGAAAGCCTTGGGAATTTCCGAACACGGCAACACTTTTGAGTGGTTACATAAAAAAGAAGCTATCGAAAAGGCGGGTATGAAATATCTGCATTGTGTTGAAGCTTATCTTACTGAGAACGAGGGTAACGATGAAAAAATTAGAGATAATTACCATTGTGTTTTAATTGCTAAAAATCTTGACGGATTTCACGAATTAAACAAACTGGTATCTCGCTCATTTAGTCGTAATGATTGTCATTTCTATTTTACACCAAGAATTACATTCAATGAGTTGTTTAATACTTCTGATAATATTATTGTTACAAGTGCTTGTTTAGGCGGTGCGCTTAATAATGGCACACCAACGGTAAAAGAGTCTTTCTTAACCTTTATGTTGGATAATGCTGACCGCTGCTATTTGGAAATTCAACACCATAATTGCGAAGACCAAATTACATATAACCGTTTCTTATATAGTTTAAGTCAGCAAACAGGATTACGACTTATTGCAGGCACAGATACCCACGCTTTAAACAAAGACCACTTAGACGGTCGCAGTATGTTACAAAAAGCCAAAAGAATTAGGTTTAGTAATGAAGATGAGTGGGACTTATCCTTTAAATCCTATGATGAGCTTGTCGAGGCTTATGAAATTCAAAATTCATTACCGCGCGCTGTATATCTCGCGGCGATTAATGAAACCAATCTAATGGCTGATAGCGTTGAGGAATTTACATTAGATTATTTTCCGAAATATCCAAAGCTCTATGAAAATTCGGAAGAAGTGTTTAAACAAAAAATCAACGAAGGTGTTAAAAGCCGAGGTATTAACAAATATCCAAATTACGATGAATATGTGGAGCGTATTCGTTATGAATATGACGTATATAAACACAATGGTGCGATAGACTTTATGCTTTTGGAAGAAAACTATAAGTCTGAAATGCGCAAAAGAAACATCAAATATGGGTATTCAAGAGGTTCGGTTTCAGGCAGCATTATCGCTTATCTATTGTATATAACAGAAATAGATAGCGTTAAATATAACCTTAACTTTGAGCGTTTTATGAATAAAGAAAGGGTTAGTCTCGCGGATTATAAGAAAGTAGCGTGAAATTATATTTTAAGTAAAAAAGAAACATTGTATTTTTATAATAATTATTATGCCCAAGGTATTAGCACATCAAAACTATCAAAAATGTTTGGACATTCACATCATTATTATTTAGATAGATTTAAAGAATTAGGTTTACCAATACGAAGCAATAAAATAAATTCGAGAAAATATACAGCCAACTTTTCATACTTTAATGAAATTGATTCACACGAAAAGGCATATTGGCTTGGATATATTTATGCAGACGGTTATATTTCAAATGCAAATAATCGTAAATTATTTGGAATGTCTTTAGGAATTAAAGACCGTGAGCAATTAGAAAAATTAAATAAATGCTTAGATTCCACATATCCACTACACGAATATTCATTTGATGGATATAAACCAGATACACGGTATGTGAGGTTAATTGTTGAGAGTGGAGAAATATTTGACGGTTTATTAAAACAAGGTGTTTTCACCAATAAAACAAATATTTTAAAACCTCCACCTATTAATCCAGTTTATTATCCTTCGTTTATCCTTGGGTATTTTGATGGTGATGGGAGTATCTATTTAAACAACGGACGGTCTCCGTTTTACACTATTAACATTGTGGGTACAAACGATATTCTAACTTTTATACATAATTATTTAGTTAATAATAACATTACTTCAAAACCTATTAATTTAGAAAAGCGTAAAAAACATCAAACCGTTAGCTACATTAGATATGGCGGCAATATTATCGTAGAAAAAATAATGTCGCTATTATATTCAAAAATAGACCTAAATCTACCTTTACAAAGAAAATACAATCTTTATTTGAAATGCAAAGAACGCAACTTTACATAGTCGTTTGTAATAGTAATATTACAAATTATCAAATAGTGAACCGTATTACTCACGGGTGTACGACACACGCATAGGAATTGCAGGAAATGGCAATTAGGTGTCGTGCTAACAGGGAAAAGCTAAGTCGAAAGATATGCCAATCCTGTGCCAAGCCAAGTATGGAAGGTGCAACGACTATCCCGTCGCTGGGAGTACAATAGAGGATGAGTTACTATTGGAAGTGCTATTTATCCAGTTATGGATAAAGATATAGTCTATCCCCCTAATAAATATCGGGAAACCGAGGGTATCAGAGATTGATAGCGATTGGCTTTCAGAGGATAGAAAAGTAGTAAAAGACTATTTACATTCAAAAGATGGGTTATACTGCTGTGATATTGTTACTTTTAATACGATTGCGTTAAAGGGTGCGATTGATGATATTAGTCGAGCGTTCCATTACGATAATCTTGACCATTTGCCCAAGGAGGTTAAAGATGAAATCGCTGTAATTGATAAAGAGAACGCTGAACGAACCAAACGCAACGGCTCAAGTTATGTTAATGAGGCAAAAGCATACCCTCCTGCGCTTGTTAAAAAAATTGAAAAATATTCAGTACATAAAGAAGTTCCCTACGATTATATGTCGTTCGCGTCTATGATTAAGGGTTATATTGAGCCAGACCCCAAAGACCCAAAGAAAGAGATTGTACCCGACAACATTCGAGCCCTATATTCTGATTTCTTTAAATATGTAGATATGGTAAATGGAGTTGTTGTTTCGGTAGGCAATCATCCCGCTGGTTGTGTAGTTTCGCCATTCCCGGTTGATGAATGGTTTGGCACTTTCACAACCGCTACTGATGAATACCCAATTTCTGTTCTTAATATGAAAGAAATTGATTCACTTAATTTTGTTAAATTAGACATTTTGGGATTGGATAACATTGGCTTAATTTACAAAACTTGTAACGAGGCAGGAATACCGTTTGCAACGCCAGATAACATACCACCTGACGATATGGATGTTTGGAATAGCATTGTTGATGATACCACAATGATTTTCCAATGGGAATCATCGACCGCAACATCTTATTTAAAACAATTAATGAGTCCTGAAACGATTGCGAAAATTAAAAAAAGAAATCCAAAGGTATCATATATGGATTTACTTTCAATCGGCAACGGCGCGATTAGACCTGCGGGAGAATCCTATCGAGATAAACTTTCTCAAGGAATTTATCAAGATAATGGACACAAAGCGCTCAACGACTTTATGGATTCCACCTTGGGCTATTGCGTATATCAAGAACAAGTAATTGAGTTTCTACATTCTTTTTGTGGATATTCAATGGGTGAAGCGGATATTGTGCGCAGAGGTTTTGCCAAAAAGACTGGTACAGAAAAGTTTATCCCAAAAATCAAAGCTGGATTTATTAAAACAATGAAAGAAAAGTATGGCGTAGGTACGGATGAGGCTAATAAACTAATTGTTAATTTTATTAAGGTAATTGAGGATGCAAGCTCTTATCTCTTTTCTAAAAACCACGCAGACCCCTACTCTTGGATTGGTTATATATGCGGTTATTTGCGCTATTACTATCCGCTTGAATTTATAACCACAGCTTTGAACATTTTTGAGGGTAAAGAAGAAAAGAGCCTGACGATTATTGAATATGCTAAAAAGCGCGACATTCCGATTTCGCCGATTAAGTTTCGATATTCAATCGCAAAATATAGCTATGACAAAGTGGACAGAAAAATATTCAAAGGTATTTCCTCTATTAAGTATATGAATGAAACGATTGCTAATGAATTATATGCTTTGAGGGATAACCAATACAACAGTTTTGTTGATTTGCTATCTGATATTGACAAAAAGACAAGTGTTAATTCGCGTCAGTTAAATATCTTGATTAGCCTTGATTTCTTTGAGGAGTTCGGCGATGCGAATTATCTTTTGGCGGTTGTCGATTACTATAAACAAATCGGCAAAAGAGTTCAAATAAGCAAAGCCAACATAGAGAAAATGGGTTTATCTGAAGAAATAGTTAGGAAATTTTCTGAGAATGAAACAGCTAAAATGTTCACCAAAATTGATTCGAGGGGTTTGCTAAATGAAACCATCAAAACATTACGAGTCCCAAAGCGTACTTTGGGCGAAAAAATAACTGCCCAAATCGAACATCTCGGTTATATAGACATTGTCGATGAGCGATACGCGAGAATGTTGGCAATCCTTTCTATTGATACAAAGTATTCACCAAGAATACAAGCTTACTCATTAAAGAATGGAACAAATATTGAGTGTAAAGTTGATAAGGGAACATTTAGGCGAAACAAGCTTAAAAAGGGCGATATTATTTATGTAAAAAAACAAACTCGAAAACCAAAATCGCGGCGAACCGAGGACGGCAAATTTGAAAAGATACCGGGAACGTCTGAGATTTGGTTGACTGATTATAAGCAAGTGGAGAACATATGAAAGCAAAATCAGAATTAAAGTTTTTAGATTTTAAAGACATAATTAGTAGCATTGTTGCTGTATTAGAGTGTGAGGATGCGCTGGCAAAAGTTTCACACGATTATTATAAGAAAACAAAAAATGATATGCTTATTCATTTTCCAGATACAATTTCCGATACTGTTTTCTTATTAGAGAAATTTTTAGGCGACGAAGAAACTCAATGGATTTCATATTGGTTATTCGAGATTAATTGTGGTAAAGACTACTATCACGGTTCGGTTACAGACGAAGATGGCAAGGCTATACCCTTAAAAACGATTGAAGACCTATGGAATTGTATTACAAAAGAGGATTTGTGCAAAAGTCAATAAAATTCGTGTTTTATTGACTTTTTACCCTCAAAATTCCCCCTAAAATAGGGGAAGTAAAATTTTGAAAAAATTGAAAATAAGGAGCGTTTATGAAAGTTGATGTAAAAAGAGCGCAAGCACTCCAAAAAGTTGAAGAAAATGCTCGCGCTAATATGGAAAGCATTAGAAACACCGCTTTGCAGATTGGTATGCAAGTTGGAGCTCTATCAATGATGAAAGTCATTTTGAAAACAGCCAAAGACGAAACCAAAACTGTTGAGGAAAGATTAAACGAGATTATCACTTCTTGCGAAGAGAACATTAAGAGTGTCGAGGCTCAAATGGCGAAAGACAGAGCTAAAGCCAAAGCGAAAGCCGAAAAGGAAAATACCGAGGTAGCCAATGAGAATAATTAAACCGAGCTTTCAAATTCTTAGCAACATTTCAAATGGCGGAATCGCGGAACTGCAACTCCTTGAAAAGGCTGGTCGTACTTGTTATCAATCGGGCGATAAAATTACCGAGGATGGTGAAAGTGCAAAAAAGATACTTTCAAATACAATCCTCAAATATGGGCACGAGTCAGTTTTAGAACACGGCGTTGTAACTGTTTCCGTTACTTGCGACAGGGGTATAACTCACGAAATTGTAAGGCATAGGATAGCAAGCTACTCTCAAGAATCAACAAGGTATTGTAATTACGCCAACGATAAGTTTGGAAATGAAATTACCTTTATTGATATTGAAAAGGGTATGGAGCTTGACCCAAAGTTCAGCAATCTCGACGCGGATGCGGTGGGCGCGATTTACACAGAATGGTTAGAGGCTAACAAAGATGCCGAGCGACATTACATAAATATGCTTGAACTCGGCGCAAGTCCTCAGATTGCACGTTCTGTTCTAAACAACTCAACCAAGACAACTATTGTTATTACAATGAACCATCGCTCTTGGCGGCACTTCTTTAAGCTAAGAACCTCGAAGAAGGCACACCCTCAAATGAGAGAGATTGCTATTGAAATGCTTGCCGAATTTAAGCGTTTATTCCCTGTTATCTATGATGACATCGAGGTTGAGGAATGAGACGATACGAAGATGAGTGTGTAAGTTGCGGATTGCCGTGTTTGGGTAGTAGTTGCCCAAATCGTAATGTTCTTAGAATATATTGCGACCGCTGCGGCGATGAAACATATGCAGATTATTCTTTTGACGATGAGGATTTATGCAGGGATTGTCTTGAAAAAGAGCTCGATTCCGAATTAAAGGATATGTCGTTAGAAGATAAAATTGAAGCATATAAAGCAGTTTATGACTGCGAAATTGAAGATTTAAACAAGTGGTGATTTTATGATTGTTATTGTTGGTAAATCAGCTTCTGGCAAATCAACATTACAGAATAACTTTGTAAAAGCCCATCCTGATTATCATAAAGTTGTTACATATACCACGCGTCCTATGCGAGAAGGTGAAGTTGATGGCGTTGACTATCACTTCATCTCGCAAAAGATGTTCGATAGCTTTATTGAGCAAGGATTTTTCGTAGAATATGCGTCATATCGTGATTGGTCATATGGCACAGCAAAATCAGATTGTCAAGACTCTAAAGCCGTAGCGGCATTAACACCCGCTGGGCTAAGAGCTCTGAAACGATTGGGCTATCAAATAACCTCTATATATGTTCATTTAGACAGGCGAACTCAACTGATAAGTATTCTTAATCGTGGCGATAACATAGACGAAGCGTATCGTAGGTGTCTATCAGACGTTGGGCAATTTGACGCAGTTGAAAAAGAAGTTGATTTTGTTATAGATAATGCCGAATTTCGATTAAACCAGAATAAGGTATTAGAATTGTTAGAAGAATACTTAGGCTTAGTAACTTCTCCCCCGAATGGGAGCAGTTATCGTTGTTTGACAAGGAGGAATAATGGCAAAGATTATTAAGCGCGATGGGCGCGAATCGGTATTTGATGTTAGTAAGATTATCGGCGCATTAACAAAGGCGTTTGTAGAAGTGGACGGTAATCTTACCGATGAAGATTCCACACTAATTGGCAATATTGCAAATCGTATTGCAGAAAAAGTTGGCGACATTACAACTGTTGAAGCCATACAAGATATGGTTGAACAAGAACTAATGCAAAGCTCTCGTAAAGATGTTGCAAAAGCATACATAATCTATCGTAATGATAGAACCAGAGAAAGGGAAAAGAAAAGTTCGCTAATTAAAAATATTGGTAAAAAGCTATATGCTACCGATATTGATTATCAGAACGCCAATGTTGATGAAGCCTCGTTCGGCGGTCGTATGGGTGCTGCCACGAGCGTTGTCACTAAAGATTATGCACTAAATCATTGTATGTCTGAAATGGCAAGAAATAACCATTTGAATAACGAGATATACATTCACGATTTAGACCATTATGCGGTTGGCGACCACAACTGCTTGTCTATTCCGTTTGACAAACTCCTCGCGAACGGATTTAACACAAGACAGACAGATGTTAGACCTGCACAATCTATTAATACGGCTTTTCAGCTTGTTGCAGTTATTTTCCAGTTGCAGAGCCTTCAGCAGTTCGGCGGTGTTTCGGCAACACACTTAGATTGGACAATGGTTCCCTATGTGAGAAAAAGTTTCTACAAACACTATAAGATGGTAATTAATCATATTCCGATTATCAAAAATTTATCTCACGCCAAGGCGATTAATGAAAATAATTTTGATATTACTGAAACTTCTATTAACGATGAGGTTTACAAGGGCAAGCATTGGTACAACTTTATTAAAAAGTTCATTTGGAAATTAAGTGACGAATTAACTCGCAAAGAAACCGAGCAGGCGGTTGAGGGTATGTACCATAATTTAAACACGCTCCAGTCACGCTCTGGCAACCAGTTACCCTTTACCTCGATTAACTATGGCACTTGCACATCAGATGAGGGCAGAATGGTAACAAAATCGCTTTTAACAACATCTATTAAAGGTATAGGAAAGAAGCATAAAACCTCTATATTCCCGTGTGGTATTTTCCAAATGATGAAAGGTGTAAATCGCAAAAAGGGCGAGCCAAACTATGACCTTTACAGACTTGCTTTGAAATCAACATCATTAAGATTATATCCTAATTATGCGAATGTAGATTGGTCAGGCAACGACGGTTATGACCGTAATGACCCTCAAACATATTTCAGCACAATGGGTTGCAGAACCGCCAACGGCTTTGATATTAATGGATTTGGTCAGCTCAAGGATGGCAGAGGTAACATTTGCCCGGTTACTATTATTTTGCCAACTCTTGCTATGGAGTCAAAACTTAACCCTGAAGATTTCCCACAGGAAAGCACAGAGGAGTGTATTATTAATACCTTTATGAATCTATTAGATACTAAGATTCACGAAGCCAAAGATATGCTCATTGAAAGATTTAAACATATCTGTTCACAATCTGCTGAAGCAGCTAAATTTATGTATGAAAACGGCACAATGGAGGGTTATGACGGTAAGGATATTTCTTCTGCGTTAAGACACGGAACTTTGGCGATAGGTCAGCTTGGATTAGCTGAAACATTACAAATTCTTATTGGTTGTGACCACACCAATCCCAAAGGTATGGAACTGGCAAAGAGAATTGAGCAATTATTTAAGGATAGATGTGCTGAGTTTAAGCAGGAATACAAATTAAACTTTGGTGTTTACTATACTCCAGCCGAAAATCTTTGCTTTACCGCTATGACAAAGTTCAAAGAGAAGTACGGCGAAATTCCAAACGTGTCTGATAAAAAATTCTTTACTAATTCAATTCACGTTCCTGTTTGGATTGAAATGAACCCATATGAAAAGATTGATATTGAGGCACAATTAACAGGTTACTCATCTGCTGGTTGTATCACCTATGTTGAGCTTAATGCTGGCGTTAAAAATAACTTAGATGCCCTCGAAAGCATTGTCAACTATGCTATGGATAAAGACGTTCCTTATTTTGCGGTAAATGTGCCTAATGATATGTGTGTAGATTGTGGACACACAGACGAAATTAAAGATGTTTGTCCTATGTGTGGCTGTGATGAAATTCGTAGGCTGCGTAGAGTGACTGGCTACTTAACGGGCGATTATAAGACCGCATTTAACGAAGGTAAACAGGAGGAAGTTGAAATGCGCGTTAAGCACTTCAACGGCTAAAAATGAGATACGCAAAAATTGAACCTTGTGAATATACGAACGGAGAGGGTGTGGGGACATCCCTCTTCGTCCAAGGTTGTCATAGGCATTGTAAGGGTTGTTTTAATCCAGAAACTTGGGGGTTTGACGGTGGGAAATTATGGACGAACGAAAGTAAAAAAATGTTCTTTGATATGATTTCCAAACCATATATAAGCCGAGTTACTATTTTAGGCGGTGAACCGTTAGCAGACGAAAATATCGAGTGCGTGTGCGGGATTATTCGCAGTATAAAGTCTGTTTTCCAAGATACAAAGCTAATATGGCTTTATACGGGAAACACTTTAAGTTTGCATAAACTACACAACAATGAATTTAATTATGCTTTTTTGACTTCTTCAAATCTTGAAATACACCCTCACGGTGCAGATTTCTTTAGAATAGAAACTATAAAATGTTGTGATTATATTGTTGATGGGGCTTTCGATGAAAAACAAAAAGATTTAACCTTGGCTTTTCGCGGTAGTACAAACCAACGAATAATTGATGTTCAGCAATCTTTGAAACAAGGGAAAGTAGTTTTGAAAGAGATTTAATAAATGAAAACAAAAATTTATATACCCAAAAGGATTAATGTCGGCTATCAAGAGCGCAAAGATACATATACAGGCAAGCTCGCATATGTTATTTATTTTGATGAAAAGGGCAAGTTGAGAAAAGAAACCTCTTGGGAAAGCTGGCGCGACGAAAATATCCCTAATAATATTTACGATAACGAGCCGCTTGAGGGTTTCGTAATCAATAAAAATGCAGGCGGCATTGAAAATTCTTGGAGCAGAGATGTCAGAAAAACTTATGTTAGAGTTTATGACCCACGCGGATTCGAGATTGAAATAACAATACCGAACTTATTGTGGATATTGGAGTGCTGTACTTCCACCAAAGGTAAAGGACTTGAGGGCGAATTTGTATATGGCTGGGATGGCAAAGACTTATTGCTTGTGCCGACATCTTCTCCTGATTATCAAGAATGTATTACATATTCTCAAATGATAAACAAGAGAGATTTTTTAAAGCCGAGCGAGTTGAAAATCGGTTATTTATATGAAACGCGTAAGGGCGAAAAATATATTTATGTGGGCAGATATAACGAATATTTATATGACAGAGCATATGAGAAACACGGTCATCCTGACGATTATGATAAATATACATTAAAATATAAATACTCTGAGGATTATATACGATATAAAATTGAATCCAAGTTGCAATATTGGTTTTTAGAAATGAAAACAAATTGTAATGGAGAAACATACTATAATGTTCTTAGAAGAACAACGGTTAATAATTTTATTTCAAGACCATTAACTAATTTACCTGTGGATAACTATGCTGAATTATTTGCCAATCAAATAGAATCTTCGAGTACGTTTTCTCAAGTTGATTTTGAAAATGAGGAATTGGTATTGTTAGATTATGATGTCGTCGAAAAAGGACTATTTGAATGTATTGAAAAAAGTAATACAGGAGATATAGTATCATACTTTTATGACTTTTTTAATGGCGGTAGTTATCGCT
>Ga0310696_10004184_pt1 | contig 17765 bp, 32 predicted proteins | sample AusTroGonzalo_MG_4_FD_203885 | JGI IMG/M metagenome (GOLD analysis project Ga0310696, IMG submission 203885) | Bovine rumen microbial communities from tropical cattle in Woodstock, Queensland, Australia - Gonzalo_02 (v2) (version 2) | ecosystem: Host-associated > Mammals > Digestive system >...
GGTTGACAACAGACGCATCATCACATCTCCTGACCAAGAGGACCAAGGCTCACACGTCTTCGATTGGTACGGCATTCGTTTCGATGAGGCGGAGACCAATCCTGCCAAGACTCGTGTCGGAAATATGGATATGCACCGTATGCTTCCTATTCAGACCAAGATGAGAAGATGCCTATTGAATGACGACGGTACAGTGAATTATTACCTTGATGATAATGATTCAACCAAGCGTGCTGGTTCACAAGAAGGCTATGTCACTTCAGAGGAGACTTTTATGAGTAAGGTGGAGACGGATGAGATTAGGGATGAGACAGAGGAGATTGGAGTGATTAAGGGGAATACGTGTGAGTTGAATCAGCTGGTGCAGAATGGAGATTTCTCAGAGAACTCTGGGTGGACGGCTAGGCAAGCAACCGCTTCAATATCAAACGGTATTTGTACAGTAACACCGTCTTCAGATGGTGGAGAACGTGGTTTGGTGTCTATACAGACATTCGAGATTAAAGCGAATCACAAATATTTTATGCAGGCCTATATTAAATCACCTGTAACATCGCAATGCAATCTGTCATTCTTTGGTACTGTTGTATCAGTGGGGAATACATCATGTGTAGCAGACACATGGAGTAAATTGGCAGGAATTGCTATACCTGCATCAGATGCCAATTTAGCCTTATATGTTCTCGTTAATAATACAACTACGACAAGTCAAACCATTCAGTATAAAAATGTACAAGTTTTCGACCTCACTCTCATGGGCATTGATTCCTTCACTACCGTTGAGCAGGTGGAGGCGTATCTTGCACAGAACTTCGGTCAGAGGAGTTATTATCCTTACAATCCAGGTGAGTTGTTGAGTAACACGATGCAGGGGATTCAAGTGATTGATGTTGATGAGACCGTGCATTCTTACCAGCGTGATGTCACTCAGATTACGGGTATCAATCCGAATACGGGGGTTAGGGAGTTGGTTGCGCCTAATGGCTTGCAGAAGGCTGATATGGCTGGTACTGTCATTGACTCCATCTATAATGATGTGAATGGCAATGCGGTGTGTAAGAAGATGTGTGGCATGAGAGCTTACGCAAGCGGTGATGAAAGCGATTCAACCGTAATAACTGACTTGACTAATACGATTTATGGTCTAACAACTCCTATCCTCTACACCGACCTGCAATGGGGTGATGGCAGCCCTGTGATACTGCCGATTGAGATTGAGGCTGAGAAGAACGCTACAATAGACATCCTACCGCAGAACGAGAGTACCATTGTCACCGCCGCTCCTACCTTGCAGATGAAGAAATACGTTCTGACGCAAGGAGCTAATCTTGACGGTTCTGACGGACAGGTGATGGTGGAGATACCTGAACATTGGAGAAGAGTGCGCACTTATCTTGACGGTGCAAACACAATGGTGGATGCCGCTGTGTCACCTTATCCTCAGGAGACGACAGGATGGGTACACGTCAACAAAGGCTACATCTCGGCTTATGAGGCTTCCATCATAGCAGGCAAACTCTGTTCGGTTTCCAACATAGTGAACCTCACACTCGCAATACAGAACGGCAAGATTGTGGCTACATGTGATGTCTCTTCAGCGTCAGGTCAGTCGGATATCACATCGCAGCTGCCTACTACAAGCGTCACTATGGATGCCCTTAGAACTGCTGCGAGGGCAAGGGCTCTTGATGGCGGCGCTGAATGGAACCAACTCGTATACGAGCAATATCTCGCTGTGGTATGGCTCTATTGGATTGAATACGCCAACCTCAACTCGCAGGCGGCGTTCACCAACGCAAAGACGGTCGAAGGCTTTATGCAAGGAGGTCTCGGCAACGGTGTCTCTACCATCTCAAGCGGCAATTGGAACTCATTCAACGGATACAGACCGTTCATACCTTGCGGCATCACCAACTGCTTGGGCAACCACAGCGGCGAAGTCTATCTCACTCTGCCGAGCGGCTTGGGCGGCGGCACAGTGGCAGTCCCTTCCTATCGTGGCATAGAGAACTTCTTCGGTCACATTTGGAAGTTCGCTGACGGTATCAAGTACCTCGGAGACGGCACACAACAGGCGGTCTTGAGATGTGATAATCCAAAGAATTATTCTTCGGAAAGCGCTTCTACCAACTACACGTCAATAGGTAATAATGTTGGTTCAAGTGGATGGAAGAAAAAGATTATGATTGGCGACGATGGAGACATCAACTGCAAGGAAGTCGGCGGCAGCAGTAATCAGGCATATTGTGACTACAATTATGAGGCACATTCCAATGGCAAATACTATTGCTGCTTGCTCGGTGGTGACGCTATCGACGGTGCTTCTGCGGGTCTCGCTTGCGTTAGCTCGGACGGCGGTGTGTCGTTGTCGGGCACGCATGTCGGCTCTCGGCTTTGCTATTTTGAAGCCGATATATAATTGAGTTATTAACAGAATTATTAACATTTAAACATTGTGTTCTTATGGAATACGAAGAATATCATATTCCGAATGACGTAAGTCAGAACGCATCAGGTCAGGATGACGGGAGTCTCAAGTGTTTGAGGCTCCCAATCCCCGATGGGATGAAGATTTTCAAGTGTACCGAGACGACCCAACAGCAGATGGAGAACAAGACGTTTTGGGTCTTCGACTACGACAAGGGCGTCAAGACGAGACACGGGGCGGACAAATATATCGTGTTCTTCAAATACGACATCTTCGCACTTCTGAAGAGGTATGAGAAGGGCAAGATTAACAAGGCGAAGTTCCACAAGTCTTTCGAGTCGAGGATGGGATGGCTTCTTTGGGCTGACTGTTACAGGCTGAGGAAGAAGATTATGTCGGAGCTTGACAGAATAGAAAAAGAGGTGGCTGCGAAAGAAAAATCCGCCACTGTTTGAAAATATTTTGTATTTTTGCAAATTGAAAACTTAATCAAATAATTAAACATCGATATTATGATAGCTCAATCAGACAACAGACCCGAGGCGATACAGAGTATCGGCGGCGGCGAATACTACGTCAATATGAACATTCGGGAGCCGAAGAGCACTCCGAGTATGCAGGAGGGTGAGGAGCCGAGGACATCCTACGAATATGATTATGTCAAGACTACGGGCTACCCCACCTACGGTGCAGTGGTGACAGCACTCATCAGGGAGCGGTACACCGAGAGCGACGAGTTGGCGATACAGCGTCAGCGTGAGAGCAAGCCTGAGTCGTTTGCGGAGTACAACGCTTTCTGCGAGGCTTGCAAGGACAAGGCACGTCCTGTGTTTTTCCCTGAGCAGGAGAACGCAGAGTAAGGGATAGGAGGGCGGCTATGGCTAACGGAAGATTTGATAGGATTACAAACCCTGACGGCACGGGTTCTTGTCCTGTGGCGTTGGAAGACAACGCCGTTCTTTTGAGTGGTTATTGCTCTGACTTGGGATATATATGCGACGGGATGTTGTTCGCCCAGAGCGGCACCGGGATGTTTCAGGCTCTTTATGACAGAACATTAAATGCTTTTACCACTGAGACGTTCCCTATAGGAACCCCGATATATGTTTATAAGGGTACGGAGGAATTGAATGACCAAGACGTCAACAGTTTGAAGGCGTATGTGTCCTATTACGATGTGCCTTTGTCAACAAATGGCGTGACCATAGATTCAGATTTCGTTCAAAACTTCGACAATTATGGCGGTGTTTGGTTGGAGGTTTATCTTGACCCCACTCGCACTCGTTGGAGACCTGTCGGAATTGTCGGCTCAAAGGGCTTGGTTAATAAGAACCTCTACATTTATCTCGGTGGATATACGGGAGATGTGGGAGGGCAGACACAAGTAGAGGCGGACCATTTCATGCTCGAAGTGGAGAACAAACTGTACTATTTTGACAACGGTGAGATGACTGAGTATGAGCTGTGGGAGCTGAATAATCAAACAGGATGGCTTGAGGCGTTATTTGCCACGATATAAGAATGGAGGTGTATTATGAGTTTATATGGACAATATGTGAGGCTTTTGGGTCTTAGGAACCGTATACAGGACAAACTTGTATCGTTAGGACTGATTGCCAATCAGAATAGGGCTGCGGGAGATTTGGAAGACTGCACCGAGACTATCGAGGACATTGACGAGGTGACACCTTATCTCATAAGTACTACGGGTATTAAGAATGTGGCGAACTACAAATATGCTCAGATAGACCAATCCGCTTGGGTGCCTGCGGGTACTATCCCGAGTGGTCTTGAGTCCCATTTGACTGGTCTTGGGTCAACAGGTATTATGACTAGCAGACCAAGAAATCCAATAAGTATAGGTACTGTATATCCAAATACCGGTTCTCAGGGTATGTATGCCAATCAATTGGAAATTGATGGTGATGTAATTAAAGCTGAGAACATCAAATCGGGCGTTCAGATATTGGGCGTCACGGGCAGTTATGACATCGCTTATGACTATGTCGAGGGCGACGCTTATCAAAGCGGTCTGTCCGTGCAATTTGAGATACCGTTCAGCACCGTTGACCGGATTAAGACGATATATCTCACACTGGGTTATGCGGGTTCGTTGTCTGCCAACAGGATTGCCAAGCTCTACGTCCTAGACCCCTCATACCTCAGCGGCGATAGCGGTTCTTTGCTGTGCGAGGTGGCGATGTCAGAGGGTAGCTCGCTATCGGGTTCTCTGCTTTTCGCATACAGCGTGCGGCAGAGTTCGGGCGTCTATATATTGACGCTGTCCGTACCTACAGGCTTGTCTCCTCAGATTTATTTCCAAGGTACATACACAATGTATTATTCTTATCTTTAATTAACCGAAAAAACAAAAAACATTATGTCAAGGACAAAGAGATATCATTACTATTTCAAACGGATAGACATCGACAACCAAGCTCAGAGGGACGTCGAGAACGACTCGAGTTGGGCGGGCTTGAAGTATATGAGGGCCGACGGCTTGTACGATATTGGCAAATCCAAGAACATCTACACCGAAGGTTATGCGGATATCGACCGTATACGTGTTTCCCTGCCTTCTAACGGCGTTTATGCCAACGAAGCGACCAAGATTACTATGCACTTCCTAATCGTCGGAAAAGCGTCCTCAAGGACCTCTACGTTGAGAAGCCTCGAGACGTACCTCAGGGAGGGCATACACACCTATTGGGACACTGCGAGGAACTTGGAGTTCGACTTCATAGTGCAGGATGAGATTAAGCAGAGTGACGAGAAGTGGTACGGTGACATACCGTATGTGGAGATAGCCGTTCCGATGCAGAACCTGAACGGGCGGGTGAGGGAACACACAGTCGAGGAATCTTAGTTCGTGGTTAATATATATTTAGTTGGATGTGAGAAAGGCGGGTTGTTTAGCCCGCCTTCTCCTTTTCAAGTTCCAACTGTGCCTTGAGGTCTTCGATTTCGGCTTTGAGGAACCCCACGGGTTGGTTGTTGATGATTTTCTGCTCGATATGGTGTCTGTCGCAGAGCTCTTTGAGTTTGTTGCGGCTTTTGATGCCGAGTATCTTCTGAGCTTTGTCGTAGTTGACGAGTGAGTCTTTGCTGTAGTATCCTGTGCTTTCGGCGGCATATCCTCGCACTATGCCACGTGCGTGGGCTTCGGAGCACTCGTCGTTGTCGATGCGTCTGATGCCGTCGGCTAGTATGCGGCGGAGTTCTTTCAGAAACGGTGATTTGGGTTCTCCCATCTGTGTTTGTATTTTTTGACTTTGATGAAATGCCTGATGGCGAGTGTTGTCGTGGTGAGTAGTCCGAGGGTAATGATAATGAGTGGTAGGACTGCGGCTAATGTATATGGCATAAAATCCCATATTTCATCTGCCGATACGATAGCGTCATTCAAACAAACCGAATACGCTGTCCACTTCATAAACCTGCAATGATAAACACCCTGTGCTGAAATACACAGACATACGCACAACTCAAACAAGACGGTATATGTATGCGACCAAAGGTTAATCTGCCACACTACAGCCGCAATGTGGCAGATTATCATATACAGTGCCACCAACAAAATTGTTATTCTGATGATGAATTTACTCATTTGCCCTTGATTTTTGTCGTAACAACAACCACTTTTTCAACCCATGTGTTTTTAATTTCCCTTTTCGGCTTCACCTTCGCCTTTGCTTTCGCTTTCGCCTTTGTCGGCTTGCTCTTTCCTCTCGCCATGGCTTATTCCGTTACGTTTTTCATATTCAAGTCCTTCTTTTTCGAGACCTGCTGCGAAGTTCTCCATCATTTCGTTCATTTGAACGATGAACTTGTCGTATTCAGGGTTCTCTGTCTCTTCTGTCGGTATCTCACCCATCTTTTGGAGGAGATTCATATATTGCACACCCATTGTGGCGATATTGAGAGTCACCGCAGGATTGGAGAAGATGAATTGCGGCAGACGGAAGATGAACTCGGCTGCGTCGAGCATAAGCTGCACGTCGTCACGGGTCTCCTTGTCTGTAACATCGGCAGGAACACCGTCCATAATCTCTTGCAGTGCTGAAGATGCCGAAATCATGCGTTCGTCGACAAGAACACTGTAACCGCCGTGGTAATGCAGGAGATAGCCGCCTTTTGTCTTGTGGAGTTTGTAGATGTTGCCGTCCTTTGTCTCCACGATGTCTTTCTTCCCGACATGGAACGGGCTTTCGAGGTTGTTTTGGTCAATCTCGGCTTCTGTTAGTTGGTCGAGGAGTTTGCGTGTCTCGATGGGGTCTTTGCTTAACTCCACGAGCTTTTCTCTCAATTCGATTATTTTGTCGTTCATTATCGAGCCTCCTTTTCCATATCTTTGAGCTGCATATAGATGGCAGCCTTGATGATTTCCTTGTTGAGCTCGTCCATTGTCATCTCGTCGTAGTTGACAGGGCAGACGCTGGGCAGATTGAGTGATTTGAGGTAATTGGCTCTCGCCGCCTCTTTCTCCTTGGATGTGAATGTCTTGATGTATGACTTGTCGAGAGTCACATACGGATAAACCTCTTCAATCTCCGTAATGGAGAAGATGTCGCCGTTGATGTATGTCACTCTGTGTGTGAGGTCAGGATTGCGTTTCACGATGCCATAAGCGATGCTGTTGTTGGCTTTGCGAATCTTGGCGATGCCTTCAATCCAAACGGTGTTCTTTGTAGCCGCCTTGGGCAGCTGTGTCAGGTGAGCCTGCTTGAGGGCGTCCTGTAAAAGTCTTTCTTCAATTTTTTCCATATAGCTATGTGGTTTAAGAATTACCTTGCAAAAATACTAAAAATTTCTTTATTCGCCATCTTTTAATTCGTTTTCCGCTTCATAACCCGTCTTTTTCATCGCTCCGATGGAGTGGTTGGCGAACTGCTCTATCTGTTTTGACGACATTCTGCTGATGTCCTTTTGGGGTATGAACTTCATCAGGAAGTGGGTGAACTTGGTTCGGGGCTCCTTGTAGTAGAAAGCCCTGAACCAAAGCTGCCATTCGTCTTTCCAATGGATTATGTCGTTGTCCTGTATCGGTATCACGAGGCATTTCTTCTCCTCTCCGTCGATATTGACATCGGCGAGTTTCACTCCGATAAGGGCACTTAGATTGATTTTTCCGACGTAGTGCGACATAGTGTCATTCGGGTATCGCTGCGTTCAACACCTGCTGTATCTGAGCCTCTTTGTCGATGTTGAGACCGAAGGTGTTTTGCAGTACGTTTTTGAACATCGTAATCTTCTGTTTGGCGTTCTTCTCGTTGAGGATGTCGTGTTTTACGGCGTAGTTGGAGCAGATGGAGAAGCAGATGCTTGCTGCGTTGTACATATCCTGTTCTGTGAAGTCCATCATCATAGAGATGCACTCGTCGTTTTCGTCGTGTGTGTCGTACTCTTCGAGTGTTTCGTGGAGTTCGAGCAGTTGGTTTCTGAGGTAGTTTTCCTCTTGTTTCACCTCTTTGAGGAATTTCTTTTCTTCTTTTGTCATAGTAGTTATTATTTACCTGTTGAACCATAACCGCCTGCACCTCGGGCGGTATCGCTTAATTCGTCGACAACCTCAAATTCTATAGTCGGAGTTAATCCCAACTTAATTTGGAGAATCTTGTCGCCCACTTGATATCGAGGCATATTAGGCATCACGTGATAAAAAACGGCGCTAATTTCCCCTCTATAGAGTTCGTCGATGGTGCCTTCACAGTTGGACAATATCATTCCCGTCTTCCATATTGAAGAACGAGGTCTTGCGTCTATGGATACGCACATATATCGTTCTTGCCAAAAATCGGGGACTACAATTTCGGTGGCGAAGCCGAGCCCGTACTTATACACGTTCGGCGCAATTTCCTCGCACGAAGTCGCTACACAGTCGTAACAAAAGTCTTCGTCGTAAGTCTTGAATGGGACTTTAGCCTTGTCGTTTAAAAGTTTGATTTTTACTTTCATAGTTCGTTGATATTAGAACGGTAATGGGTCTGCTTCGTCTTCTGCGGTTGGCGTCTCGAAGTTAGGCTGCATAGGCTGTTGTGCAGGTCTTGCTGCCTGTGCAGGTACTCCTGTCTGCGGCTGATAGGTGTATTCCTGTGCTTCGGCTACTTCTCTTCCGAAAGGTTTGAGGTTTCCGAGGATGGGGAGTCTGAGGCGTTCTCCTGTGGCTCTCTCCCTGTCACGTTCTTCCTGTGACTTGCCACGGGTGACGAAGTGGGAGTCGCCGTATTGTGAGTTAGGGGATTCGATGATTGAGAGGTCGAGGTAGGTGCCGTCCTTGCCTTCGAAGAGGTGGTTCTCTGCGATTGGCAGGACTACGCAGCGTGTAGGCTTGCCTGATTGTCCTGTGAGTGTCACTTTGCCGAAGCCTTCGAGTCTTGCTAAGTTGATTTTTCCGTTGTAATTTGCCATAATGCTTGTATTTATTTGATGTTAATAAATGTCTTCGTTAATCTGTTTTACTATTTTGATGTCTTTGCCGTAAATGATATTGAACAGTATTCTTTTCTGTTTGAATGTTTCTGTTTCAAAGCCTTTAAAATCTTCAACAATTTCTTCGCCTTTTTTGTTGATATAGACGAAATCCGCTTCATAGTAGCGTTTTCTGTCGAACTTTTGGATTTCCACTTCTTTGCCGTCGGGCATACGCAAAAGAGCCACTGCTCCTTTGGGTATGAGAGTGAACGGCACATGGAATCTGAGATTAGAAATCTCGCCTGCACGTTCCATAAGTTTGAGGAAGCACCAACGCTGTTTTTCGTGGATGCTATCGAATGTTATACCATCATACACCACAGGCTGATTATGGTACTTGCTTTCGTTTTTCTTATAGTATTGTTTCTGCCAAGTCATATCAATCCTTTTTAATCAGTTCTACATAATCGTTCTGTGACGGATGTACGGTTTTGTGAACCTTGATTTTCTTTTCGTGAAACCATCCGTTAAGCACTTTTCTCACGTCTTGGTCTATAACGTCGAACAGTTCTTTCTTCGTTACCATATTTGGTATGGCAGTGCTTTTTGCCTTTTCTTCCTGCATCTCCGACAGGCGTTCGTATATGTATTTTTCAAGGTCGTTAATCATTTTTCCAAATACTACAAGGGTTGTACAAAGGATTCCAATTTTTTCTTCATGTCCTCAACAGCCTTCGCATAAACTTTTCTGTATATGCACTTCGATGGCAATGATTCGCATTTATTATCAGACAACTTGCACATCGGGTCGTATGCGCCTGCGCCTTTGTTGTCGTAGAACTTGCAGTGCGTCGCCATGAACTCGTCCATCATCTTTGCCTGCCCCAAAGACGGCATCCCAACGGCGAAAAATCCGGTTCTCTTAAAAAGTTCATTCTCCTCTTTGATAAGTTGTTCTTGTTCCATTGCGCTTATTTTTAGAAATCATCGTTATCAATTTTGTAACTGTATCCTGCGTGAGCCACCGAGACGTTCTTGAAGCCTGTATACTCTTGTATTGTCTTTACGGCGTAGTCGGGATTGACATTCATACTCGACAGGTGTATCAGGATTATCTGCTTGGTATTCACCGAGATGTTCGCCTTGCAGAACTTGGCGCAGTCTTCGAGTCCGAGGTGGAACTCAGGATGCGCCATACTCACGTCATGGTTTGCGAGATTGTCCAAGAGCGTGTCGTCGTCGTGGTTACACTCGACCATTATGCAGTCGATGTCCTTGAACTTGAGATTTACGCCTGTGGTGTCCGTCAAGAAGAGTATTCGTTCCTTTGTCGGGGTGGTTATCAAAAATCCGTGATTAGCGACGTTATGCGGGGCTCTGAAAATTTGAACAATAAAGCGCCCTATCTCGTTGCGATGTCCGCTTAGAAGCCCTCTAATGCCCATCCAAGCGCAAGCCTCGACATTCGTATTGAATACGTCTTCACCGACGCTTATTGTACAGCCTCTTCTCAAGAACTCTTTTACTGTAGACGGGTTAAAGTGGTCAGAATGCCTTCGTCACCAGTGACTGGCGATACAGCCAGTCACCGATTGCAATCCTCCCATATTTAATAAAACATCTGCATATTGTTGAAACTTACACCCTAACTCCAAAACAAGGATTTCATCACCTGACTTGATGATGTATCCGTTGCCGTGAACGCTGCCCGAATTGACGATGTAAATCTCGGTCATTACTCAATCTCCACTTTCTTGAACATACGTTTCCACCAAGGCAGTCTGTTGATTTTGTCAACTTTCTCTGTCAGTTTGCTATACTTATACATCCATCGATTTTTCTCTGCAGTGAGCCAATCGTTGCGTTCTTGCTCTGCGAGTCTCTGCGCAGCCTCACGTTTGTATTCCTCAATCTTCTCTTCGTCGACGTCAAGGATGCAATAGTAGTCTTTCGTCTCTTCGATGATACGTTCTTCGCCAACATATTGGTTGACAACAGTCGATTCTTTCTTGAGGAAGATTTTTTCGCCTATCTCCACAGGTATGCCTTTCATAGCGTGGATTATCTCGCCCATAGTCTTTGCGTTGCAGGTGAAGATGCCGTACATCTTGACGTACTGTTCACCGTCAACGTAGACTCCTTTGTTGGTCTCCACGACGAGTTTGCCGGCTTCGTCAAAGTAGAACCTTTGGGTGCGGCTCGATTCTTTGTTGGTGTCCTTGCTTTTCTCCATAGCGCTTATTTCTTTTTCTTTAGGTTTGCAATCTTTTGCATCTCGGTGGCTTCTTTCTTGAGGTTGTTGGCTCTCTGCTGAGCCACCTTTGTCGCCTCGTTGAATCTCTCCACGTCGGCTTCCACGATGCGAGCTTGGGCGAGGATGTAGGCGTCTTCTTCGGCTCTCCAACGCTTCTGCTCCGCTGTCAATTTCTTTGTCGGTGTCATAGTTACTTCTCCTTTTTCTTGTTGGATTTAGGTTTGTCGGTCTTGCCTGATGTCACGCCCGACTTCTTGATGAGTTCGTTAGCCATCTCGAGTGAGTGACGGAGCGAGTCTGCTTCCTGTTTGAGGTTGAAGCTCTTGCCTTTGAGTCTTTCAATTTCCTTTTCCAACTCTGCTTTCTTGTCACGCAGCGTCTTCACTTCTATCTTGAGTTCTGACAGGTCTGTCTGAATCTCGAACCATTTGTCGTCTGATAGTATCTTCATAACGATTATTATTTTAGGGTTTTTATTTGGTGGCGTGGCAGGACTCGAACCTGCGACATACACTACTGGTTGTGCTGCTCTCCCCTCTGAGCTACACGCCACTCCGCAATGAACACAACAAAAAAAGTTTATGATTTTAGCTTTTTCGATGATTTAAAGATGGAGAATATCCACTCCAACAGTCGCCAAATCTCCTCTCTGTCGTACATCTTATTGGCGCATAAGCCGCAGCCCAAGCCGATGAGCGCTGTCTTTACCTATCCCTGCCACTGAGTGATGTCGCCGCAGTCGGCGAAGAATCCGAGTTGGAGACCGAAGCCGAGGGCAGCCAATCCGATGCTCATAGCCCAACTGATGATGAGCTTGGTTGTCGAGTTCTCGATTTTGAAAATCTTGTTTACTGCTTCTGTAATGAGCAGAACTGCGCCTACGAAGGCTACGAATGTTGAAAACATTGTCATAATTGTACTCATAATTATTTGTATTTAATGGTTAAAGTGTCTTAGAACTCGTCGTCGTTAGGTCTTGGGGCTTCCTGTGCCGCCATAGGCTCGCTGCCTGTGCCTGACGCCATCGCTTTCTCTCTCTCGGCTGAGCCGTCGTCTGTCGGCTTGCCTTCGGGCAGTTGCTGCTGTTCGTCTTTCACTTCCTCGAACTCTGCGAACTGACCTTCGTCGTTTGGCTGATTGAGACGTTGGACATCCTCGTCATCGTCAGGGATAATCATCGGGTCAGGTGTAGCGTTGATGACCTTCGTGCAGCCTGAATTGTAGATGGTTTTCAGAATCATCTTCTCATCAAAGTCCTTGTGAGTCTGTAATGATTGGGAGCTCGATTTGCTCCAAGCCTTCATAATCTGCTTGCGGGTCATGACGTAAAGCTCGGGCTCACCGTCCGCACATGGGAGGTACATATAGGCGCCGATAAAATCGTTGTCGATGTTCCCCAACTTCTGTTCATGTTTGACTAACTTCATCTTGCCTGTTGCAGGGTCGATGGTGTAGACAAAGTTATCACCCTCACGAATGACACGTGCCACAGGAGACCAATCAGGGAACAGTCTCTTGACTTGCAGGATACTGCCAAAGTATGAGACATGCAGACAGAGCTTGTCGCCTCTTACGATTGGATAGCATGTTTTCTTTGAAACGTCCAAGCCCTTGATGCACATGTTAAACAAGAAGGATTGAATTGATTCTTTGGTGCAGACTTCGAGAGCCGGTCGCTTGTTTTTGTCGACCGTCTGCTGTAGTTCAAGCATGGTTGCCTTGATTGCGTTCGCCGCATTAAAGTCGGCGGGGAGGCGGAATCCCGTGTTGCATAATTCTGTGATTCTGTTGAGCACCTGCGTGCCTACATCTTTTGAAACCGCCAATTTGTTGTTTTCTGCCATAATACTACTTTTTAATTGTTTAACGATTCTATTATTTTTTCTATCTCCTGTATGTCGACAGGGTATCTTCCGTGGTTGTGGCTTATCTCGGACTGCACTGCGTTGATTTTGTAGTACACCGTCCTCACCGTGTCGTATCCCAACAGGTATTTGATGTCTTCTGCGGGTACTTCGTTCTTATACAGCATGTACGTGAACATCCCTCTCGCTCCGCTCAACGGATAGGTCTCACGCAGGCTGTACAGTTCTTCCTTGGCGATGTTGTACCACTGAAGAACCGCTTTCTCTATTTTCTTAATTTTCTCTTCCATAACGGATGCAAAAATACGAAATATTTCAATACGTTGTACATCTTTTTTGAAAAATATTTTTCATCAAGCCGTCAACGTCTTTTTTTGTTGGCTTTTTTCTTGGGGTGGCGTTTTTCGTGTTCCTTGGTGATGGCGTCGCATTTAGCCTTGAGGCGGTTGATGAGTTCCACGTCTTGTTTGGGCGTATGCTGTGCGTTCCACAGGTCCACGAACTCCTTGCGGCATTTCCATTTCGGCAGGTCGAGCCATGTGCGTGCGTCAATCTTGTACAGCATCGTCGCCTCCTTCCGTTTCTTGTTGTCCGACTTCTTTCACTTCGCTGTGGCCGAGGATGAAGCAGTCGACGACTTTTCTGAGTTCGTCGAAGTCGTCCATAAAGGCGTAGGCGAGACCTTTGCTCGGGAGCAGTTTCTGCAGGTGCTCGTCGTATTGTTTCATCCACTTCTGAGCGTTGTTGAAGAGGAATTTTGTCTGTTGTGTCTTGAGACCTCTTTTCTCGAGCATTTCCGTTGCGTCGTTCATATAGTCGTTGGCGACTGAGAGGAGCATATAAGACGCCATGATGTTCATATAGAGGTCGAGGGCTGCCTGTTCGCTGCCCATAAGTTGGGTGATTGTTGCCTGATTGTTAGCCATTGTTTGTGTGTTTTTTGTCGTAGTTGAACATTCTTTGGCATTTGCCGTCGCAGTGGAGCGAGAGGTGCACGCTTGATGCCAATGCCTGCCGTTTGGCGCAGGTGCCGTCTTTACGTCTTTGCCGGCACGTCATCTTGTAGGTTTCCCTTGTTGCGTTGTCAATCATAGTCTATCTTTTTAAGTGTTTTTTGAAAAGGTTATACATGCTTGCCATTGAGTCCAAGAGGTTTATCTGTTCCCACCTTGAAAGGTCTTCCCAACCGATTGTCTCTCCGTCTTTTTTGATTTCGGCTCCGTTGTTGTCGCCGTCTCTGAATGTTGTAATTGTTACCATAGTGTTATAGTTTTTCGTATTCTTCTTCAAGTTGTCTCAGTTGACGCTCAAGGGCGAGTTTTGACATTTTTAGGATTTCGTAACAAAAGTCTTTCGGTAGTTCAAAAGACAATATTGTATTAGATAGCGGACAACGAACTTCGATACCACAGTAGTCATTTTCGAGCATTTTGTTACAATCTCTTAGATAGAGTTCTGTGTCTTTAATTTTAGATGCCAACTCGTTAGCCTTTTTTCTTGTTTCTTCTGTCATTTTCTATTTCTCCTATGTTTCTTGTCGATTTTGTCAAGTTCTGCCAATAGTTTTATCTGCTCTTTTGCTACGCACTTCTTGCAATACGGATGCGCAGGGATGTCGGGGTCAACACACGGCCAAAACACCTCAGCTTGTTTTCCGCAGACCACACATTTATAGTCTTTTGCATACACTTTCTTTTCTTCGTCGCTCATAGTTATAATTTTATAAAGTCGTAAAATATCTTTCCGAGATAGCCTGCTAACAAAGCCGAGCTTTCTATATCATCTACACGAAAATATTGTAGTATCCTATCTTCAACATGGCGCTTCTCATGGCAGTAGATTTCTACCTTATTTCTTTCGGTGGAGAACGGATAAAATACCACCGCAATACTACGTTTGTTTAAATCATACCAAGTATCCCCACCATCAACCATCTCTTTTTCAACAATAGACCGTGTATTATTGATGTCTTCATTGGGTATGCCTTCCTTTTCAAGTGTTCTTTTTAGCATAGAAAAATCATCTTTTCCTTCAACTTGAATCAGGGTGAGTTTTACTTCATATATCGGAATGTTAAATATTTTTTTCTTCATACTAATTATAGTGATTGATATTTAAAGTTTCTAACATACATAGGTCTATCAATACTCTTTTCATGGTTAGAATAATGTTAGTTGTTGTTTTTCACGTTCAATTCTCTCACAGGCTTTCTTGTAATACTCTTCATTAAGTTCAAATCCTATGTAGTGGCGTTTCTCCTTGATGCAGGCGATAGCCGTTGTCGCTGACCCCATGAATGGGTCGAGGACTACACCGCCTTCATCGGTTGAGTTCTCAATGAGAGTACGCATAAGGCCGATGGGCTTTTGCGAATCGTGTACGTTAGAGCCGTCTGCGTTCTTGTCTCGCTTGTTCGGGAAAGATAGCAGGTCGCTCGTTCCACAGTTGTTGATTTGCTTGTCCTTACCTTTACGCAGCAGGAAGATAAACTCCACTTGTCCCATGTAGTATTTGCCGCAGATTTTAGTCTGCTTGTCCCATACGAGCAATTTGACAAAGTGAAAGTCGCTCTTGCTGATAACATCGAAGAAGTGCGGCATGTTCAAGTTGTTGCACATGATGTAGCAATGGGCATCGGGTTTCAGTATGCGGTAGAACTCAGGCAGGTATTCTTCCACTTCGATGTCGTTGTGTTCAAATACACGGCCTTTTCTTGCGGCATCGGTAGCCCAATATCCCGACATCGTTCCGCTGCTGCCGCGTTGCGTCAGTTTATACGGAGGGTCAGTCGCCACCAAATCCACACTCCCGTCGGGGATGCGTTTCATCCCAATCAAACAGTCTTCGTTGTATATTTTATCTAATTCCATCATATCTCAATAATTTTAAAATGGCAATGGAGACGAATCATGCTTGAACTGTGCCCAATAGGTGTCATCGTTATCAAATGTAGGGGTAACTGTAGGGCCTAGGACTATACTTTCAGGCGCAGCAGCGTTTTTCTCGAACTCGGGGTTCGGTGCAAAGGTCTGAGATGTAGGGGCAGTATAGGTGTATTCCTCCACCTGCTCTTCCCAATCATAATGTATCTGCTCCGCCTTGGAGTTCTTGAAACGCTTGGTCTCAATCTCGTAGAACAGACCGACAACGAAATCCACAACTCCATAGTCTCTGTTCTTGGCAACCTCGATGATGTTGTTGTATCCTTCCAAGATGAGCTTGTTGGTGCGTTCCTTGCCCCAAAACTCTGTGGCTCGTTTCTCAAAGTCGTCTCCAACTCTGTGGATAAGCAACACGTTCCAAACTATGTTTGTCAAGTCGGAGGTACCGCTGATACTCTCTTTTCTCAGGAGTTGGAAGTTAGCTTCCTTTCTCGGGTGTGCGATGATGAGAATATGGATGTGGTATTTCTTGGCGAGGGCGTCAAGTTTCACCATCAGAGCCTTCTGTTTCTCGTTCATCGTTCCTACAAGGTCGTCAAGTGACAACGCCATAAGGTTGTCAAGCAACACGAGTTTCAAGCCGTATTTCTTGATGGCTTCCTCTACGTCTGCGAGTATCTGCTCACTGTTGCTGCCGTAGTTGTTGTTGTAGATGACAAGTCTCTTGTCAATCCAATTCTCAATCTTCTCTATGACGTTCTCATTAACCTCGTAGGCGTTGTCTCTGCCCTCTACTTTGGTGACATTCTGTTTTCCTGCTGCTGTCTGACATATCCAAGACTTGATTCTTTGTGCAGGTAACTCGCCGCTCCATAGTCCTGAAGGGACGTCTCTCTGAGCCGCATTGAGGATAATCTGATTAAGGATTGCGGTCTTTCCCGAAGCATTGATGCCCGAAAGCAATGTCGTCTCGTCTTCAAACAAGCCACCGATAGCCTTGTCCAAGGCGTAGATGCCCGTCTTGATAGAGAAGCGCTCGCTGTCCTTTGTGAGTTTGATGTCTCGCAAGGTGAGCCATTTCTTCCCGAGCTCGTCGGTCTCTTTCTTTATCTCGGGCTCCTGAGGTACGGTGTATTTCTCATAGTAGCGCTGCTTGGAGCGGAACTCCTGATAGTCTTTTTTATCGTAGGCATCGGGCTCAAAGTGAAGGCGAAACTCTTTCCAATGATAATGGTCGCACGACGAATGAAAACATTTAAACTCCAATGCCCCATTGGTATGTTGAAAGACCATGCTATCGGGGTCGTGATGTGTGGAATCGAAAGGACATTCTTTTAGAATATAACGAGTTCCTAATCCTGTAGAAACCGTTCTGTATTCCAATCCATGTTTGTCAAGAAAAGACACTATATCAAAAGGTTCTTTCCCAAAATTATTTTCTCTCGTTGGAGCGGGTTTTTCGTCAGGAAACATATCCGCAATCTTTTGAATATAAGCCTTATCATTTGGGATAATTTCGTCAGGTATTTGAATTAGCTTAGAATAGCGCCAAGGTCTCTCTTTTGAATTGCGACCCTTGCGAGCCATGGAACCAAAGATTTTTGCCAATCTTGCAGCGTTCTTTACGGCAGGGTCTATTTTGATATTGTCATCCGAAAAAAGCATACCCAAAGCAGAAGTAAATCTTTTAATCAATTGTTCGCTTTCTTCATTGTTTGCCAAATTAACTCTAAGGAAGGTGTGAAATCCATTCCCGCTCATACCAACAACAGGTTTTGAAAAACCGTTATCACGCAAAAATTTACAAACTTCGTGTGCTTTTTGTTTTGCGAGTTCGACTTGAGCATCGGTGCTTCCAATGCCTGCGGAATGATTAGCGTCAAAATCGAGAAAAATCCATTTAATACCCTCAATGTCTTTGTCGT
>Ga0310696_10004185_pt1 | contig 17764 bp, 19 predicted proteins | sample AusTroGonzalo_MG_4_FD_203885 | JGI IMG/M metagenome (GOLD analysis project Ga0310696, IMG submission 203885) | Bovine rumen microbial communities from tropical cattle in Woodstock, Queensland, Australia - Gonzalo_02 (v2) (version 2) | ecosystem: Host-associated > Mammals > Digestive system >...
GTTGATGGAACCGTTGTTTGTGAAATTGTAGATGTTAGCATTCCCGATGACATATTGATCAGAGCTCCTGATATCTATCGCTCTGTCGACGTCTATGTTATCGCCTAATCTCTCCTCATCATGCTCAGAGATCTCTACGATCCTTGCCGTGAAATCCGAGATAGATGACTTCAGATTATAGAGATTGTACAAGGGCCCATTGATTGTGCCAGTATCACAGAATAACACATCTGTTGAAAAGAGATCATCTTTCTGATAGTCCGGATCCCCACTCCCATCCGCTGAAGTTGACACTACACAGATTACCATAAGTGTCGCAATAAGACAGCAGGTTATGGAGAGAGACAGCCTCATATCGCTATTAGTACGTTCTAGCCGTATTAAAATGGGTGGCGCTTTCATCACCTATATCATTATCAGTATCGTTAATTATTCGGCGCTTGTCGGGTAATAAAATATTTTTATAAAATAGGAGATAACCGCGTTTGATTCTATGATAAGATTCGGTCCAGCGGGGATTCCTCTTTCATGCAAAGGACGTACACTTCAAGACGGTATCGAAGACGTGCACAACCTGAGCTTAAGCGCATTGGAGATTCAGATGGTGAGATCAAGTGCTTTCGCCAGACCTCCAGACGATGAAGAGATAGGAATGACATTGAAGGACATCGAGGAAGGCTTCGTCCTTGAGATTGTAAGGGACGGAGAGAGCATCATCGATGCCGATGAACCCATCGAAGAGGATGATGACCTCATCTACATGCCCTCAGGAGTATCGGACACATACGGTGACCTCTTCTGGACCAACGAGATGGCCAAGAGGCTGGACGTCAATCTTTCCATCCACACCCCGTACTACATGGACCTTGGATCGAACAACGACCTCACCGAGAACTGCATGGACAGCATCAGGCACGCCGCACTTATCATGAACGCACTGGGAGGGGACATAGTCGTCACCAGCCTGGGACTCTACAACGGAAAGATGGATGATAGCGAGATCGACGAGAACATCTACAACAACGTCGCTGACATAATGGACTGGTGGCAAGGCAACGGCCTCACACCCAGGCTCGGTATCGAGATAACAGGTCAGCAGGACGTATTCGGTTCACTCGATCAGGTTCTGGACATCTGCGACCAGATCGAGGGTCTCGTACCAGTAATCAACTTCTCACACCACCACTCCCGTACCAACGGATCGCTTCTGGAAGTGGATGATTTTCTTGATCTGCTCGAACAGGTCGAGCCGTTCAGCGACGGCAGGATCCACACAGCATTCGCAGGAGTGGAATACACCGATGGCAACGAGAGGAGGCTCACCCCCATCAAGAAGGGAGACCTCAAGTTCGAGCCTTTGGCCGAAGCCCTCATCGAGATGAAGCCAGATGCCACAATAATCTCCACATCGCCCCTTCTGGAACATGACGCCATGTACATGAAGATCATCCACGAGAGGGTGCTTGCCAAGAAGGTCGCCAAAGACCTAAAGGAGAAGAAAAAGGCAGAGATGGCAGCAGCTGCCGGTGAGTGAATTGAAGACTCCGGTCGAACTAATCGATTACTGCAGACATGCCATCGAATCTGTCGACGATGTCCAGAAGGACCGTCTCATCGAATCGATGCTGAACAGCAGAAGGATATTCATCTACGGTTCTGGAAGGTCCGGGCTCGTAGGACAGCTTTTCGCAGTCCGTCTCGTTCAACTAGGATTCGACGTCCATTTCGTCGGAGAGATGACCACACCGATCATCACGAAGGACGACCTCACACTCCTCATCTCATACACTGGAAGGACATCCTCTGTAGTCCAGACAGCGCAGATCGCCAGGAGGATAGGTTCCAAGGTCATTTCGCTCACGGGTACAGAGAACTGTGACCTGTGCAAGACTTCCGATGTCACAGTTCTGTTCGATATTGAGGACAATGATGAGACGAAGAAGATCGCTCCCCTCGGAACGGTTTTCGAGGATTCGGCACATCTCTTCTTCGAATGCATAATCTGTGAGATCATGGACAGGAAAGGCATCACCGAAGAGGATATGCGCAACAGGCACGCGATCTGGGTCTGATCATTCTACAAACAGGACCTTGGCATCCCCTATACAGTCGCCCACCTTATACATCGAGAACTGATGCGAAAAGACATCCACTTTCATCAGAACGCCATCACACATCTTCTTTTTGAAAATAGCCAGCTCATCATCTGTCGGCTCTATCCCACCTTCGGAAGATGAGAAACACATACCTACGTTCCCCTCATCACCGAGACCTTTGATCAGTATGAAATCCCCATCAGCATCGGTCATCCTATCGCCCGACAGCATGATCCCCACCAAAGGTGTCTCGAGCAACATAGAATCTACAGTCTCCAGGATCCTGCCTAAAACCGATTCCGTAATCAGGATGTCAGCCTTTGTCCCGAGCCTTCCGACCATGCTCCTCCATATCCATCTTTGTATTGAACTCTTCCCTTTATCGTATCCCGATATGTGCACCTCGGATTCGGGATCGCATCTATCACATCCCCCTCCCGGAGCACATCCCCCACAGGCAGATTACCGTCCAGCAACTCGTAGTCCCGGACGAACACGACATCGTTCTTTCCCCAGTACTCTCTCACCGTCTCGTTGAGCTCGGTCATCGGCTCCCAATCCGGAACCTCCATCCTGATCATCGAATCGGTCATTGAACATTCCAAAGTAAATTTCACCATAGTATCGTTAAACCACGTCATTTCCAAGGATAAAAGGGTGCGTGTCCTTTCTAATATCTTTAATTCTATGTCGGTGACATGGCAGCACTGAGACTCCCCGAACATTCGCACTGCGTATACTGCGGAGACCCCATTCCATTCGGAGAGGAATTCTGCGATGAGGAATGTAGAGCGAACGAATCAAAGAGGGTCGCCAACGAGAAGAAGAAGGATTACATCTTCTACGGGGCTACGGTCGCCATCATTCTGGTCTTGTTCGTCATCAGAGCCTTAACTCGCTGACGGTCAGCGCCACATCGTGCACTCTGACTATATCCGCGCCCGATTCTACCACTATCCTGGCCAGATACGCGGATGCTTTATCCACATCTTGATCGGGATAATACTGTCTGACAAATCTCTTCCTGGAGACCCCTATCAAAATCCTGTGACCATCACCGAGGAACGACAGATCTTTCACGATTTCCATGTTCTGTTCAGGAGTCTTCCCGAAACCTATCCCGGGATCTATTATGATCCTGTCATCCGGTATCCCCATTTCCAAGGCTCTCCCTACCTGCACATCCAGAAACGACCTTATCTCTTCCCTGAAATCAGGCCCCATTGAGACCTTGTGGACCTCGGTCTGAGGTGCTGGCATATGCCCTATTACGATATTAACATCGTTCTCAGAACAGACTTCGAACATCTTATCCCCGCGGAACCCGTTGACATCGTTTATGATATCCACACCCAGAGAGATGCATTTTGATGCAACCTCTGCCTTCATTGTATCTATGGATACTGGCACATCTATTGACGGGATCAGTTCCCTAAGAACGGGTTCCAATCTGGACCATTCCTCCTCTGACGATACCGGCACACATCCCGGTCTCGTAGATTCTGCACCGACATCGATTATCGATGCGCCCTGTTGGACCATCTCTTGGGCGTGTTCCAACGCTTTATCTACATCAGTCCATCTGCCGCCGTCTGAAAAAGAATCCGGCGTCAGGTTAAGGATACCCATGACGAGAGGGGAATCCCCCCTCCCGTAAGGGTGTTTCATTCCATCAGCTCATCGATGACTTCGACGAGGTCCCTGATCTGCACCTTGGAATCTCCGGCTGCCGCCTGGAGGTTGTTGACGCAGAACGGGCATGTTGTTATGATCAGGTCCGCGAAAGAAGCTTCCTCCAACCTGGTCTGGCCTATATCCTTGGAAATCTCCGGATATGCTGACCTGACACCTCCGCCGCCTCCGCAGCAGTGGCTGGTCTTACGGTTGTACTCCATCTCCTTGAAGTCCAATCCGGGGATCTTCTTGATGACCTCTCTGGGAGGTTCGAAGACCTCACAGTGCCTACCGAGGTGGCACGGGTCATGATATGTGGCCTTCACTCCATCCATAGACTTCAGCTTCAGATCCTTCCTTGCGAGATATTCGGTGATGTGCAGAACCTCGAACGGAACATCGACGTACTTGGGGTACTCGATCTTGAACATCCTGTAGCATCCTGCGCATGCAAGGACCAGTGTCTCGACACCGAGCGCCTTGATGGCATCAACGTTCTTCTTGAATAGCTCAGTGATGTCTTCTTGTGGCCATCCAACCCTCTGGGCGACGGAACCGCAGCAGACCTCATCGATCGTTGTGAAGTCCTCTCCCAGCTTATCCAAAATGGACAACGTTGCCTGGGCGGTCTTCTTGGACCTGTAGGTTGCGGTGCATCCCACGTAGTAACCGACCTTGGCCTTGTGGGGCTTCCTTCCAAGCGCCTCTTCCCTGGACGTCTTCTCTCCGAAGGGGTTGCCGCACTCGAATATCTTATCGCACATTGCCTTGTGCTTGGGCAGGATCTTTCCGTTCTTGACTAGATCCGCACGGCACAGTTCGATGATGTCGACGATCTTCACCTTGGACGGGCATCTCCTGACGCAGTCGGCACAGGTAGTACAGGTGTACATGTTCTGGACCAGTGCGTCCGTCGGCTCTATGTCACCGTTAAGGAGACCGTATGTCAATGTGATACGTCCTCTTGACAGAGCGGTATCCCATCCGATCGCTTTGAACGACGGACAGACGCTCTTACAGAAACCGCACATCGTACAGACGTTGACCGCCTTCCTTACCTCTTCTAGATTATCGACTTTGAATTCGCTCATTCATTCCACCCTCGGGATTGTGACGCTTCCGTCCATCAGTACGATGACACGGGCCTTGGGATTATCCTTCAGGGCCTCCTCCACCGCAGCGGCCACTGACGGGAATGGCCTAATGTTCGCCTTAGCGAGTATCTCGGGATCAAGGTCTGTCACTGCCCAGATGGACGCCCATGTGGCGATTTCTGCCATCTTTGCGGCCTTGTGATATCCCAGTTTGTATTCGGCCCTGAGGTTCTCCAGGACCTTGTTCGGATCATTCGATGATGAGAGCTGGTTCAGGAACGTGGGGTGACCGATCCCCTCCCTGCATTTGGAGACCATGATTATCTTTCCGCCCTCCTTCAACGCCCATTTACCATTGTCCAGTGCCTTCTGCGACTGGTACAGGTCGACATCCATGGGATACGGAGCGACTGAGATCACTATATCGGCTTTCTCCGGTATCGGTACGGAGAAGACCTCGTTTGCGTATTTGACGGCCTCGTGGAAGGATCCGTTCAGCTCACCTGAAACTGCCTTGTAGATGTTCTGGTGCCTGTCAAGGACCATCTGGATAGCAAAAATCTTCTTTCCCTTGACGACCTCCAACGCATCCATCATGTCCTCATGAACAGGGTTTCCCTCCAATGCAAGGGCCTGGGCCTCCTTCTTCATCGCCAGTTTATGGTTGGTCTCGACGGTCTTGAAAGAAGCAACACCGGGGAGGAACGATTTCCTTCCTCCTGTGTATCCTGCAAAATAGTGGGGCTCGACAGATGTAATGATCACCAGGCGGTCCGCATCCACGGCGATCTTGTTAACCTCCATAGGGGTTCCGTTCTTGGACGTTCCGAGGAAGACACATTCCGAGTTCTTCGCATCGTGACAGATGATACGGTCCTTGAGATCCTTGTAATGGACACCGAAGACGAAGTTGTACTCCTCCTCGGTCATGTCCCTGTGTGTACCGGTGGCCACAAGATATCTGGCCTTCCTGAGATCCATCCTTTTGGACAATGCATCAAGAACCTTGGCGGTCGGTGTGGGGCGTGTTCCGTCGTTGACGATGAAAACGATATCCTCCCCTCCGGCCAGGAAATCCTCCATCGATTCGTATCCTATCGGATTGTCTATGGATTTTCCTATAACCTCGTCGGGGTTCCCGCACTCGACATCCTTGGGGTAATACGTTCCGATGTAGTTCTCATCTGGAACGTTCACCTTCTGAACGCCGTCCTTTCCGTACTTCACATCTAGTATCATTTGGACCGGGACTACAAACATCGGACACGTACATAAACGTGATTACGCGCGCTATTATTTTACGGAAGCATTCTCGACACATTCATTAGGTTATATCGCCTAATGGCCATCGATGACCACCATAGGCGAGATTGGAGAGCGCCAGCTCATTGAGGATTTCAAATCCTTCCTCAGACCGGAAGGCCGTGTTGGCCCCGGAGACGATGCCGCGGTCATCGCCAAGGATGTGGTCGTTTCTACGGATGTCGTCACATTCGACAGGCACTTCCCTGCAGGGATGACCTATGAGCAGTTCGGATGGTATGCAGCGGCAGTAAACTTCAGCGATATCGCCGCTATGGGTGCCAGACCCATAGGCCTTACAGCCGCACTGGCACTTCCTCCCACCTTGGATGTCCAGGCCGCCTATGATATCATGAGCGGTATGGATCAATGTGCGGAGTTCTGCGGAACGGGGATAGTAGGGGGAGATACGAAACCCGGCCCCGGGATCGTTGTTGGGACGGCCATAGGCACCATGGATGGGAGATCCCCTCTGTTGAGATCCGGAGCCAACCCAGGGGATGTCGTAGCGGTCACAGGACCATTAGGAGGTCCTGCCGCAGGATTCGTCGCGATAGATAAGGGGTTGGATTATCAGGAGGCGAAGGAATGCCTTTACATGCCTATCCCGAGGGTATCTGAAGGGATGATACTGGCGGAATCCGGTGTCGTGACATCATGCATGGACCTTTCAGACGGTTTGGGAACGGCTTTGAACACCATATGCGAATCCTCGAAGGTAGGTATCGATATCGAATACGACTTCCTTCCCCATGAATCCTATGTGGAAGAGATATCGAAGGAATCAGGCGTACCGATGGAGGAGCTTCTTCTGGGCTGGGGCGGAGAGTACGAATTAGTATTCACGGCAGCACCTGACCGTCTCAAAAGACTGTACGATGAGGAGCTGGAGTTCTCCATCATCGGAATGGTAAACGACAGCGGACAGCCCGATCTGATCCAAGACGGCAAAAGGAGGAGGATTGACCATGGCAGGTATTGACAAGATAGAGGCGCAATACTACCGCCGTGAAGGCGATGCCTTCGTATGTGAACTGTGCCAGCAGAAATGTTTCATCCGTGTGGGGGACTTCGGATTGTGCGGTACCCGCAGAGCCGAGGAGGATATCCTCATCTCCAACAACTACGGAAAGATATCGTCTCTAAGCGTGGATCCAATCGAAAGGGTCAACCTCTACCATTACAAACCGCATTCCAAGTGCTTCACGCTTGGAAGTGTTGGATGCAACATGGACTGCAGGTTCTGCAAGAACTACTCGTTCGCGAAGCTCACCATCGGGAAGAAGCGTGCAACGTTCAAAAGCCCGGAGGACATCGTCGCAATGTGCAGGGACGAAGAGGTGGATACGATAGCATTCACCTACAACGAACCAATGGTCTGGTTCGAGTACATTATGGATGTCGCCAAGATCGCCCCCGACCTCAACATAGTGCTGCAGACCAACTGCTGGGTCAATGACGGTCCTCTCAGAGAGCTGTGCGATGTGGTGGATGCGATGAGCATCGACGTGAAGGCGTTCGACAAGAAGGTTTTCAAGGAACTGACCGAAGGGAATCTCGGCGATGTGATGATGAACATCCTCACTGTGCACGAGAAAGGCGTCCATATTGAGCTTAACTACCTAGTCATCCCTGGGATCAACGATTCGGACGAGATGGTGAAATCGTTCTGCACATGGGTCAAAGAGCAGCTGTCGCCGGATATTCCCATCCACTTCAGCAGATTCAATCCGGATTACAAGATGAGGGATGAACAAATGACCCCGGTCGACACGCTCCTGCACTGCAGGGAGATCGGCATGGACTGCGGATTGGATTTCGTGTATGTCGGTAACACCCTCTTGGATGATGCTGATGACACCATCTGTCCAGAATGCGGCAACGTGGCGATCAAGCGCCTCGGTTATTCCGCCCACATCGTATCACTGGATGGGGGCAAATGCGCCGAATGCGGACATCCTCTAAATGTTATCAGATGACCAAGAGGAACAGCGGACTTCCGAGTATCATCGCTAAGGCGAAGGCTATGGTGAGAGGTAACACGAATGGAATCATAGGTGTTACCCACACTTCATCCACACCGGCCTCCTCGAGGCGATTCCAGACCTTTTCTACATCGTCCGTGACCTTGATCCTGACCCTATGACCGTCGACGATATCCTCCCGCGGCCAAACGAAGGAGTTTCTGGCTTCCTCCAGACCTATCCTGTATTCGGAGAAACCACAGTCCCCGTTCATGTGATTTATCCACATGATCCTGTTGACCGATAGAAATGACAGCAGGAGCGCAATGAACAAAATCGAGAACACAGGATTGAATATGTACGCTTCCGGATAGACCGGATCCCACAGGATATGCCCAACCTCAGGATACAAGGGGAAAAGCATCGACAAAGATATCAGTGCCTTGGCATCCGCACCGCCTCTAAGGACCCTCAGATGATACAGTGCCAGTATGATTATCGACATCGAAAGTGTTACCAGCCCCGATACCGTCGAAAAGAGAATGTATGGTGCCGCCAAAAGCACACAAGCTACGACCAGGACCAACAGCCCTAAGACCCCTACCAGACGGGGTAAGAACATATACGCCGCCAATAAAGCATATCCTGCTGCCAACAGGAACGCGCATCCTAGCTCATACTCGTAGAATGCCATCGCTACCGCTGCACCGCACAGAAGCATCCAGTGGTAATCCGGAACCTCCCTGCTGCGGACATCGTGGATCGATGCCGATATCAGCACCAATATAGCGAATACAATGGCGATCGTATGGGCATACATACCGAAACTAGCTTCGTGAGTATTATTTATAAAGTGCTCTTACCGAATATCATGAGAGGCAAGATCGCGGCGATCGCTATGCTGTTGCTCCTGTTCTTGGGAACGGTAGCGCCACTAGCATTCAGCGAAAGCGATGCCATAGATGAAGGCGACTTCTATATCGACATCTCCACTTCGGATGATAGTCATCATGTGGATGATTCGATAGGGAATGGAAGGACTAAAACTTGGAATATCTACGTCATCAACTTATCGGACAAATATCTGGGAGTGTCCTACACTGCGAAGTCTAGCAGTGACGAACTAAAGGTTGTAAGTATGCCGGAACCGATAATGTTGGCTCCAAACGGGGAGAAAGACAATAGGACAACCGGCGAGATATCCATGTCCGTAGACAGATATGCCAAGGACGATGCAAAGTTCACTGTCAGCGTAATCGTCAAGGTCATCGTCCTAAATTCCCCGGAAGTAGACATGAAAGAAACCGAACTGACTTGGAACATCTCGGTAGATTCCTCATTCCAGACCTCCGACATGTACAACAAGTTCCTTGGCTTCATAGATAACAACCTGCCAGCACCGTTCGACAATCCGATCTTCACCATGCTCGTCTCTATCATAGCATGGTTCCTCATCTTCTCATTGATAGTGCGTCTCCTCGTACCTATCTTGGCCGCAATCCTGGACAGGACCACACCCGATGTGGATGACAGGAAACAGTTCGAGAAGATATTGTTCCGCCTCTGTCTGCCGCTAATCCTGCTCATGGCGATCAACCAGGGTCTGATAATCGTCGGTGCCAGTAACGAGGTCATAGCCGGATTCGGATCGCTTTCATCGATCCTTTACGTGGTCATCATCGCGATGTTCGTATGGAAGGTGTACGAATTCATCATAACCTCGGTCCTGAAGAGGTTCGAGGACATAGATGATGACAACAACCCTGTCGACTCTTCACTATTACCACTTTGCAGGCTAGTAGGAAAACTGATCATAATCGTAGCATCGGTCAGTGCGATCCTCGGTTCATTCGGAATCGATTTGCAGGGAATCCTCATCAGTGCAGGAGTCGTCTCGTTGGGTATCACGATGGGAGCGCAGAACGTACTGTCCCAGTTCTTCAGCGGAATGGTCATACTCATCACAAGACCGTTCAAGGCCGGAGACTTCCTGAAGATCAACGACAATGTCTACATTGTGAAAAAGGTCAAGATCATGTTCACCCAGTTCTACAGCTGGGAGAAGGATAGGATCATCACGATGCCCAACAACGTTGTGACCGCATCCACAATTCACAACATGACAGAGAATGGACTGCCTGTGAAACAGTATGTGTACTTCTCAGTGGCCTACGGTACCGATCTTGAAAAAGCTAAGAACATCATGATCGAGACTGCAAAGAAGAACCCGTATGTGGTAGAGGATGAGAAGTATGAAGGACCCGGATTCAGAGTTACCAACTTCCTCGGTTCTGGAATCGAACTGAGATTGAGCTATTTCGCAAGGACCTTCGATGACACCTCGAGTTCCGCAGGACTGATGAGGCAGGCCATCTACAAGGCATTCGTCGACAATGGTATCGAGATCCCCTATGACAGGCTTGAGGTAGACATACTCAACGATGTCACGGGTGAAAAGAGGCCCGACGATCATACTTCGGATTGATTTATTCGAAACAAAACAACTTCCCAAACTTTTTTCTACTTTTTCCAATCATTTCTTTACGAATTCCTCATTATTTTTACGAAACTTTCGATTACGTTAAATAATATAAGTAAATACAAGGGGCCATTAGAGTGAGTACTATGATCGACAACCTAGACAAGAAGATCATCGAGATGCTTAAGAAGGATTCCAGATGCCCCTATGTGGAAATCGCCAGCAAGCTCGGCGTATCCGAGGGAACCATCAGGAGCAGGGTCCACAGAATGACCGACGAGGGAATCATCCGCGGATTCACCATCAAGACCAGTTCAAGGAACGTCAAGGCACTTGTGGAGATCAGGATCGATGTCAACACGGATACCCAGGGAATCGCAAGGGAGTTGGCGGCATACGACGGTGTCACAGAGGTCTTCGAGGTAACCGGCGATCAGGACATCATAGCCATCGTCGATGTGGAATCGTCACAGTACCTCAACGAGATCATCGAACGCATAAGGCGCTACGACAACATCCTCAGCACACGTACCCGCATCATCCTCAAGGAGCACTTCGGGGAGGCCTAATAATGTTCTCCGGAACTGGAACAGCTATCATAACACCGTTCGCAAAGGACGGAAGCATCGATGAGGATGCACTCAGAAGACTCGTAAGATTCCAGGAGGAGAACGGAGTTAACGTCCTCATTCCCTGCGGATCCACTGGAGAATCAGCGATGATGTCCCACGAGGAGCACATACGTGTAGTGGAGATCGTCAGGGACGAAGCCAAGAAGGCAAAGGTCGTTGCGGGAGCAGGAAGCAACTGCACATCAGAAGCGGTCATGCTGAGCAAGGCATCTGCCGACCTCGGCGTGGACGGTATCCTGTCCATCTCCCCATACTACGTCAAGCCCACTCAGGAAGGACTCTACCGCCACTACGAGGCCATCCAGGCCGCTGTGGACATCCCGGTCATCGTGTACAACGTACCTGGAAGGACCGCGACCAACGTCAGTGTGGATACAATCCTGAGGCTCGCAGAGCTCCCCGGCATCGCCGGTGTGAAGGAAGCGAGCGGTAACTTCTCTCAGATCATGGACATCCTCGCAAGGAAGCCCAAGGACTTCGAGGTCCTCAGCGGGGACGACGGACTGACATTGGGAATGCTCTCCCTGGGAGCTGATGGAGTAATCTCGGTAGCATCCAACTGCTGCCCCGCACTCGTATCCAAAATGGTCAACAGCGCGATGGCCGGCGATGTGGCAACTGCAAGGGAGATACACGAGAGGCTCCTCCCGTTGTTCTCCGCACTATTCTGCGAATCGAACCCCATACCCATCCAGTACGTGATGGGAAGGATGGGATACGGAAACGGAATCCCGAGGCTGCCGCTGACCGAACTGAGCGATAAAGGAAGGGCCACACTCGAGCCTGTCCTGGAGAAACTCGGCATCTGAGGTGTTCCCTTGAACGCACTGAGCCAAGGTATGAATGACATCGCGAAGGGCGAACAGAACATCGAAGAAGCCAGCAAAACAGAAATATGCGTGCGCTCAATGCGCGCGACAGTGAACCATAACATTAACGAGGTGTTTGGTCTATGATAACCGTCATGAAATTCGGAGGAACCAGTGTCGGTTCCGCAGAGGCCATTCAGAGAGTGGCAAACATCATCATCAACACGGAAGGCGACAAGGTCGTTGTCGCATCGGCCATGTCTGGGATCACGAACTTCCTGGTAGGTGTGGTGGACAACCCGCCGTCCAACCTGGAATCTGTGGTGGAACAGTTCGCCAACAAGCACCTTATGGCTGCTGCTGAGATGTTCAACGAGAAGACCATGGAGGAGTTCAAGAAGGACTTCGATATCAGGCTGAAATCGTTCAGGAAGGCTCTGATGAGCGACCCCAACGACGCGTACTACAAGGATCTCGTAACATCGCAGGGAGAAAGGTTCTCCACCCTGATGCTGTCACACTACCTCAGGATGATGGGACACAATTCAGTGGCACTCACCTCCGAGACCGCGGGGATAGCTGCGGTAGGACTTCCCCTTTCGGGATCAGCCGACCTCCAGCAGACCGCCAGCGGTATGACGATGAATGTAAGGCCCCTGCTCTCCAGAGGCATCATCCCGGTCATCACTGGATTCTACGGTATCAAGGACGGAGCACCCCTCACGTTCGGAAGAGGAGGATCTGACTATTCCGCGGCCGTAGTCGCTAACGCACTGGACGCGGACATGCTTGAGATCTGGACGGATGTCAACGGTTTCATGACCGCAGACCCCAGGATCATCAAGGATGCAATCAAGATCGACGAGATGACATATGGTGAATCCGCAGAATTGGCATACTTCGGAGCCAAGGTCCTTCACCCCAGGACGATCGAGCCCGTAAGGGTCAAGCATATCCCACTCAAGGTCAGGAACTCGTTCAAACCCGAAGAGCCGGGAACCCTCATCCAGAATATCAGGAAGAAGGGAAAAGGCGTTCTGAAGAGCGTAGCCACAAAGAACGACCTGGCCATAATCACGATCAGCTCGGCAGAGATCGCTTACAGACCTGAACTGGTAGCGACGATCCTGGGCAAGATCGCAGAGAACAACAGCATAATCTACTCCATATCCACGTCGCTGTCGACCATCGCCATGCTGATCGGCAATGAGGAGGTCTCCACAGTCATCAGGAAACTGAACGAGCTCCCCAACAGGGATATAGAGAAGATAGATGTCAAGAACAACGTCTCTCTGGTTTGCTGTGTCGGAGACGATCTCCTCTCCAAGTGCGGAGTTACAGGAGACATATTCACAGCAGTCAAGGAAGCGGGGGTCAACGTAGAGATGATCTCCGAAGGAGCTTCAGAGGTAGCGCTGAACTTCGTCGTGCCAATGGGCATGGTGACGGATGTCGTAGCTATCCTCCACGCCAAATACATCGGTGAATGAAGATGATGCGCGATTTCGAAAGTAAGGACGGAATCATGATGATCGGCGGTATGTCGACCGTCGATATAGCAGAGCAGTTCGGTACCCCAGTGTACGTCTGCGACGAGGCAAGGATCAGGGAGAACTACAGGAACGTATACGAGGCATTCTCCAGATATATGAACACAAAGGTGCACTACGCATGCAAGGCCAACACCAACCTGGCGATCCTGAGGATTCTAGAGCAGGAGGGTGCAGGCATCGATGCCGTATCCATCGGAGAGGTCAGAACCTGTCTGAAGGCGGGATTCAGCCCCGACAGGATCATGTACACAGGCGTCAACGTCAGCGACAAGGAGCTGAGGGAGGTCGCGGAGCTCGGAGTCATGATCAACATCGACTCCGTGTCGGAGATGGAAAGACTGGCCGAGATATCGCCTCAGCATGAGATCTCGTTCCGTATAACCCCGGGCGTCGGATCCGGACACAGCGACAAGGTCATCACCGGTTCAAAGGGAGCCAAGTTCGGTATCCCCCTGGATGAGGTCATAAGCACATATGCCAGAGCGAAGGATCTCGGATTCAAGATCAAGGGTATCCACGCACACATAGGTTCCGGAGGACAGTCCGTCGAACCGTTCCTGGACATGATCCAGGTACTGATCGAGATTGTCAACGAGCTGAAGGAGCTCGGAATCGATCTGGAATTCATCGACATGGGAGGAGGCATCGGAGTTCCGTACAAGCCCCAGGAGGACGAGATGGACCTCAACGAGCTTGCATCGGAAATCACCGATCTGATCGAGCAGGAGACGGACATCAAGACATTGATCCTGGAACCCGGAAGGTACATCGTATGCGATGCAGTGGTCCTTCTGACAAGGGTCAACGATGTGAAGGATGCTGGAACGAAGAAATACATAGGCTGCGACGCTGGTTTCAATACTCTGATCAGACCCGCGTTCTACGACTCGTTCCATTACGTCACGATAGCCAACAAGTTCGGCAAGGCATGCACAAGCAGATATGAGGTAGTAGGTCCGATCTGTGAATCGGGAGACTATCTGGCACATGACCGTGTACTGCCTGAACCCCAGGTCGGTGACATCGTAGCCGTCTACAACGCAGGAGCATACGGATTCTCCATGTCGAGCAATTACAACTCAAGACCATTGTGCGCCGAGGTCCTGGTGAACGACGGCAAGGCGGAGCTCATCCGCGAGCCTGAGACGATCGAGGAGCTTTGGAGACACCAGATCATTCCCAAGAGGTTGATGTGATGCATTTCTGGAAATATCATGGGATAGGGAACGATTTCGTGCTGATCGACGGCTCCAAGGGAAATGTCAATGTAGACATGGAATGGTCCAAATGCGCTTGCGACCGCCACTTTGGTATCGGAGGGGACGGTGTTCTGTACATACTTCCCGGAGAGGGAACTGACATCACCATGAGGATCATCAACGCCGACGGTACGGAGGCAGAGATGTGCGGCAACGGTATCAGATGCGTTGCAGTACATGCATACAATTACAAGATCGTCAACAAGGAGGAGTTCTCCATCCACACCATGGCTGGCGACCTCAAAGCGAAGGTCACGCTGAAGGATGGCAAGGCGATAGCAGCCACCATCGATATGGGTGCGCCCATCCTCGAAGGAAGGGAGATACCTGTAGACTGGGATGGAAGATACATCAACGAAGACTTCTCGATTATGAGATACTACTTCAAAGCAAACGCAGTATCCATGGGCAACCCCCACTTCATCACATTCCAAGAGATGGACGATCCCACCATTGACAGGCTCGGACCCATCCTTGAATGTCACAGGTTCTTCCCAAGGAAGACCAACGTGGAATTCTGTAAGATCATCGACGGAAAGATCTACATAAGAGTCTACGAGAGAGGAGCGGGATGGACCCTCGCCTGCGGTACAGGAGCATGTGCCAGCACAGTCGCTGCAGCACTCAACGGCCTGGTACCCTTTAATGAGCCCGTGGACGTCCACCTTCCTGGAGGATGGCTGAAGATCACCGTGGACAAGGATCTCAAATTCGTTATGATGGAAGGCCCGGCAGACCTCGTATTCGAGGGAGAACTGTCGGCCGAATATTCGGAGTGTTGAATATGACTACTTATGAACAGGCTGAGAGGCTCAAGAAAATCCCGCCGTACCTATTCGTCAGGCTGGAACAGCTCTCGGCAGAGAAGAAGGAACAGGGATGGGACATGATCGACTTCGGAATCGGAGACCCCGATCTGCCCACACCCGAATGCATAGTGGATGCCATGGACGAGGCTGCTAGGGTCAACGAGAACCAGAAGTACTCCTCGTCTGCAGGCGAGAAGGACCTCCGTGTCGCTGTCGCCCAGTGGTACAAGAAAAAGTACGGCCTCGACATAGATCCGAACACACAGGTCTGTATCACAATCGGTTCCAAGGAAGCGATATTCAACATCTCCCAGGCGTTCGTGAACCCCGGAGAGACAATAATCGCCCCCTCACCCGGATATCCAGTTTACTCCAACGCAGCACCGAACTTCAACGATGCCAAATGTGTCAAGGTACCGCTCAAAGCAGAGAACGACTGGCTTCTCGATGTGAACGACTGCCCCAAGAACGCTAAGATGCTCTACCTGAATTACCCCAACAACCCCACCGGGGCCACATGCGACGTAGAATACCTGAAAAAGGTCTACAAATGGTGTCAGGATAACGGAACGATCCTATGTTACGACAACGCATACTCCGAGATGGTCTACGACGGATACCAGGCCCCTTCAGCTTTACAGGTAGGACCGGATTGTATCGAGTTCGGATCCTTCTCCAAGACCTTCAACATGACCGGCTTCAGATTGGGATATGCAGTTGGTCACCCAGACCTCATCGCAGGACTGAAGAAGTGCAAGGGCCAGGTCGATTCCGGAGCACCGATCTTCATCCAGAAGGCCGGTATCAGAGCTTTGGAGCTGTATGGTCCCAACGGAGAGATCCCCAAGGTCATCGAGGACAACATGAAGGTCTACTCCGAAAGGAGAAAGGTCCTTGTAGACGGACTCAGGGAACTGGGATTCGACGTGAAGATGCCTAAGGGAACGTTCTACGTGTGGTTCAACTGCGGCATGTCATCCTTCGACTTCACTCAGAAGATGGTGGACATTGGAGTCATCGTGACTCCCGGAAGCGGTTTCGGTGAATCAGCAGAGGGTTACATCAGGATGACCGTCACCGAACCTGTGGAGCGTATCAAGAAAGCGCTTCAGAGGATGAAAGAGAACAAGTACATTGCTTGATCGAATAAACTTCAAAATTATTAAGGGGGCAGGGGAGAACCCCTGTCCTTTATTATTTTACCAAACTCACATGAATTTGTTCTTCACGATGGGCATGAGTCCACCGACGAGTGTGATGATCGCTCCAATGAGAACCAACCAGAACCCAATCTTGATATCATACACATCTGTGAGTGACACTCCATTACTTGACTGAGTGTAGAAGAGAATTCCACAAATGATGACGACAGCGGAAAGGATGAGTGTAACGATTCCGAGGATGTTGTTGATCTTCTCGAACTTGTCGTTGTTCATGAATGTAGGCAGGATCATAAGACAAAGTGCGATTATTCCGCAAACAAGCGAAACGATGGGCACGAATTTGTAATCAAGATCGCTGTCATTGAAGATATCCAATCCATTGTACGAACTTCCCTTAATTATGAAGTCAAATGTCAACCAGTCTAAGAAGACACCAACAATCATAATAATGGCTCCAACCAGTGCAATAATCCCTAATAGGTTGAAATCCTTTGTTTCCATTTTTTCACCTTGATTTTTTAATTGCAGGTCAATGCAACTGGCTCAATAAATCTAATTTAGTCAATATAAATACTATGTCGAAAATGGACTAATTTCCTTCGTGTTAATACGAATGGAAAGTTGCAGTTTCACTGTCTGTTCACTGCCAAAAATCTAAGAAACTTAGACGGTAAATAGGAAATTATGACCAGCAGCCAGCGCACTTTTACTGACTAAGAACCTTAGTCTGGCACATCTAATTTTTGCTCTGGACTTTCACTGACCCCCTTCTCAACTTTAAATATAGAGTGAGAGATAGTGTTTTGAGGAATCAACAATGGCCACAAAAACCCTTGAAGACATACCAGGAGTAGGACCAGCCATAGCAGAAAAACTCCGTGAAGCAGGATACAACGAACTGATGGCCATCGCAGTAGCTTCCCCATCCGA
>Ga0310696_10004187_pt1 | contig 17762 bp, 5 predicted proteins | sample AusTroGonzalo_MG_4_FD_203885 | JGI IMG/M metagenome (GOLD analysis project Ga0310696, IMG submission 203885) | Bovine rumen microbial communities from tropical cattle in Woodstock, Queensland, Australia - Gonzalo_02 (v2) (version 2) | ecosystem: Host-associated > Mammals > Digestive system >...
CCGAGAACCTCACGCTTCCCGTCTACGAGCGACAGGAACCGCACGAGCGCGAGCGGAAGGAGCTGGCGGCGGACGTGGCGCGGATGAAGGCGGCGAAGCCCGACTTCATCGTGATGAGCATGCACGCCGGCGGACAGTACAACCCCGTCGCCACGAAGTACACCAAGGAGCTGGCGGAATTCATCAGGGGATGCGGCGTTGACTGGATCTCGGGCACGCATGAGCATGTCGTCCACGGCGGCGATTTCTCGCAGTTTGCCGAAGGACGCTTGACCACCTACTCGCTCGGCAACTTCTGCAGCCTGAACGGCGTGTGGAACGATCCGCACGGCAAGATGGCGGAATACTCCATCGCGTGGCACGTCTATGTGGACCGCAAGGCGGACGGTGCGCCGTTCGTCTCCAAGACCACCTTCAGCGTGCTGAAGACGATTCGCGGCGACGCGCCGGGGCGGATTCGCGTGGTGCCGGTGGCCGACTACTACATCCGCCAGACGGACCACGCCGTGCGGCAGAAGCTCCGCGCCGACCTGATCCAGGTCGCGAAGGCGTTCAGCGGAATCGACTACGACCAGCTCGGCGTCTGCGCGGAGTATCCGCTGAAGAAGGCGGCGGGCTTCACGGTCGACAAGAACGTGCCCGCCGGGAACATCGCGCTGGACAAGATCGACGGGAACACGGTGTGCGTGCACCAGGAACTACGCGACACCTCCACTCCTTGGTTCTACTGGGCGTTCCGCGTGAAGGGCGCGCAGGGACGGAAACTCGACTTCCGGTTCACGCAGTCCGTCGCCGTGGGGACGCGCGGTCCGTGCATCTCCCTCGACAAGGGGAAGACCTGGAGCTACGCCGCCGAGAAGGGGGCGACGCACAACTCTTTCTCCTACACGTTCCCGCCGGACGCCGGGGAAGTTTGGTTCTTCCAGACGATCCCGTACATGCAGACGGATTGGGAGACGTTCGTCAATCGCCACGCGGCGGATCGTGGCAAGGTCTTCGATACGGGCGTCCTCTGCTCGTCGCGCAAGGGGCGGAGCGTGGAGAAAGCCGTGTTCGGCAACCTGTCCGGCAAGCCGAAGCACCGCATCTTCCTCTCCGCCCGGCGGCACTGCGGCGAGACTATGGCGAGCTACGTTCTGGAGGGTATCCTGGAGAGCGTCTTCGCGAAGGACGATCTGGGCGCGTGGCTCCGCGAGAATGTGGAGATCATGGTAGTTCCGTTCATGGACAAGGACGGGTGCGAGGATGGCGACCAGGGGAAGAACCGCAAGCCACACGACCACAACCGCGACTACACCGCATTCATCTACCCCGAGACGCGCGGCATACGCGACTGGATCGCGGAACGCGCCGGAAACAAGCTGGACATCTTCTTCGATTTCCACTGTCCGTGGCTCTACGGCAACTTCAACGAGTTCGTCTACCAGGTGCATGAGAAGCACAAGGAGCATGCCGAGAAGACGAGCCGGTTCGGCAAGATCTTGGAGGCTCTCCAGGGCGGGGCGATGGCCTACCGCGAACAGGACGACATCCGCTGGGGCGTGAGCTGGAACTCCGACAAGAACTACACGGCCGGGCGCGCCGTGAAAGCGTGGGCGATGGACGAGCTGCAGTGCGGCTTTGTCGGGTCGTTCGAGATTCCCTTCGCCACCGCCAACGGCAAGGTCGTTACGCGCGAGAGCTGTCGCGAATTCGGGCACGACATCGCGCGCGCGTTCGTCCGTTGGCTTGCAGATGAGACGATCCTTTCCCCATGATCAATTGAGAGTATGGTATAATTGCAGAATGAACAAAACGCAAGTCTTGGAAAATATCTGTTTGGCTTGGCTCGTGCCAGCCATGTTGCTGATGGCCAGAACGGCCAGCGGCGCGGTGACGGTTGACGCTAACCTGCCTGCGGGCAACGTGGTGGTGGAGGAAATCTCCGGCGACACGGTGCGGCTGCGACAGGATCTGCGCGACACGGCGGGCGAGTGGTTCTACTGGGCGTTCCGCGTGACGGGCGCGGCCGGACGCACGTTGACGTTCGACTTCACGAACAAGAAAGGCGGCGGCGGGCCTGTGGGCGTGCGCGGGCCGGTGGTGTCCACCGACGGCGGCAAGACGTTCTCCTACCCGCTCGACGGCAAGAGCAAGCCTGACGGCTTCACCTATTCGTTCGGGCCGCAGGACGACGAGGTGCTGTTCTACGAGTGCCATCCTTACGTACGCGCGAACTGGGACGCGTTTGCGGCGAAGTGTGCGCTGCAGGGCGGTAAGGGGAAATGCTTTGTGACCGAGACGCTGTGCAAGTCGCGGAAGGGCGCGGACGTGCCGCGCGCCCGCTTCGGCTGCATTGACCGCGAACCGAATTACAGGTTCTTCGTGTCCGCGCGCCACCACTGCTCCGAGACGATGGCGAGCTGGGTGCTGGAGGGCCTTGGCGAGGCGTTCCTCGCGGATGACGACCTCGGGCGCTGGCTGCGCGCGAACGTGGAGCTGATGATGGTGCCGTTCATCGACTACGACGGCGCGCAGGCCGGCGACCAGGGGAAGAACCGCAAGCCGCACGACCACAACCGCGACTACGTCGATTTCATCTACCCCGAGACGAAGGCCATCACGGAGTGGATCGGCAGCCACGCGCACGGCACGCTCGACGTCTTCCTCGACGTGCATTGCCCGTGGATCCGCGGCAAGTACAACGAGTGGCTCTACACGCCGTGGAAGAACCCCATGTTCATACCAGACATGCTGGCAGAGCAGCGCTTCTCGCAGCTGCTGGAGGAAATGCAGTGCGGCACGATGCGCTACCGTGCGGCAGACGACCTGCCGCACGGCAAGGAGTGGAACACGGGAACGAACTACAAGCAGGGCTGGAGTTCGGTGATCTGGGCGTACAGGAAGGTGAAGGGACTCAAGTTGGCGCGCACGTACGAGGTGCCGTTCGCGAATGCCAACGGTGCCGTCGTGACGCCGGAGACGTGCCGCGAGCTGGGGCATGACACGGCGAAGGTGCTGAGGAGGTTGCTGGAGGAGCGGAGCGGCGGCGGCGCGCTCGGCGAGCGCGCCCTACCATGTTTTTCGGGAGTTTATCCGCATCTGGCGATGTTCAACGACGAGGGCGAATGCGGCACGGGCGCGGTGGTGCCGTGGGCGGGCGACCTGTGGGTGATCACGTATGGCCCGCATTGTCCGCTGGGTTCCAGCGACAACCTCTACCGCATCCGCCCCGACCTAACGCGCGAGACGTTCCTTGGCTCCGTGGGCGGTACGCCCGCAAACCGGATGATCCACCGCGAAACTAACCAGCTGCTGATCGGTCCCTATGTTATCGACGCGAAGGGCAACGTGCGCGTGGTACCGCCCGCGCGCATGCCGGGCCGACTCACTGGCGCGGCACGGCATCTGACCGATCCCGCCAACAAGGTCTACGTCGCGACGATGGAGACGGGCCTATACGAGCTCGACATGCGCAAACTATCCGTCAACACGCTCATCCGCGAGAACGGCATGAACGACAAGTCCATCGCCGCCCACCTGGAGAAGTCGCACCTCCCGTGGCCGGCTGGCTGGTCCGCCGCCCCCGTCACGCACGCGCCCGGCTACCACTCGAAGGGGCTTGCCAGCGGATTCGGGCGCGTGTTCATCTCGAACAACGGCGAGAACAGCGCCGAGGCGCGCCGCAACCCGTTCGTGCCGTCAGGCGTGCTCGCCTGGTGGAACGAGCCGGGGAAGGACTGGGCGACGATCCGCCGCTGCCAGTTCACGGAGGTGACGACGCCCGATGGCATCTACGGCAACGAGCACCCCGACAAGAATCCCGTTTGGGCGATGGGCTGGGACGCGAAAAGCGTCATTCTCGGCGTGACCACCAACGGCACCGACTGGGCATACTACCGGCTCCCCAAGGCGTCCCACGCCTACGACGGCGCGCACGGCTGGAACACGGAATGGCCGCGCATCCGCGACGTGGGCTTCGGAGACGGTACTCTTCTCGCGACGATGCACGGTACGTTCTGGCGCTTGCCGAGCGGCTTCTCGCCTGCGAACCCGAACGGGATCCGTCCGATCTCCACCTATCTCAAGGTCATCGGCGACTTCTGCCGATGGGGCGACCGGATCGTGTTCGGGTGCGACGACCAGGCTAAGAACGAGTTCCTCGGCAAGCGCAAGCTCAAGAAGGGCGCGCCGCGCTGCACGCAGTCGCAGTCCAACCTGTGGTTCGTCGAGCCGGAGAAGCTGAAGACGTTCGGTCCGCCGTCGGGCGAAGGGTACGTGTGGCTCAACGAGGACGTGAAGGCTGGCGACGTGTCCGATCCGTACCTGCACGCGGGATACGCGTCGATGCGCTTTACGTTCGCGCGCGCGGACGGCACGCCTGTGAAGCACGAGCTGATCACGGAAGGGGACTGGGTGCGCGTGAAGTGCCTTGAGGACGCGCCGCGCGCGACGGCGCGCTTCCGCTACGGTCCCGCGCCCTGCGATCCGCCGCCGCTCGACAAGAAGAATCCGTACATCACCGTGACGGACGACAACGGCAAGGCGTGGCGTTTCCCGAACGTGAACGGCGACACGAACGTGGTCTGCCGTGAGATCGCCACGGAGCGCGACCTGCTGTACGTGGGCGGCGTGTGGTACGAGCTGCCGGCAGAGAACGCGGGCGGTTTCTCGGCGCTTCGCCCGATCGCGCTTGCCGATGCGCCCGTGAAGTCGCTGCACGGCGAGAAGGGTCTGATGTACTTGAACGACAATGCGATGGTGATCGACGACCTCTGGACGAACGGCACCGCCCCGGCAGCCTACTGGCTGTGGGAATCGTTCACGGCGATTTTAGATAGCCGCTTGAACGCTAATCGTTGATAGCGATTCCGCCGTAGGTGAAAACTCCATGGATCGTGATTGCGGGATGGTGGGAAAATATGCTAAAATCATCGCGCTTTGTGAAAGCGATTGTTGAAAATGTAATGAAAGGACGGTAAAACGTGGGAAAGACGAACAGCATCATTCCGGTTGCCGCGGTTGCCGCATGCTGCGCGCTGGCGGTTGTCTCGGCGCGGGGCGAAGCATACGAGAAGTTCTACCTGAAGAACAACGTTGCCGACAACTACATTGCAACCGTGACGAACAACGCCGTATGGTACAAGCTCTACGACAAGAACGGAACGAAATGGGCGGTCCTTACGGGGCACGCCGCCGACGTCCAGCGCATTGAGACCCCGGCTTCAGTCGCCTATCAGGATGTCGGATATCCCGTGCGGGCCTTGGGTAACCAGTGTCTGGGCGGTTGGTATTGGGGGAGGAACGATGCGCTTTGCGAGGTTGTCCTCACCAACGGCGTCGTGGAAGTGGAGCAGGCCGCGATATCCTACTGCAATGCGCTGACCAACCTCCTTTTAGGTACGAGTTTGCGGTATTTCGGGGACGGCGTGCTGCAGGGCAATCCAAATCTCAAGCACGTAAGTTTCCCCGAAGGTCTCGCGCAAATGGGCAACAGCACGTTCTACAACTCGCACATCGAGACGGTGGATTGGCCTTCCACGATGGAGTTTGTTCCGGACCGCACGTTCAACAATTCCTGGCTTCGGGCGATCAACTTTGCCGGAGCCGGTCTCAGGAGAATCGAATTCGACGCATTTTCGTATTCCCAAATAATCTCGATCGACATTCCAAATTCCGTCACTAACATCGAGCGCGATGCGTTTTCCAATTGTCGCCAATTGACGTCCATCCATCTGCCGACGGGGCTTGCCAAGATCGCGGAGCGGACGTTTTCGAGTTGTTCTTCGCTCGCGTCCATCGAGATTCCGGCGGGCGTGACCGAAATTGGCGGGTCGGTGTTCTACGGCTGCAGCGCGCTCGCGGCGCTCGAACTGCCTGCGGGATTGACGAGGATTACGGGGAACTATGCGTTCGAGTCGTGTTCGTCCTTGGGATCAATCAGGATCCCCGACGGCATCACGGAACTTCCCTACGGTTCCTTGTCATACTGCAGCAGCCTCACGAACGTCACGTTTCCCGCCGGGATGGAGGTGATCGGCGGCTACGCGTTCAGTCACTGCGAGGCGCTCAAGGCAATCGAGCTTCCTTCCGTTGCGACAAACATTGGAAACGGCGCGTTCGCCTACTGCAAGGCGCTTGAGTCGATTATCGTGCCGGATGGGTGCGCGGAGATAAAGACGGCCACGTTCCAGGACTGCACCGTCCTCACGACGGTGACGCTCCCCAGCACGGTCAAGCGCATCAACGCGCAGGCGTTTGAAAGATGTTCGTCGCTTTCCACGATCAATCTGCCGTCGGGGCTTGAGTTCATCGGCGGTTCGGCGTTCAGCGGCTGCTCGTCGCTCGTGTCCATCAACTGGCCGGCGTCGCTGGCGACGATTGAAGGCTCGGCGTTTTCCGGGTGTTCGCTGCTGACGGCCGCGCATATTCCTGAAGGCGTGACGTCCATCGGCGACGGCGCGTTCCAGTATTGTCCGGCGCTCTCGTCCATCACCGTGGCGTCCGGCAATCCGTCCTACACGATGCGCGAGGGACTCCTCTGCCGTAAGGACGGGCTTTCGGTCGTCGCCGCGCCGGGCGACCTGACGGAGCTGCGCATACCCGACGGCGTGGGCGAGATTCGCCCGTATGCGTTCGCCGGCCGCACGGCGCTCACGAAGATACACATTCCGATCTCGGTCACGAACCTTGGCAACAATGCGTTCCAGGGCTGTGACGCCATAGCCGACGCCACCGTGCCGGGCCGGTGGTCGATGGTGACTATTTCATACAACGCCGCGCAAAACGCGCTCACCAACGTGACCGTCCTCTCCGGAACGGAATGGCTGGCGGAGCGCTTCTGCGACGGCAGCTCGAAGCTCCAATGCGTCACGCTTCCGGAAGGCCTGCGCGAAATCCGGCCGCAGGCGTTCTCGTCGTGTTCGAGCCTCGCGGCGATCGACCTGCCGTCGTCCGTCACGAATATCGGGACATACGCGTTCAACTCCTGTGCGCTCGTGTCGGTCGCGATTCCGGATGGCGTGAAGAAGATTCCGAACGGTTGCTTCAGCTATTGCCGCCAGCTTGAAGCCGTGGCGTTCTCCGATGAGCTGGAGGAAATCGGGCAGAATGCGTTTTCAAACTGCGAGAAGCTGTACGACATCGCCTTGCCGTCCGCGCTGCGCGTCCTCGGCAATACTGCCTTCAGATCTTGCTATGCGCTGACCGACGTCATCGTTCCGGACGGCGTCACAGACATAAGGGAAAGCACCTTCGAGAGCTGCAAGAAGCTCTGGTCCGTCCGTCTGCCGGAGGGAATCACCAACATCCGCGAACGTGCTTTTTTCTATTGCGAATCGTTGAGCGACTTCAAGATGCCCGGCGGACTTCAGGCCCTCGGGAACCAGGCATTCATCGCCTGCCGGTCGCTTGGCTCCGTGGAGATTCCGGAAGGCGTGGAGGGCATTCCGGAAGAGGCGTTCGACGGCTGCAAGGGGCTGATGAGCGTTAAGCTCCCAAGCACGCTGAAATACCTTGGCAAGATGGCGTTCGCCGAGTGCCCGCTCGTCCCGTCGTTCAATCTGCCGGAGGGTCTCGAGTTCATCGGCGACCGGACGTTCTACGGCTGCAAGTCCGTCGCAAAGCTCGCGATTCCCTCCACCGTGACGACGATCGTCACCTCCCCCAACACGCCTTTTGGCAACATGACCGCTCTTGAGGCGATCGACGTGGCGTCGGCGAACGCGAACTACTGCTCCATCGGGGGCGTCCTGTACGACAAGGCGCAGACGCAGCTGCTGTTCGTGCCGTATCTCTGCAAGGCGCTGTACATTCCCGCCGGGGTGGCGTCGGTCAACACGTCGCTCTTCTCCGACCGCCCCAACCTGAAGACGATCACGGTCGATGCGGAGAATCCCTCGTATGCGGCGCGGGACGGTGTACTCTACGACAAGGGCCTGACGCAGGTCCTTTTCTGCGCACGGGCGATCGAGCATGTCGAGATTCCCGACTCCTGCGTCAACCTTTCCTGGTCGGCGTTCAAGGAGTGCAAGAACCTTCGGTCGGTTGTCGTTCCCCAGCGGTTCACGCCCATCAGGACGTTTTTCGATCCGAGCTACAGGAATTTCACGTCCGTCACGCTGAAGGACGACGCAACGGCGGTGCCGTCCGACTTCTGCCTGAACTGCTCCAGCCTCACCGAGGTCAACCTGCCCGCCACGGTGACGAACATCGCCGGCAGCGCCTTCGCCAACTGTTCGTCGCTGCAATCCTTTATCGTGCCGGACGGCGTGACGAACATCGGCGGCCATGCGTTCTCCGGCTGTTCGCTGCTGCAGGATTTCGTCTTCGGGCCAAACGTGACGAATGTCGGGCAATGGGCGTTCTACAACTGCGCGAGCCTTGGATACCTCGAACTCCCGCCGTCGGTTGTCTCTTTGGGGCAGAACGCGCTCGCCACGACTGCTGCGCTGACCGTCCTTGTCGATGGGCCGCCGCCGGGGGGTATCGGGGGTGCGGGACTTTCCTCCGGCGGCACGGTGCTGCGTCCGCGCGCCTGTTCCAACGAATGGGCGAGCGTTTCCCTGCCGTATGGCGTGACCGTTGCCGACATCCCGGAGGAGGGCGTGACGTGGACGGCGGACACGACGCTCGACTGGCCGAGCCAGGATCACGTCCATGTCCACAAGGGCGTGATCGAGGCGGACGAGACGTGGGCGGCGGACAAGACGCACGTCGTCTATGGCTGGTTGACGGTCTCGAACAACGTGACGGTGACGGTCGAGAAGGGGGCTGTGGTGAAGTTCTGCGAGGGCATGGGGCTGCTCGTAAGGTGCGGCGGCAGGTTCGTCGCAAACGGGGTAACGTTCACGTCCGTCCGGGACGATGACGTCGGCGGCGACAGCGACAAGGACAGCGGCATGAATCCGCCGACCGCCGACTCCTACACGATCTACGGCTTCATCGACGGCGACGACGAGACGCGCTTCCGCAGCCGCCTCTACAGGTACGGCACTGCGAACTTGCCAGACATGACGTGGACCTCGGGCAACGTCTATTGGCTGTACGGGGACGTCACCGTGCCAGAGGGGAAAACGCTGACGATCGAGCCGGGGGCGATCGTGAAGCTCGGCTTCTATACAAAGATCAACGTGAACGGACGGCTCGACGTGCAGGGCACGCGCTCCTCGCCGGTCGTCTTCACCAGCTGGTGCGACGACGAATTCGGCGGCGACACCGATGGCACCGGCGACAGTCCCGACGAGCAGTGCTGGCATTCGATTCGCGTCTCGGGCGCCGACGCGCAGGCGGACATCCGCCATGCCGTGCTCCGCTACGGAGGCGGACGGCAGTTGGGCGGACACGCTACATATACCTATGGCAGCGTCAATGCCTACGGCGGCGAGACGACGCTGGAGGGATGCACGTTCTGCGACGGCTACTGGGGCGGCATCCAGATGAACGGCGGGCACGTGGTGGCGAGGAACTGCCTGTTCACTGATCTTGACGGTTGCGCGGTGTATGCCGATGGTGGCGATGCGTCCATCGTGAACTCCGTCGTCTTCAACTGCCTAGGCCCAGCAGGGAACCAGGTGCCGAGCGGTTCCGGCAACAGCGTGGTGTTCCAGAACTGCATTGTGAGCGAGGTTGACGGATGGGAGAATCCTGCCGTAGGAAACATCGCGTACAGCCATTGCTGCTTCGACGGAACGAACGATTGCAGCTTTGCCGGCCACGACGGCAACATACAGATGGATCCGCTTTTCAACGATCCTGCGGGCGGCGACTTCCGCATCGGCGACGCGTCGCCCTGCGTCGACGCCGGTAGTTCGGTCGCTCCGGCGCGCGACTACTGGGGCCAGACGCGGCAGAACGTGTCGCCGAACCCGACCGGGCAGATGAACGGCAACGGACGCTATCCGGACATTGGGCTCTACGAGGTGATTCCGCTCGCCGGCGCGCTTGACGCGCCCGACCTCGAGGCGTTTGACGTATCCGCGCCGAAGACGTTCGGTGTCGGAGACACGATCACCGTCACGTACAAGGTGCGTAACGTTTCCGCCGAGAACGACGCGGAGGGCGAGATACTCGACCGTGTCGACCTCGTGGCCGAGAACGGCACGGCGTTCTCCTGCGGGACGCTGAGGCATCATGTAAGCTTCCCCGGCGGATTAAAGAACGTCGGCATGTACTCCATTCAGTTCGCCGTGCCGGCCATGCCGATCGGGCAGGTGACGCCGCGCGTCACGGTAAACTGCGACCGCGACCTGTTCGAGGGATTGATGACGCAGAACAACGTGGCGAAGGGCGCGGAATCGACCCTGCAGGTGAGCGAGATGACGTACGCCTCGTTCCTGGTTGGCGGAACGCGCACGCTCCTCCCGGGCGCGGCGTTCAGCTGCCATCTCGTCGGGGGTGCGAGCGTGCCCGCGAACGCGCTGATCGTAGTGCGCACCAGCCCCGGCGCCGACCTCACGATAACCACCTGCGCCGAGCAGATGCCCACGGAGACGTACCGCTTCTCCGTCTCGGAAAGGATGGACGACGGAATCTACTTCGTCACCCTGCCGGAAGGGTCGCCCTACATCACGATCCAGAACAACGGCACGGACGCGATCAGCTTCACGACCGAGGAGAAAGGGGCTGGGCTCGTGCTGTTCGACCAGGTTTCCGTCATAACGACGCTCAACGCGACCGTCAGCAATCCCTCGCGCGCCGCCCAGCAGTATGCCGACGAGGGCGCGGTGCATACGAACAAGACGCGCGTCCATGTGCCGATCCGCTTCTGGGGCAACGACTTCGCGGACGACCTTTCGGTCTGCCTTTCGCAGAGCCACGGCGTCGCCGCGCCCGACGAGCTGATGGTGTTCTCGAGCCATTCGGCATACGCGAATTTCGACGTGACCGGTCTCGTGCCAGGGCTGTACGACCTCGTGGCGTCGCGCGAAGGCGCGACCGTGCGCATCGCCAGGGTCATGGTCTATTCGCCGGAGGGCTGGCTCGATGCCGGCTTTACCGATTTCCCCAAGCATACGTTTGGGCAGGATTTCAACTTCAGGATACTCGACTTCCCGAAGAACCTGCGCACGGGCCACACGTACAACATCACCGCGTACTGGAAGAACCTGCGCAACGAGGAGGTCGATGCGCCGGTTCTCAAGGTGTGGAGCACTTATTCGGCGGTGCGTCTCGACAACTCCTCCGCATGGGCGGACAAGTTCAAGTTCCTCGCGCAGTCCGCGACGCGCCCCGTCACGCGCCTGAAGCCGTTGGAGGAGGGGTATTTCACGTTCGAGATGATGGCGACGTGGGATTCCGACAAGTACGTGAAGCCGAGCTCGAAGAAGAAGGCGCACGCTTCTCTCGGAATGTCGACGTCAAGCAAGGGCGGCGGCGGAGGAGTCAGCGTGGCGACAAACGGCCGCAGGGTCAAGTTCTCCAATGCAAGCAGCGTGCCCAGCCACACGTCCGGCGCCCATGCGGTGCATCTCTCCTCGTATGGCGATGTCCGCCTGGACTGGGAGACGAAGACGTTCGAGAGCAACAACCGCCCGGCGGACATGAACGACGAGATCTGGAACTTCCTGAAGGCGCGCCTGAAGGCAGAATACGGCGAGAACCAGAAGGAGGTCGTGCGGCACTACCGTCTGCGCGTGGAGCAGTGCGCGCTTGAGGTGGATCCGTCGGCGCCGGTTCCCGTCGTCTCCGTGGACAACATGGTCAAGCACGACGCCCGCCGGATTCTCGGCGACGATCCCGTGCTTCGCAAGCTGGAAGTCTGCATCGACGTGAAGCGCGAGGCGCGGGGTGTCCCTCTTGAGGTTGGCCGTACGTACAACACCGGCCTCGGCGGACGCCTGAGCGACGGGATGTTCGGTCGCGGCTGGCACTCGCCGCTCGAGACTCGCCTCGTCCGCGAGACCGACAGCATAGCCTACGTCGGCATCCCCGGCTGCCAGAAGACCTGCTACACTCGCGGCGACGGCGGCGACGCGACGATGGACAACGCGCTTGCGCCAGGCCGTGACCGGCTCGAGGGGCGGCGGCTCGTGTATCGCGACGATTCGTATCTTCAGTTCAACGAGGACGGACTTCTCGCCGGCGCCTACGACGTGCGCGGCAGGGGATGGTCCGTCACGTATGAGGACGGCACCAACCGCATCGCGCGCATCGACCATACCGACGGCGCATGGCTGGCGTTCACGTACGACGGCGACGTCGTGACTGGCGTCGCCGACGACCTCGGGCGGACGGCGACGTACCTCTACGAGGACCTGGACGGAAAGAAGATGCTTGTCGCGGCGACGAACGCGCTCAACCACGGCGCGACGTATTCCTACCACGCCGCTGACAACACCCCCGCAAGCCGCTCCCTGAGCCGGATCAGGCAGGATGGCGAGCCCGACCTCGACTTCGCCTGGGACGATTCCGGCTTCATCGCCTCGATCACGCGTGGCGGGCAGTTCGTCACGGAGTACGTGAGGCCGGACGAACGGACGGTGAAGGTGGTCGAGCCGGGTGGGGCCGTGAGCACCTACGAGATCGGCGTGAATAACAATGTCCTGTCCGTGACAGACGCCGAGGGGCAGAAGACCAGGATCGAATACGACGATGAGGGGAATTTCCCGGTCGCGTTCGAGCTCCCCACTGGCAAGCGCGTCCTCTTGGAGTACAACGGCCCTGGCGACGTGCTTTCGGTCGCGTCCCCCGGCGGCGGCGTGACCGTCTGCGACTACACCCTCGGCGGCAAGCTCGAGAAGATCGTCGATCCCGACGGCAAGGTGCGCAAGTTTGCCTACAACGCCTACAACGAGCCGCACTCGGAGAACTCTCCCGAAGGCGTGAGCCGCTACTATTCGTACGACGAATCCGGCAACCTCTCGTCCGTGATGTATGAAGGGCAGCTGCGCGGCTTCACTCTTGGATACAACGCCTCGAACGAGCTTGTCTCGGTTGCCGCCACGAATACGGACCGCCGCGTCACCTACATCCGCGACGAAAAGCGCCGCATCCAGAACGTCGAAGACTGGAAGGGCGAGTCCGTCTCCTCCACCGGACTCGAATACGACGAACGCAACCGCGTGCGCGCCTTCACCGCGAACGGACACCACCGCGAATTGACGTACGACGGCGAGTACGGCGTTAGTTCCATCCTCGATTACGAGAACGGTGCGGAATCGCCGTTTGGCGAGCGCTACACATACGACAGCCTGGGACGCCTGGTGAGTGTCACGAGCGCGAGCGATGGAACGCGCTATCTGCGGAACATCTACGACGACGGCCCGGACGGCACGGGACGGCTCAAGCGCGAGGTGTTCGGCAACGGCACGAGCACCGCATACGAATACGATCAGCGCGGGAGGATAATTTCCATGACGACGCAGACCTCGAATGGAACGCGCCTTTCGGACTACCGCATAGTCTATAACGAGGACGGCAAGATATCGAGCATCACCGAAACCGTGGATGGCAAGACACATGCCTTCGGCTACGACCTTGACGGGCAGCTCGTCCTTGCGAAATACTCGAACAGCGCGGAGCAGGGCTTCGGCTACGATGCTGCCGGAAACATGACCGGATTGATCTACAGCACTACATACGATCAGGAGACGGGTAACCTTCTGCGCCTTGCCGATTCCATCAACGGCACGACGCTCTGCGGATACGACGAGTTCGGCCGTCTCAACGGCGTCACGAATTCGCATCTCGGCATATACTGGAGCTGCGCATACGATCCGTTCGGCGGCCGCACGTCTGTCACGAGCAGCGGCGTGGTGACCGAGCGCGTGAACATGCCTGGGACAAACCGCCTCCTCGACGAGTACGAGGGCGGCGTGCGCGTGCGGCACCATGTGTGGGCGAATGGCCGCCGCATCGCGGTGGTCCGTCCGGATGGCGTTCGCTACCTGCACTGCGACCATCTCTGCTCCGTGAGGATGGTGACGGACGAGACGGGCGCAGTGACGGGCAAGGCCGAGTTTCGCGCATTCGGCGAGAGGGCATCCTCGTCCGGCGCGGACGCATCGCTCTGCGGATGGGTCGCCGCGCTCGGCGTGGAGACGGATCCGACCGGGTTCATGTTCATGGGCCACCGCTACTACTCCGTGCAGCTCGCGAAGTTCATAAGCGAAGACCCGCTTGGAATCGCCGGCGGCGACTTCAACTTCAGGCGCTACTGCTTCAATGACCCTGTCGGGTTCTTCGACCCTCTTGGCCTTAACAGCATGGACTGCCTCGGACTCCAGGCGATGAAGGACGTGGTGGACATCGCCAGCCTGGCCCTGACGGGACTCGCCATCGCCGCGATGATCGCCGGCGGGCCCCTCACGGTCGTTGTCATTGGCGTCGCCGCTGTCGCCTGCGCCGTCACAAGCGCGGCGATCAGTTATGAAATGAAAGGCGGGCTGGACGGGAGCGACGCGGCTGGTCTGGCGGCGACGGCGGTGAGCCTCGCGCCAGGCCCGGTGGGATGGGGAGGCACGGCCGTATCCACCGCCCTGACCGTGGACCCGGGCGACGACCCTAAACATCGCTATTCGCGCCACTACAAAAGACGTTGATGAAAGAGGAGGACATTGACATGAAAAATCTCGCGATTGCTCTTTTTGCTATTATCCCGCTCTTCGCTATGGCTAAGGCGCCATGCGACGACGGTTCGCAAAACGTCGGCAAGGGTGCCGGGGACAGGGTTGGCTCGTATGACCCGAACGACATCATCGGATCCCCCGGCAAGGGAACCGCGCGCTACGTGAGCCGCGGCGAGCGTCTCGCGTACACGATCGACTTCGAGAACGTCTCGAACGCTACGGCGGCGGCGCAGATGATACGCATCACGCTCCCCGAAGATCCGAATCTCGACTGGTCCACGCTCCAGCTGGACGCGATAGCGATGGGGCGCGAGAACATCGACAACAACCTCGCCGGCAAGAGGCCGAGCCTGGCCGCGCTCGAATCGACGGGCCTCACAAGCGACAATGGATACCTTGTGAGGACTTCCGTCGCGGAGGAGAACGGCAACCTCGTCTGGACGATGCGAATCTGGGACGACACGACCGACGACAACTTCCCCGACGAAGCCCTGGCCGGCATACTGCCGCCCAACGATCCCGCGACGCATTGCGGCGAAGGGTACGTGAAGTATTCTGTGTGCGTGAAGACAAACGCCGCGCAGAATGCCGTCATCACCGCGAAGGGCACGATAGTGTTCGACAACAACGATCCGATAGACACCGACCCCTGGTGGACCAACACCGTCGGGCTCGACATCGTGGTTGAGCCGTTCGCGGACGACATCGGCTACATGGGCTACTACGACGGCGAGTCGCACGGCATCGACGTGATCGTCCGCGAGCCGTCGGAAGGCACGACGGTAAAGTACTGCGAGACGGAGGACGGCACCTACACCACTACGCCCGTCACATACCGCGACATCGGCACGAACACCGTCTATTTCACTGTCGAGAAGGAGGGATATGTGCCCTACAACGGTTTTGCGCACGTGATAATCAAGTCTGCGGACGATTCGGAGATCCCGATGGAGCCGGGAGAGGTCTCGCAGGTGTTCACGACGGAGGAGGCGGCCACGAATGTCGCGGCACATGCGCACGTGGCGTTTCCGGCGGATCTGGCTGAATTCGTCTCGCAGGCGGACCGTGACCGCTACACGGGACTCTTCCGAATCGTGACCAAGCCGGTACCGGGCGGCTGGCAGAACTCGATCGAGTTTACGGAGGAGGCCGAACAGGAGCTGCGCCAGTCGCTCGACGACGCGCTCAAGACGTTCGACCTTTCGCGCATCACTATCGAAGACACGAACTGGGTGGTGCCCAATCCGGTGAAGGGACTATACTACGCGCTGGAGCGCACCGAGGACCTCGCATCCGGCTTCAACGTGAATGCGTACAAGGAGGCGACGACGGTTTCCGTTACGTTCACCGTGAACGAGACGGGTAACACCGCCGGTCGCGCATTCTACCGGCTGCTCATCTCAGCCTGTCCGCCAGTGGAGTGAAGATGAAGCGCGTTCCCCTGTTCCTCGTATTCTTCGCCGTCGCTGCCGTGGCGTCAGAATCGACGGTTGTGCGCATCGGTGCACGGACGGAGATCGTCTCAGCACCGAAGTACGGGGTCGACCTTGGCGTGATCGATCAGCACCGAAAGGTGGATTGCTCGTTCACGGTGACGAACCGCAATTGGCGCGAAAGGAGGGTGCTTGGCATCCGTTCCAGCTGCGCCTGCCTTGAGACCGATGTCGAGTTCAAGACGCTGGCGCGCGGCGAGGCGCTGCCCGTGAAGGTCATCTTCAATCCAGCAGGAATGGAAGGTCCGGTCGAGAAGGTCGTTACGTTGCGTCTTGAGGGCAAGGAGATAGAATACCCCATCAAGGCGGATGTCCGTCTGCGGCTGGGGTTCCGGCCAAACGATCTCTGCTTCGGCATCGTTCCCGCAGGTAACGGCAGACTCGAGGACAATTCGCGCTCCTGCATGCTTGGCGGATACGTATCGACCAATGTTACGGTTGAACTCGTTGCGCCCGCGACGCCTTTTTTTGATGTCCAGCTGAAGGATGGCGTCATGACTGCGGCGTTCCGCGCCGAAACCCGTTATCCCGGTCTCTATGCCGAGACATGGGAAGTCAAGACATCGGATCCCGAACTGCCTGTCCTAAAGGTGCCGGTGTCGGCGCGCGTCTCCGGAGGCCTCAGTGTCACGCCGCATTTCATCGAACTGCCGCGCGAAGGCGGTCTTGAGATGCGTCAGGTGCTGATTCGTGAAGGCGGCTCAAGCGGCAAGTCGTCGGCTTCCAATCAGACACGGGCATTCAAGGTGCTTTCGGCTGAAACCAAGCCTCGCAAGTGGGGTGACGTGAAGATACTGCGACGCCCGCTGAACGGATGGATGATCCGCATCGATGGCATTGATCCTGTCGCCGTGCGGCAGTTCTCGAAGAAGCCGTTTCTAGAGGTCAAGACGGACTACCCGGGGATGGAGTCGTTCTCGATCCCCGTCAACAGAAGTTTGCCCTAGCATACAGCAGTTGCCTCTGGGCAGAAAGCGCGGTGCAGATTTGACGGGAGGGCGATACGATGGTATATTACCCGTCATGTTGTCTTTCGCAATGGGCGTTATCAGGGACTGGCGGGACCTGAACGCCTTAGAGATCATCCGCCATCCGTGGTTCATCTCCGCGTTCCTCGCGGGGGGGCTTGCGCAGGTCATCAAGCTGATGCAGGGTTGGTTTCGTACGCGCAAGCTGGATAGGAAATTCCTCTCTTCGCCTGGAGGCATGCCGAGCGCGCACGCGGCGCTCGTTACGGCGCTCGCCGTGGCCGTGGGACTCACCGACGGGTTTGACTCGCCTGAGGCGATGATTGCTGTTGGCTTCGGCACTATCACGCTGGCGGATGCGCTCTCCATCAGACGTGCGGCCGGCGAGCACGCGCAGCTGCTCAACCGGATCGTCAAGCGGCTGAACTTGACAGGCGAGGAACGCTTCGAGGCTGAACGTCTGCGCGAACGGCTAGGGCACACTCGTGCCGAGGTCATTGTCGGCGTATTCTTTGGAATAGCCGTGGCCCTTGTGGTCTGTGGCTTTTGGGACTTCTGGAAATGAAACGGATACTTCATTATTTGATTCTTGCCATTGTGTTGCTTGGTGCGCCGGCACTATGTGCCTGGCTTGGAGGATACGACGAGATATGGGAAGGCGTGAAGAGTTTCCCGCCGCGGACCGAAGACTGGGGGTTTCAGCCTGAAAAACTGTGGAACCACCGCTGTCCGTTCTCGTGGCCATGGTTCATAGG